>Ga0310690_10007685_pt1 | contig 13828 bp, 11 predicted proteins | sample AusTroGonzalo_MG_2_FD_207661 | JGI IMG/M metagenome (GOLD analysis project Ga0310690, IMG submission 207661) | Bovine rumen microbial communities from tropical cattle in Woodstock, Queensland, Australia - Gonzalo_04 (v2) (version 2) | ecosystem: Host-associated > Mammals > Digestive system >... | reverse complement strand
TTATTGAGAATCTGCGCCACACCACTGGAAGCATTCCAGTCGGAGTTCACCTGCGCGGCGGGGATGGTAGGCTTGTTCTGGATGTAGGACGGCTGGAACGGGTCGTCCTCGGCCCAGTCGGCCTGTACCTGTTCACCACCGCCACCGCTTCCACCGGCGCCCCCTTCGAGAGCATGGACGGACACGTTGACGATCTGGGCCGTCATGCCCACCACCATGTCGCTCACCTGGAAGTCGATGAACTCCCCGTCGTTGTCGATTTCATGGTCGCCCGATACGGAGAGCATCTCCACGTGCGGGAAGGACAGGTTGAAGTCCACCAGGGAATAGTTCTCCGGCCCGTCCACGCGGACCCTCTGGACCCTGTTTGCGGCACCGGCCCAACCGAGGAGCACGTTCGCCGAATAGTGGTACCAGCCCTTGCTGCACTGGATCCTTCCCGTGTTCGAGACGGTGATGTCCGTGCCGTTGTAGTCAACAGGAGGGGAAACGATTGGGAACCGCCCGTCGTTGGTCACCTGGGTAGAGGTGGACACGAGGGTCGAGGAGGTCAGGTCCGCCACCTCGATGTTCACAGTGTCACCCATGCGCTCGACGGTAATCGAGCCGTCAGCGGAGACGATGTTCGAGATGCCTATGGAACCACCGGCTCCACCGCCGGAAGGTACCATCCTGCGCACCGTGTAGATGAGGTCGTCATCGCGCCCGTAGACTTCCAGGCGGTAGACCCTCGCGGAATCGACAAACAGGCCCGGGGCGCGTCCGTCGTTGTCCAGGATGACCGGCTGCTGGATTTGCGAGCCGTCCACGTCGAACACCCCGGCAAGGTCGTCCGTTCCCTCGTAGTACACCCGGAGACGGCCATCCACGTTCGGGATGCCGTTTTTCAGGATGAACTGTGTCGTCGCCGGGAATAGCCTCAAATACGTAGTAGCCATGTGAAACCTCTTTGCCTATAAAGTGGGGCTAGGTGTAGCGCCACATGTGCACGTGCCCGGGGTCCGCCTCCTCGATTTCCTCCACCCACAGGAAGCCGTAGGCGAAGAAGTCGCCGTCATCCAACGCGTTTAGGACGTAGTACGGGTAAATGCCCGGTGCGCGGTAGTGGTCGAGATCGTTGTCCGATTGGTAATATTTCAGGCACAACCCGTTGCCGCCGATGGCCCGGCTGCTCCAATGGTAAGGGGCGCTGATTGAATACCGGAGGTCCGGCATTATGCGCTGTACACCATCATACCCCTTGTACATGGTAGCCTTCGCTCCCTCGGCGATCGTCACCACGTAGAGCCGGTTGCCGTCACTGTCGGTGCCGTAGATGTCGCGTGCAGTCTCGTGCGGGCAGTTGCCCGTGTTTCCGTAGTAGCTCACGGCAGCGTCGTTGCTGTTGGCGATGAACTGTCTGTCATAGTATCCACCGGTCCTGTTTGACCAGTATCGGCACTTGATTCCGGTGTCGTTCCCGGTGAACATGTTGCCCACGATGGTCCAGGTGGGAATGCAGTCAAAACAGCGGTCGAACGCGTCCGTGCCGGAGAACTTGGTGATGGTGAACGGTATGGTGCCCGTGAAACGGTTGCAGGAGAGGTACACGTTGATGCGGTAGTCAGTACCGTCGAACCAGGGGTACACCTCGAACGTCGCCTGTCCCACGAGGCAGTCCTTCATGGAGAGGTTCTTCGTACGTACAGTCGTGTTGGTCTGGAACTTGCAGTCGGTGAAGCTGATCGCGGAATCGCGGGCGATGTTGTCGGTTGCCCTGTTAAGGGAGATTCCCCAGGTGCAGCCTTCCGCCGTCACCGAGTAGTCGGTACCGGTCCATGCGGTAGAGCCGCTGGCCGGTGTCACCTGGCTGCGGTAGAAGAACACCGACGGGCATACCGGTTCGAAGCCGATGGTCACCGTGGAATCCTCCACGACGAGCTGGGCGCAGGTGACGTTCAGGCTGTCTACGCGGCAGTCGTGGATCCAGATGAAGTTTTGCGAGTTGTTCACGGTCATCGTACCGCACACCACGTTCCTGATGTCGGTAAAGAGGCCCACGTCCACGGAGGAGAGGTACCGTCCCTGCAAGTCCAGCTTGTAGTCGGCCCAGAGCTGCGACGGCATCCTCGCCCTGCGTTCCTTCATGGCTTCGAGCCAGCGGGAAGTGTTCTCGAAGTTGTCGAGGTCGGGCACGTTGACGTACTGCACGTGGTGCCCGGCGGCAATGGTGCCCGGGTCCCACGCGCCCGCGAGGAACACCTTGTCGCCCGTGGTGGTATCGACAACCTGTACATAGTCGGCGGTGGGACTGAAAATCTTCCCGCCGATCACGGTGTTGTTGATACGGAAGTAGGCGTTGCGGTCACGGTAGGTCATCGGGATTCTGGTCGTACCGAGGATGGTCTTGTTGCTCATGTCGGCAACGCCCGCGAGCTGCGTGTCCGCGAAGTAGTTGTTCTCGTCCAGGCAGAAGATGCTGGCGCCGCAGTTCCAGAAGTAGTTCACGCTCTTGAACCAGGAGGAATGAACCAGGAAGTCGGCATCGTTGAAGATGAAGTCGGCCACGTAGTCGGTGTTGTCCATGACTTCCACGGATTTCACTTCGAGGACCACGTCGGGGAACTTTGCACCGCTGTCGAAGGCGACCACCTTCGTCGAGCTGATAGTGCCCTGGGTCGTATAGGTCCCCTTCATGAAACGGGGAACGGGAGGGAGCTGGATTGACCACTGGCCAACGGTTTCCGGGTAAGTGAGGAACGCGGAGACGTTCGCCTCGTACTGCCCGGCCTTGATTCCGTACCAGGAAGAAGGCATGTACCTCTCGTCGGAGAGAAGAATCCAGCGACCGTTCTCGGTACCGTTGGACTGCACGATGGCGCATCCGTCGGCATTGTCGGTGCAGGTCGGGTCCCACACGAACGTACGGGGGCCGCAGTCGTGGGAGTTGTGGAAACCTACCACTGTGACCGTACCCAGTTCCGGGTTCGCGGATGCCAGGGCGTCCATGCCGTAAATCATGGTGTCGTTGCGGGCGTTCGTGGGCTCGAAGCCGTCGGAGTAGGTGTCGATGAGCTCGTAGGCCGGATCGACGAACTTCTCCACGCGCACGTCCACCGTCGTGGCATCGAACCACGTGCTGGAAGAGCGCCCGTCCTCGGTCAGGATGAACGGGTTGGACTTCGGTACGTACGTGTCCCCTTCGAGGGTAAAGATGTCGGCGGGCGTGTCACTCCCATGAAGAAAGACAGAGATGCGACCGGAGACCAGGGGGACTCCCTGGTCATCGAACCACTGGTTAGTTCCGAGCGTAATTTTCATCGTTCACTTCCTTGTTCTGCGGAATCATGGAGAGGATTGCCTTGGTCTGTTCGGCACCGGCCTTGACCTCGGCGGTTTTGAGCTGGATGGCGCTCTTCTGCAGGTCCACCTGGGCCTTCTGCGAATCGAGCTGTGCCTTCTCCGCATCGGCGCCACCGTCGAGTTCCTTCTGGAACGCCATCTCTTCCAGCTTGTTCTGGTGGTTGAGGTTGATTTCGGCGAACTTGGCCTGCAAGTCACGCTCGTTGTTCTGTTGGAACCTCTCGTAGTTCTTCAACTGCTGTTCCATTTCCTCAATCTGCGCGTTCTTCTGGTCGATGGCCTGCTTCATCTGCTCGATGGTGTCGAAGGCCTGCTGTTCCATGGCGGTCGGGGCCTGGACTGCATTGAGGGCGCCGAACACCTCGCGGAGGATCGGGTTGTCGTTGTGCGACAGGAGGATGCCGTTCACCACCTTCATCTTGTCCTGGTCGGGCACAATCGGGGCGATGGTCATGAGTTCCTGGCGGGCTTCCTGCTTGGTCATTTCCTCGTCCGGTCCCTGGATGACTTCCAGGTGCACCTTGCCGAAGTTCAACAGGGCGAGAATCGTCTCTCCCACTGCGCGGAAGCTCGTCTTCAAGTTCGAGAAGTAGTGGCGCGTGGTGAGCACCATCTCCTTCTTGTTGAGGATGGCCTCGGTGGCCGTAATCTGCGGGGCATCCACGAGGCCCTTCACGTCCACGCCCGTCATGGCGGAGAGGAGGCCCATGTTGCTGTCGATGATGCCGGTGATGTCGCCGAACTCTACCTTGTTGTCGATGCGTTCCGGCTTCGGGAACTCGCGCTTGCCGTCCTCGGACTTGTCGTTCCACAGTAGGAGCGGGTTCATGTTCTTGTCAAAATTCTTGTAGCCGTCGTCGTAGTCCTCTACGGATTCCGGGGTCGTGAGCCACACGCACTTGGGCGCCTTGGCCATGCGTTCGGCCAGCTGCGTGTACGCGAGGTTGATCAGCTTCTGGATGGGACGGCCACGGCGGATGAGGCCCTGGTAGAGCTTGTGTCCATCGGGTTCCCAGGTCGCCTCTCCATAGCAGGGGAACACGGGAACACGTGGGATATCGAGCTCAACGGGGGTTTCGAGGAACCTGTCGTTGAGGAGGCGGTAGACCGCGCATTTTCCGTTCTCGACGCGGTAGAAGGTGACGATGGCCATCTTCTCGGAATCCTTGTTGTCGGAAACGTTCACGATGGAACGGGTGCCCTCGGAGGTGACGTAGTCGGGGCCGTACTTGGCCTTCACGTACTCCTTGGAGCGCAGTTCGACGATTCCTGCGGCCATGGCGTCACCGCCATCATAGGCGACGGAGTCCGGGTCGAAATAAACCGTCTCCACGTTGTCGATCGAGTAGAGGGCTGGCACGTCGATTTCCTGGCCGTCAGCGTAGATGGTCTCCGAACCGATGGCGAAATACCCCAGGCCGAAACTCACCTCCGAACGGAGCACGTCGAGCGCGGCACGTTCGTTGCTGCCGAATTTGAGGAAGGCATCGGCGGCAGCGTCAACCTTCTCGTCATCGGAGTAGAACTTGTATCCGTATCCGGCGTACTGGTTCACCACCGAGTTGATGGGGTTCGATATGACGTTGACCGTCCGGCGGATACGTGTCGCCGGGACGGCGTTGTCGTCGTCCTTGTCCCACTGTTGGCCGCCGAGGAACGCACGGTCTTCCTTGATGCGGTCGATCTGTGTAGTCCTGGCCCTCGTGGCCCTGGACTCGAACTGCTGCCACTGTTCTATTGCTTCATTCACTTCAAGCATAAATTCCTCACGGTGTGGAAACTATTCCTCTTCGTCTTCCTGTTTCTCCTTGAAGGCCTCGTCGATGATTTTCCGGGATTTCGAACTCATGTTCCTGTACCACTCGGACTTCTTGTAGGCTTCCTTGTCGTCCTTGAACGGGCTGTCCTTCAACGGGTTCAGCAGGTTGAACTTGAACGTCGGCTCGAACCGTCCGCCGAAGTCGTTCACCCCGGTACCCAGCGCCAGGCCCAGCTTGTACTTGGCATCCATGGAACCCTGTTCGGCCATCTTGTTAGGGATGAGGCTGCGGATGGCGGACTCGTCCTTGCCGGAGAGTTTCAGTACCTGTTCCGTATCGGCTCCCTTGCCGTTCGTTTTCTTCCCGAACGTTTTCTTGCCTCCGGTAGTGAATGCTCCTTCCGGCAGGGTGTTGTTCACCTTGGTGATTCCGCGGCTAGTGTTCACGTTCACCACCGGGTGCATGTTGTCATAGAGTTTCAGCATGGCTTCCTTGTCGATGAACAGCGGTTCGCCTGCGGTTGACTCTACCGCCTCGATGCCCGGGTTGAACCGCTTCGGGAACACCTTGCGGAACACGTTGTCGGATTGAATCGGCATGCCCTTGTACTTGCCGAGGCCGGACCTCGAATAGTCCACGAGCGGCATGCCCATTCCGAGCCTGTCGAACGTCTCGCGGAGTTTCGGTGCCAGGTTCGCCTGCAACGCGGCATCCTTGTCAACCAGGTCGAGCCACTTGTTGACACCCTTGTCCTTGAACGCGGCCAGGTAGGTATCGGAAATCACGTCACCGGGTTCGGTTCTAGCGAAAGCCTGGGCCTTCCATGCGTTCTCCATGTCGCGGAGGACGCCCTTGTTGTAATTGTCGATATTCTTGCCCAGTGCCGTACGTTCAGCCACTACCGGGTTCCCGGCGCGGGTGGAAGCCATCATGCCACGGCGGAACTTCATCCATTCCGGGCCGGTCATGCCACCCATGAGGCCCTGCGCGGTACCGAACATGGCGGGACGGGTGAGGCCTGCCGTCAATGACGTGACGGGAGCGGCAACCATGTCGGGTTCAATGTCGGCGACACCGTATCCCATTCCCTGCCTGCCGAGTTCCAGGCCGCCCTGGATTCCGGCATCGAGGATCGAGTTCAGTACCGGTCTCGCCCTCAAAGCGTTGATTGAAGGCGCCATGAACTGGCCGACGTTTACCCCGGCATCCATGAGACCCAGGCCGACTGCCTGTGCCTTGGACAGGTCTTCACCGCCAGCGACAGCGTTCTCGATTCCCTTGTACAGTGACGGGTAGGCAATCTTCGTCAGAGTCGATCCGGGAATGTCGTCCATTTCCTTCACGAGGTTGGCACGGTCGAGCTGGTTCTGGTAGTCGCCCATGCGCTTCATGAAGTCGGCATACCCTTCCTTCGTGGAAATATCGTAAGGCTTGCCGGTACCGTCGTCCAGGGTAGCGGCCACGTCCTTCAACTGTTGCGGGGTCATGCTGAACCAGTCCTCGCCTTCCGCGGCGATTCCCTTCAAATACTTCGACCATTCCTTGAAATCGTTGTTCGCCTTGACGACCATCGGGTCCTTGTCCTTCCAGCCGTCGAGCCACTGCATGGCGGATTCGTTGCCGAGATTCTCGAACGCGGCATACACCCGGTCGTCCAGCTTGTCGAACGGGTAGTCGCGAAGCATGCGCCGCTTGTATTCCTTGGCGTACTTTTCGAGGTCACCTTCCCTGGGGGTCACCTTGAGCTTGCGGTTCAGCTTGATGCGCTCTTCCGCAATCTTCTCGGCACGTTCTTCGAGGTAGTCCTCCCAGTCTGCCTGGGACCAGTCTTCGAGTTCACCGTCAACATAAATCTGCTTAGCCATGGGTTATTCCTCGCGAGTCTTCTGTTTCTTGCCGTTCACGGAAATCTCGTACTGCTTCTTGCCGGACGGGGACATTCCAGTGTACGTGATCGTGTAGGTGATGCCGTTCTTCACCCTGGTCGTATTGTCGCCGGGCTTCTTCAAATCCTTGCGGATTTTCTGGTTGGCCCAGTCACGTTCGAGCTCGGCGAGCCCGGCGTTCACCTTCTTCACGTAGGCATTCTTGTCGGCATCTATCTTTTCCTGCGACTTCAATCCGTCGAGCTTGCCCATCCATTCGTTGTACTTGTCACCCTGCGGCATGGTGGAGAGGGTGCTCTTCATGAGGTCGATGTCGGCCTGCGAGAGGTTGCCCTTGCTGTTCTTCTTTTGCAGGAACAGGTTCTCGAACTGGTCCCAGTTGGAAACGCCGCCATTGACGTTCCCGGTGGGGATGGAGAGTCCCTCGAACTTCTCGCCGTACTTGCGTTCGTATGCGGCCTCCATGTCAGCGATGGCGCCCTTCCAGGCAGCCTGTCCGGCAGGGGAAGCCTCGGCCATCATGATGTAAGCGTCGCGCAGGTTCTTGCGGTCGGCATCCTTCTGTGTGGACGCGTTGGTGTCCTTGTTCAAGGCAGCCTGCTCACGAACGTCGATACGGTTCAGGTGGTTGTACGCGGAACCGAAGTCGCCGTATTTAGCCCTGGCCCTGGCGAGCTGCATGTCGAGATCGTTGGCGGCTTCCCGTTGGCGACCTGCGGCACCGTCGTTCCATTCCTTCTGTACGGACGCGAGACGCTGTTCGAGTTCGGCGATGCGAGCCTCGTTTTCCCTGTATTCGGCCATGAGGGCCATGCTGTCACCCATCTGCTGCCCGGCCATCTGCTGGGACACGTTTACCGTGGGCGCCATCGGTGCCGCCTGGTAGGGCGTATTGGGATGGTAGCCTTCCATCCCGGCGTTGTTGGGACGGTAGCCGCCCATGCCCTGTGCGCCATACTGGGAGAGCGAAGGTCCGCCCTGGTTCATTCCACCCTTGACAAAATTCCACTCGAAAGCCATGATGCCTCCTATCCGGCGAAGCCCGCCTCGTAATTCTTGTTGTTCCATTCACCGAGCATGCCAGGATTGGTCTTGTCCTTGCTCATCCTCGGTCCGGTACCCTGGCTCACGACCGGGTACACTGCGCGTCCTATCGACGGCATTTCCAGAAGTTCGCGCACGGCCTTGGACGCCTCGTGTGTGTTCGGGTACTGCTTGAAGGTGTACCACGTCGGGCTCTTTGCCCACTTGACCTGCACCGTACCTTCCGGCGTAATCCTGATGCCGTCAACTGCGGACGACGATACGGAGAACTTGCGGCGGTTTTCCGATTCGTTCCACCACTTCGGCAGCCTCTTCTCGGCCTCGCGCCCCCTGTTCAACGCGGCCTGCACCTGTGCCGGTGTAGCGTTCTTCGGGAGCAGCTTCACGAACTGGTTGATGGCATCCTCGTGTTCCTCGATGCTCTGCTGTTCGGCAGCCTCGGCAATCGTGGCCGCATCGGCACGACCGTGCTGGTTCATGTTCTGGTACCACTTGCCCTCGTGGCCATTCGGCCTCGGGATGTTCAGAACGCTGTACTCGTGGTAGGCACCGGGTGCGAACTCTTCCGGGTAGCCGGAAGTGGTGACACCGTTCTCGCCCACGGAACCCATGAGGATATTGGCCGCTCCCGCTGCACGGGAACCGCCTCCTGCGAGCATCCTTTTGAGGAAGAGCTCGATTATCTCCCTAGCCGTTGCCAAGTCCGAGCCTCCGTGCTATTTCGGCGTTGCGGGCCTTCAATCTCGTCAGTTCCTGCTGGATTGCAGCAACCTCGGGAGACTGCTGTTGCGGTCCCTGGTAGTTTGACAGGATGTCGCTGTATTCCTTCGCGGCACGGTTGTCGTCGAGCTGCCTCTGGACACCTGCCGCGCCTGCACCGAAACCCTGGGCGGCCTGGTTCGCCGCCTGGTTCCCGCGCTGGATGCTGCCCTGCACGTCGATGTTCGGGACGTTGAGTCCTGCCCAGTTGAACGAAAATGACGGCATGATTCCTCCTATTTATTACCGAAGTAGCTGCCCACGAACGACGCTGCGGGGGTGAGAATCTGCGACGCGTACCCGCCGAAGTTGTTGCCCATCTGCGCGTTGGCGATTCCACCCATGACGGATGCCTGTGTCTGCAGGTTCGCGTTCCGGTTGTTCATGTTGGCCATGGTGGTATCGGCGATGCCCTGGGCCAGCATGTTGCGGTCGTTGCCGTAGACATCCACCGCGGATTTCAGGCGGTCCTGGGTCGCGTTGTAGTTGTTCCAGCCGTTCTGGCTGTTTGCCTGCCACGTGGCGAGCTGTGCCTGGCGGTCCTGCATGAGCTTGTTGTAGGCCTTCTCGTACTCTTCCGAAGTGTGTGCCTGGGCGCGGGCCCCTACGCGGTTGACGTAGTCGGAGGAGAACCTGTTGCCACCGGACGCGGACGCGTTGTTGATGGTGTCCATCTCGGCCTGCCAGCGCTGGTTCGCATACGGGTCCATGAAGTCGTTCACGGACTTGTCGTAGTTGAAGGCATCGTTCTGGTAAACGTCAGAATCCAGGAACTTCTGCAAGGCGGTCTGATAGCTTGCGGCACCCGTGCCGTAAGTGTCCTGCAAATACTTCTTGTATGCGGCGATGTCAGCCTGGTTTGCCGAGTTGGCCTCGTCGGCGAGGCCCTGTATCTTGTCATAGGCATCCGCGGCAGCCTCGCGGTCCTTGTAGGACGAATACGCGTTCGCTGCACCGGCGCCAGCCGCGAGAGCGGCCCCAACGATCAGAGGTATCATGCTACTTTTCCTCCTTCTTCTTTTCTGGTTCAGCCTTTTCGTCGGCTTCTGCCATGGCGAGATTATCGAGATAGTCCTCGATCATCTCGTTGAGGCTTTTGAGTTTCTCGATGCACTTCTTCTTGTCCATGATGAAATTCCTTTTGCATTAAAGTGGGTTTACCTCGTGGCGGTGGGCTTGGCCCTGTCACCGAATACCTGTATGCTCACCAGGCCCCCTTCGGGCACCTCTATGGCCGTGGAGCCCGGTTTCACCAGGATGGACCTGGCCACTCCCGATGAACCGTGCAGCACCGCCGGGACGGGTGTGTCGAAGGTGAACGGCATGGCGCTCTGGCCAGCGTCGCACACCTTCTCCAACACGAGGAAGAACGGGGTCTTCACTATGTGCCACCCGGCGCTGTCGTACTCGTTCCACACGCCGGAAACGGTCTCGACAACGTCTACCTGCGGGGAGCCCTTGTTGATGATTCCTGAAAACATGCGGCCTCCTAAATCACCGTGGTGGTGGGAGATATGCGCTGCGAGCAGGCGGTGAGTTCGAGCGATGTGGGATGGGAGTAGGTCACCCTCAATACAGCGAGCCTGTTGTAGCCCAGGTTGTGGAACCGGACCCTGTGGGAATACTGGCCCACCCGGCCCATCTTGCAGCTGCGGGTATTGCCGAACGTCATTCCGCCATCCTTGGACACTTCCAGGAGCAGGTCGGGTTCGAGGGCGTAGTCGCCCCACGTGCCCACGTTGCACTCGATGGACAACTCGTTGAAGATGAAGGGACGCTCGTCGTTCACGAGCACAGCTCCCTGCCTGTGGCGGATCATGGGCAACCTGTGACCCGTGCTGCCGTAGTCCTCCCAGTAGTAGTCACCGAAGGAATACATGCACCCGTCGTCACAGAAGGCCCAGAAGGCGCCCTTGAACCAGGAGAGGTCGGATACGCGCCAGCGGGTCTCCTCGCCGGTCTCGTATACGCGGCTGGTACGTTGCGCCCACTCGTTCGTCTCGGTATCGTATACCCAGGTTTCCTGCAGGTTTTGAAGTTGGACGATATAGAAGTTGTGGTTGCCTTCCGCATACGAGAAACCGAACGCACTGTCTCCCGTTTCACCGAGCAACTTTTCGTCAAGCCATGTCTCGCTGATTTTCTTGTAGTTCTGTCCGGAGACCATCATTATGCCCTTGGCGAACGATTCACCGGAGCCCAGGTAGTACAGGTTGCTGCCGCATGTGGCGATTGAATACGGAGCCTGCAAGCCGTTGGAGGCGTTGGTCGTGTAGGACTGTCTCACCCAGGTCTCGTACTCGCCGCTGCCCCTCTGCCAGATCTCGACGGTCTTGTATCCAAACAGATACAGGTTGGCACCGATGGCGGCGATGGCACGTACGTTGTCGCTGGAAGATTCCGCATTGAAATACTGCTGGACACCGTAGTTGTCGTAGAACATCCAGTCGAATGCGTCCACCATCTGGGTGAGCACCTTGTACGGGTTGTTCGGGTCGTAGACCGGCTCCATCTTGCCGTCCACCAGCTGCATCTGGAAAACCTCGCGCTCCTCGCTGTTCAAGGGATACGGGATGGAGTAGTATACGAAGCCACTCGTGCGGTCCGTAATCACAACCGACCCGGCCACCACGGCCACGTGGGTCGGGCTGATTTGTCCCCCGTCGCCATTGACACGCTCGGGCAGCGTGATGCGTTTCAGTTCGCCGCCTTCGATGAGGCTGTATGCCCAGAGGTTGCTGCCGTCCGCAACGAGGAGATACGGGTTGATGCCGCCTGTCTCGGCGAACGAGACACGGTTGGACCCGGAGGCCACCTGGCCCAGGTCGGCAACGTTGTATCGCCAGTCGATCCGGTACAGGTGCGAGCCGAACACGACGAACATGTTCTCCTGCTGGTTGTCGGTACCGAGGCCGATGGATGAAACGTAGGACCCGCGGCACTTGGCGCCTGGCGCGATTTCGTTGTAGAATTTGAGGCCGGGAACGGATTCCAGGTACTGGATGTCCTGGTTGATTTCGCGGTACATGTTGCAGGTCCACGAGGTACCCATCGTGGCGGGATGCTTGCCACGGTTGGTACCTGGTGCGACCAGGTAGTTGCTTACGGAAGTATTGGAAGCCATGCTCCCCCCTTACCAGGATTCCGGGCAGAAGCCGTCGTAGAACCTGTCGTTGTAGGAAGTTGCCGGGCCGTCCAGGCGGATCATGCGCTGCGATGCCGCGTTGCGCTTGATGAGCTTCTTGGCCGCGGTGAAGTCTGTCTCGCAGTCGGCCTTCTTGTCGGCAGCGAGGTCGAAGCGCTTGGCCAGCCTGAATTTGAGGCCGGAGAGCAGCAGTTCGTTGTATGCCTCCGGGAGCCAGATGGTCGAGTCGAGCTGGTAGTATTCCAGGGGCGCGTTGTAGTACACGCGGAGAGGAGTCGGGCTCCTGCCGTCGAGCACCAGGATACCGAGTTCCCTTGTCTCGAAGCCGTGGTCGGTTTCGTTGGGCACCTGCTCGTAGCACCTGCCGTAGTTGAAAGCGTGGGGCATCGTGAGACGGTTGGAACGGTCTATCTGCTGGCGGTCCATCGGGTGCAGCGGGATGAATCGTTCGCCGACCTTGCGGCCCACGCCCGTGATGGCGACGGGAGGTTTGAGGTCGATGACGTTGCCCGGGGTTTCCTCGCCTTCCACCTTGACACGGAAAGTGAACTCGCGTCCGGGAGGGATGTCGGTGAACTTCTGCGAGAGGCTCAGAAAGCCCTGCTCGTTGAGGCCGCTGATGAGCGCGTTGAGCTCGTCGAGCGCGGCAACGGCCATGTCGCCGTCAGTGGATTCACCCAGGCCAGTCATGTTGAGCGACTGGTAGGCAATCTGGATCAGCTTGTTTACTGCAATCATAAAAAGGTCCTTTTGCCATTAAAGTGGGGTGACACAAAAAGGGGCAGGTACTGATACCTGTCCCTCTTTGGTTGCTTCTTAGGGTTTACTTCTTGATGTAGACTCCAACACACAAGCGGCTGTCCCAGATACCCGCAGCGTGCGGGAAGTCCAGACGGATGAACTTTTCGAGGCAGTTGCCTTCACCGAACATGGACATCTTCAAGGACACGGGACCCAACTCGGCGATCTCTTCCGTTTCAGAGCCTGGGAGAGAGCTAAACTTATAGCTGTCAAATGCCAAGGCGTCAGCGATACGCAGCTGGCCTACGTAGTAAGAAGTGTTGGCTTCCAGGCCGAAGGTCAGGGAGAGCGGGTTGGACACGTCAGTGCCGTCTTCCACCCAGGCGTTCGGGTTGTTGTAGTTGCCAGACTTCGGAGTCACGCGGAGAGGCATGATGGTGCCTTCGGTACCGGCAGCGTTCACGCCGATAACGGAGATGACCACATCCTGGTCCGTCTTCAAGCCGCTCGGGTCCACGATTTTGAGACCGCTGAGCTTGAAGATGTCACCGACCTGCAGGTTGGTACCGGCAATCTTCGTCACCTCTTCGTAGCCGATGACGTTGTTGTCAGCGTCTTCAACTTCGACGAGAGTGAGGGTACCGGTAGCAGCGGAGCCGATCTTCAACACAGGCAGGGCAGCCTGCTTGATGGTCTTGGCGCCAGCGTATTCACCGAGGGCGTTCTTGCCGTAGATGTCCTTGGCTTCCTGGGCAGCCTGGAAGAGGCCGAGGCCAGAAGCGGCGATCTTGCCGGTCACCGTCGGGGCAAGGAAGGCCACGACATCACCGTCAACGGCGAGTTCACCGAGGGCGGAAGCAGCGTCGGAGAGCACTTCGAAGGACGGAGTGGCGGCAACGACGGCCTGCATGTTCTTGTAGATGTTGTCCTTCACGATACGGTCCTGGACACCCCTTGCCAAAGTCTCGCCAAAGGGCTTGGCGATTTCCTTGGTGAACGATTCAATCGAGGTCAATTCTTGCCAGGCGTTGAGGGCACAGGAGACGTTGTTGTTGTTGAGAGTGATCGGGGTTTCGATTTCTACGATTTCGTCCGGCGTGGCGCAAAGACCGTCACGGACCTGCGGGCGGCTCGGAATGTAGAGGTTGTAC
>Ga0310690_10007683_pt1 | contig 13829 bp, 18 predicted proteins | sample AusTroGonzalo_MG_2_FD_207661 | JGI IMG/M metagenome (GOLD analysis project Ga0310690, IMG submission 207661) | Bovine rumen microbial communities from tropical cattle in Woodstock, Queensland, Australia - Gonzalo_04 (v2) (version 2) | ecosystem: Host-associated > Mammals > Digestive system >... | reverse complement strand
AAAAAGCAATTATTACATCATCTTTTGTGATATTGTCAAAAACCGATTCTTTACCTGAGTACGCATTTTCGATCTCAGAAAACAAGTCTATCTTGTAATCGGTTTGTCCAAAATCATCCAGGATATCGTAATCGTATGCTTCATATCCTAACTTACGAAACTCGTTCTTGAATGTGCCGGATTGTTCGAAGAAGCAATGATATACCGTTCGTTCGTTCGTTCGTTCGTTCGTTCGTTCGTTCGTTCGTTCGTTAAAGGCTTTTTGCTTTCTGCCGCATTGTCAAGTTTTTTCTCTAACATTTGTATATCCCTTCCCGAAGTTTTCTCGCGTGAATCCTGTTATACTCGTCCGTTGTCCATTCAAGATTACTAATGCTGTTGTTTTCCTTGTTGCCGTCTTTGTGGTTTACCATCGGCAGCCCGTATGGATTGTCAATAAAAGCCAACGCTACAAGGCGATTTACGCGCTTTTTGTGTCCTACTCCGTCCTTATGCAACGATACTTTCAGATAGCCCTTTTCGTTCTTATAAGGCTTTATGTGATCGCCTGTAACAACATTCCTTACTCTGCCCCAAGTGCTAATCTGGTATTTACCTTCGAAACCTTCAATATCTTTCCAAATCTCCAAAATCACACCACCCTTCACACCACCAAAATATCCCGTGCCTGTTGTTGTCTTTGCGCCATAATTTTCTTTTTCGTTGCTTCTGACACATAAACGTAGCAATGGCACATTTCAGGGTTTTCCTTGTCATACTCCCTGCGCTTGCCTGTCAGCAGCAGATAATCGCAGCAATCAGAATTTCCGCAATGTCCACCATACAAGCATCTGCGCTTTGTCTTGCTACAAGCCAGATTTCTACAAAGCATCGTTTGTTTATCTCCGTCTTTCATTCCTGCAAAAATGTCCGGCTTTTTCTTCCTGTATGACTTCAACTTGTGGTTATTGATGTACTCGCAAACCGTCTTGTACGGAACGCCCAACTTCTCCGCTATTTCCTCGTTGCTCATTCCTTCTTTCAGCAGATCAATGTATTGCTGTTTTCTGTTCTCCCACCCGCTTTTTATGTTGCTTTTAAGGCCGTATTTCTTCATCCACCTGTGAATCGAAGCGTTGCTTGTGGAAAACTTAATTGCCATTTCCTTGATCCCCATATTTTCGGAAATCGCTGTTTCAAGTTGTAGTTTCGTTATCATCCACACAACCCCCCTTTTAGAACAATGAAAGCTGTGCTTTCTCGATCTCAGCACTCTTTATGTTTTCCACCGCGCAATCGAAGTAGCTTGTTTTCAGTTCAATACCAATACCTTTGCGCCCCATCTTGACCGCCTGGTATACTTCTGAGCCGATTCCAAGAAACGGGGTAAATACAACATCACCTTCGTTTGAATAAAGACCGACAATCCTTTCAATAACCGGCAACTGTAAAGGACAAATATGCCGTTCAGATTCATCATCCTTTGCCATCCTTGCGTTAAGCGTGTCACTCTGGTTGATATCCCACCAAGTAGGCGTATTGTATTCTTCCCAAATCGGACTTGCCACCTGTTGCCAAAGATCAACTGGATAGCTTTCGTTTGTATGCGTAACCCGTTCTGGGTTTTCTCCAGGTTTTCGCATAAACACCACATAATCAGGACAACCCATCCGATTCATACAGCTATCTTTCTTTATCTGTTTGTGCAAAAGACCGATTGACTTCGTTCTCTGCATTTCCGTAACGGGATTTTTCCAAATGCACACTTCGCTGTGATAGATAAATCCACACTTTTGAAACAGACGGATCAAATCGCCGCGAAAGTCTTTCAAGCCGATATAGCCATCCCGTTCTTTCATAGCCGGAATGTTCATACAATGCACCGCCATAATTCTTCCAGGCTTTAAGATTCTGAAAAGATCGTCTGCCAGAAACGAAAAGTGCTGATAAAATTCTTCGTCACTACGGCTGTTTCCTAAATCCCTGTCGCTATTGCTGTATGTATACAGCGAAGAAAATGGGGGAGAATAAACCATAAGATCCATACTGTTTTCATCGAACATCTTTACAATCTCGCAGCTATCGCCGTTGTAAAGTGCACAATAATCGTCCTGATACTGTTTCAATACTTTTATTTCATCCATACCGGTTTCATACTCCTTTCATTTGGTTTGTAATCTGTCGTTATCCGTGTTGTATGCTTGATCTCAGCAAGCGTTACGGATTTCATCAGATTAGTCATTTGCCGTTGCATTTCGTCCATCCGAGCCTGTTTTTCTTCAATGTTCTGCAAAACATTCTGCTCTTTCTCTGAAATGATTATGTAAACATCAACTTCTTTGTCCTGCCCGAATCTCCAACAGCGGCGCACCGCTTGATAAAACTGTTCGTAGCTGTCCGACAATCCGCAAAAGATCATTTTGTGGCAATTCTGCCAATTACTACCGAATCCGTAGATTGAAGGTTTACTTACAAGCACTTTTACATTTCCGTTTGAAAACTCAATGCTCATATTTGCCTTAAACTCAGGATCATCCCGTCCGGCAACTTCCACCGATTCATCAATCTTTCGTTTCAGCATTTCGCTTTCGGCGTTGTAATCGCACCATACAATCCATTGATCTTGTGATTCGTTGCACATTTCAGCGGCCTTGTCTGTCCGATCTTCCATGCTTTCCTTGCGTGCTTCTCGCCGTTCTTCGAGCGTTTCCGCAAGCCGCACAAACATTTCGTAATCTTCAACCTGTGATTCTGTAAAAATCTGGTTCAGCCGAAGTTCCGGCAAATCGTAACCTGTTGTGTCGTAGTCAAGGTCGGCAGGACTATTGAAGTAAATCGCCCAAGTTGCGAACCATTCCCAAAACTTGTTTACACCGGCTTTCTTCAACCGCCACTTTGATGTTTCACCGCCATCGTGAATGAAGTATGTTGCAAGCATTTCAGTTCTACTCATAATTCCTAAGAACTCGCAGCTTGTTCCGATCTCCGTGTAATCGTTCGGCGCGATTGTTGCCGTGCATAGCAATTTGTACGGCGTTCTGCAAAACATATCCGTAAGAAGCGATTGTGTCTTGCTTGTAAACGACTTCAAAATACTGCTTTCATCCAGAATTACACCAACAAAATCACTCGGATCGAAATGTTCAATCATTTCGTAGTTTGTGATGTTTACGCCATCTTTTACATCCTCTTGCGTCCGGCAAATGGTAACTTCGCAGATATCGAATTTCTCCGCTTCTCTCTTCGTCTGCATTACCACCGATAATGGACTAAGGATTAGTACGCGCCCCCTTTCGCGCTTCGATACGGCATTTGCATAGCTTAAAAGCATTACCGTCTTTCCTGTTCCGCAACCTGTCAAGATTGCAGCTTTACCTTTTTTGATCGCCCATTTCACTATATCTCTCTGAAACGGGAACAATCTGTTTGAAAGCCATTCTTCCGGCACATCAAATCCGGCGTGTATGGATTTCAATTCCTTTGTTTTCAGAAACTCCTGATAGTTCATTCCTTTCCCGAAAAGACAACCCTGGGTTTACCGCGCGAATCTTCATTATCCTTTCGTTGTATTTTGCGGCTTTATGCGTCCATATCGCCGTTTGATTATTACCGTATATTTGCTTCATTTTCGCGTTTTTATTTTTGGGGCTACGCTTTATCGTATGCCTGTGTTACAACGCGATTTTGATACCAAATTCAACGCTACACGCTATGTTCTTTGTTCAGCTTCATCTTGTCCTCAAAATAGCTTTCAAGTAGCTTCGTGATTTTCCGTGATAAAGGGTGATTTTTGTACTTCACCAGAAAATCATTCTCAGCCTTAATGATCCCGTTCCAATACTCGTCCGAATCATCGGGATAGTAAAACTCCTGAAACATTTTCCAGAAATCGTTGAACATTTGAAATTCAACTGAATCTTTGTCTAACTTCGCACCCGCCATATTCTCACCACCACCTTTCTAAACCGTGAACGGCGTTTCTTCCATCGGCATAAATCCGTCCTTGTCTGTAAGTTCTTCAAATCGCATCAAATCGCCGTTAAACCTAAGTGTTACTTTCCCAATCTTGCCCTGCCTGTTCTTTTCAACCTTGCAACCCTTTTCTTTTCCGTCCTCGTCCAGATTCCAAAGAAGTAAGATAACGCTTGCATCCTGCTCTATATCGCCGGATTCCCGAAGTTCTGACATTGACGGTTCTTTATTTTCCCTGCCTACGCTTGCCCTGTTTAGCTGTGACAGGACTATCACGGGTATATCCAAATCCGTTGCCAGATTCTTTAAGCTGTGACTTATTTCTCCGACTTCCGCAAATCTGTTTCCTCTGTACCGTCCTTCTGCCTTGATAAGTTGCAAGTAATCAACTATCGCCAAATCGTACTTGTGTTTCTTGACTTCGTTCCGTATGCTTGCCACCGTCTGACTTCCCGTAGTGACTACGATTGTTTCTTTGCTTTCCAGATTTTCGTTCGCCTTGTCGAATCGCTCTTTTTCATCGCCGGTAAAGTTTAATGCCCGTCTGATCCTTTGAATCCCGATGCCGCTTGCCGCCGATACAAACCGTTCGTAAATCTGCTTCTCCGTCATTTCCAGGTTGAAATATGCTATCTTCTTCCCGATCTCAGCGAAATGACTTGCAAGCTGTGTAGCAAATGCCGATTTTCCAACAGCCGGTCTTGCGCCTATCACGATCATATCTCCCGCTTCGAAACCGCCTACCATATCGTTCAGCGTGTCAAATTCAAGTTCAATCTTTGGCGTATCGCTTTCGTGGAAGTAATTACCCTTGTTTTCTTTGACTATCTGCGGCAGGGCTTTTGTCCGGTTCCCGTTGCCCTTGTTTAAGGCTTCAAGTTCGAATGACAGAAAATCGACCGCTGCCGTCAAGTTATCCGGCGTTACGTTTGTCTTATTCAGGATTTCATTCAGCCGCCTTGACTTGTAAGCTGTTATTATCTCTTGTGCATCTTCTTTCGCTGTAAGACTTGAATAACCGTTCCTAACCGCATCATCAATCCGCTTACTTATGTATTCAGGCGGCATCCCGCCACTTCGTGCTATGATCCTTTGCTTTACAATCGCCAGACTTACTTTCTCTGATTTTTCATAGGCCGCTTGATATATTCCAAAGGCATTAGCAAAAACCTCGTCCGTGAACATCGAAGCGTCCAACTCTGCCGGAAGTTCCTGCATCAACTCTCCATCTGATGTGATTAGCGTTCCGATTATGCTTTCTTCGGAGTAAACTTCATTCAATGCTATCAATCCCCTTTAACCATTCTTCAAGCGATGGGAACTCGCATCTTCCCTTTTCCTGTTCCCGTACAAACGAAAAGATCTTGTTTGCAAGCCTTGTCGCTTTTCCCACGCTGTTCTTCGTGATCCTGTCAAACTCTATCCGTTCTTCCCGTGAATCCTTGTATGCCGGATAGTTTGCAATCGCAGCGTAGTATATGTTGTTGTATTCCCGCTTCAAAACTTCCTGCTGTTCAAGATATTCTTTGTACGGCCTGTAAATATCCGCTACCGTAGGCGGGTACTGATTGCTTCGCAGGTATTCATTCAAGGCTTTCTTAGCAAATTCAAACGGTTCGTCCTTCAAGCACTCATACCAAACACCTATCGTTTCGTAAAATTCATCGTCAGATTCATTTCGCCAGGCGTTCGTTGCTTTGCGGATCATCGTGCATATTGTCGCAACCTCTTTCTTATTCATCATCAAATCTCCTTAGAAATTCCTCTGCGTTAAATGTGCTTTTCTTTTCAGTCTGTATCTTGTCAAGAAACACGCCAGACCACCCTCTTGACATTGCGTAGTCAAATTGCTTTATAACTTTTTCTTCTCCGCAGCTTTCGACCGCGTTTCTAACCTGCGTGATAAACTTCTTGAAACCGATCTCCGTTTGATATGATTTATCTTTTTTCTGTTTCTTGTATTCAAACCATTCCCTAAGACAGGTTTTTATACTTTCCGGCAAATCAGTTTTTTCAAGTTCCTCAAAGGGGGATATAGGGGGTTTATTATTTTTCTTTACTTCTTTAGTTCTTATATTCTTTACTTCTTCTATTGTTGTTATTTGTTTGTTATTTGTTTGTTGATTGTTTGTTACTTGTTTGTTATCCTGTCTGTTATCTTGTTTGTTGGTATTCTGATAAAGTTCGTAGTTATTCACCGTAATCACACGGTATTTCGTGTATGAATTGTTTGTTATCTCGCCTGTTGATTGCAACTTATTCAAAGCTGTTCTCACCTGCTGTATACTAAGCCCGCACTCGACTTTCATTTTTTCCAGACTTGTTACAAACGATCCCCTTTTTATGTCTTTCCCTTGAAACTTTCCGTCCTTCCAATTCGCTTTCAAAAGACAGTAAACAAACAAATGTGCTGTGTTGCTATCTGTGAACCATTCCCACCCTATAATCTTCCTGTTCAATTTGATGTAATCGTTTTCCGTCACTCCGCATCACTCTCCAAACCTGTTGTGTTCCATATCCGCGAGAAGATTGTTTGCCATCTTCAAGTTTCGTAGGATCGAAATGCTCCTATCGTGTTCCTGATTGATGTAGTGCCGCAGCTTGTCCTGATCGTTCTTGTCCGGCAGGAAATATCCCCGACCGTCTTGCATATTAAGGATTGTCACCGACTTTCTTGCATCCTCAATCGCTTTGCGCATCGCCCTGTCATTAAGCGCAATGCCGAAAATTATGCACCTATTAAGCAAATCTTCTCTGCTTATGGCGTTGTCACTTCCAGTGGGTATAAGATCAATGATGTTTGTTACCATAGGTTTCTCCTTTCTCAGAAATATATGTGTCCTCTTCCTGTCAAATGTTCGTTCGTCCATTCCATCGCTTCACGGAATGTAACGCCGTTGTTTTTTACAACATCCAACAAGTTATACATTCCAGGATGCGTTTCTTTCAGCATCAAAAACCTTGAATCTTCTTCCTTTTCTAAATGGCATCCGAACCCGCAGAGCATACATCCAGTTCTCGCGCATCCCGTACACTTCAAAGACGGTCTTTCTTTGTCGAACAATCCGAAATCCGCAAGCGACATTTGATTATCAACCTGCCCCATCGCCGCATAGTCTGTTACAACTTCTCCGTAGACAGAACATATTCCCAGATTGTTTTCTTTAATGTAAAGAAGTACATCTTGTTCCGTCCAAAACGACATAGGATTGCTGACAGGTATTTTCAGATCGAATCCGTTGCAACCGTTTTGTAACCACTTCTGCGTTCTCAGGCGGCTTTCACTTGTCATTTGTGCCGTGATTGCTTTTCTTCCGGTTTCTTTCGAATACCTGTGAGCAGGTTCTTTCTTCATCACATTGCAGCAACGGTTTGAGATTTCAAACGGTGCATCCAGGAAAAACTTGTACTTTTCCTGCGAGTAAGCCGATCTATCTTCGTTAGGGATATTCGCCTTTATCGGCGTTTCCTTGTTGTTCGTCAGCAGACCCAACATTTGAGCAAGCCGCTGATTGTTGCCGCCCTTCCTGCCCTTCATTCGTTCGTTTAGCAAATTCGCCAATTCCTCGTAGTTTACGATACTTGTTGTCGTACCCCCCCACTCGGATTTAGCATACTTGCCTTGTCCACAAACCTTTTCGTACCAATAGCGATAAGGGTGCTTGTCTGTCTGTCTAATTGAATCTCTCTCTCTCTTGATGTAGCGACCATCTTCAAATGTTATAATTTCGCTATCAGATAAAGATTCCTGCAATCTCTCAAATTCCCTATGCGCCTTTATATGTTCGCTTGCGTTCGGATATTTATACAGATTTTCAATTCTGTTATCTGTCTTGACGAAGTTTATGTGATGTATCACTTCATCGTTTGATAACTTTTCTCCATAATGGTTTTCCCAGATAACCCTATGTTCGCGCCTACCTGTTTTCCCATCACGATAATATCCGTCAACTGTTGAACGCTCTTTCTTATCAGAGTGAAGCGGATCACCCCATCTTTTGTACTGAATGTAATGTTTGTTACACATACCAAGACAGCCCTTTTTGCCAAGCAAATTATCGCAATAAATGCACTTTTGTTCAGATCGCTTCTTTTCATTCATCTGTTCGTTTTGTTCTTCGATAATACTGTTCAAGTATTTTTTTGCCCCATATACACACTCTGAAACCTCTTTGCTGATAAGCGGGAATCCATACCGTTCGCATACCTGCATAAAGCTGATCTTCGGCTTGATAATGTCAACATTTTCAAACTGTTCTACAAACTCTCTCAGTTCTGTAAACTGTGTGGGAACATCAATAAACATCGCAGGAATATCTTTGAATCCGCATCTGTTCCGTACTATGTCAAGAAGAACCGTGCTGTCTTTACCACCAGAAAAGCTGATATAGCATCCATCTTCGCCAAATTCTTCAACCCAACCTTTGATTCGATCCATCGTAAGCCTAATCTTGACACTCAGCGGTAACGCTTGATATTGATGTAATTCTTGTATTGTGTGCTTGTTTTCAGCCATTTTTACCACCTGTTAAAATCTCTACAATCATCTTTCCGCTTTCTTCCGGCGTGCAGAAAACAAACTCACAGCCATAGCGACTTTTTAATGTCATACAAGCCTTTTGCAAGGTGATTCCACGGGTAGCTGACGGATATAATTGTCTGCCGGAACGCCGTATAAAAAGACGGGGATTCGCCCATTTATGCAGGTCTTTCAAGTCACGGATTGTAGGATTGTAAACATCCCGTGTTCCCTTGATAAGACCACCCTTGTTTTCAACCAGGATAAACAATTTGATGCCGTTGTTTTGAGCCAGAATACACTCGTCACGGAACCGGTCGTGTTGCTTGCCACATATATCAGAAATTAACTCCTGAATATCAAACTTCGAATCAACACAAACATCGTATGTTCCGAGAAAATCCATCTTTTTCGGTGCAATGCCACGCAATTTCTTTCTGGCGATAACATCCATCACCTTTTCTGTGCCTACGATGTAATCTCCGACCGGCAACGGGTATCTCATAACTTCATATCCGTTTTTCTGCCACCACAAGTTTTTCAGTTTGTGCTTATCCTCTTTCTGTGCCTGATCCTCTAAGATAATCAAAGACATATTTCTGTTCCCTTCTGTGCTGCTTTCACAATAACGTAATTACCTACGATTTCCTGTATCTCGCTGATTGCCTGTCCTACATCAATGGCGTTGCTTGTATGACAAATCACAACCGATTGCAGATTTTCCGACTTGTTTGTTTCGATAAATCCCTTGCAAACATCTAATGAAGCGTGTCCGAGAATTTTGTGGTTCGCGTATGGAGTATCTTTGTTGACAAACTCTTTCATCCAATTTGCTTCTAAAAGGATTGAATTTACTTTCAACTTGCTAAAATTCCACTTCACAAACTCATAATCTGTTATGTAAAGCATCATAAAATCGCTTGTATGCCTGATAAGAAAGCCTACGCACGGCGTACCATCGTGTTCAACAGGGAAGGATTCTATCGCATAACTTCCGAGAATAATACGATCCCTGCCGTTATCCCATATATAAGGCCGCCAAACATCCAGACCGTACATTTCAAGATCATCTGCTGACAGACAATGATCCTTATGTTCGTGCGTAACAAGTACGCCGCTAACCTTTGAAAAATCAAAGTTCAAGGCTTTCTTTATGTCACTTGCTTTTACTCCGCAATCCAGGACTAACACTTCGCCGGATTCATCTATAAGCAAATAGCAATTTCCCTGTGAACCGCTGCTCAAAACTTTCAGCCGGAAACTCATTCTGCTTTCCCTTCCGTAACATCAAACGGTACAAATTCAACGCTGTTAGCTTCTGCTTCAACCTGAATCTCGTTCAGCTTTTGCGGATCATCAAGTGCCATATCTTCGTCATAGGTAGCACGCTGTTTCGCGTTCTCAAAATCCAGGTCGATGTGCTTGCACAACCTTCTCAAAACGGTTTTCTTCGCCATTTCTGAATAAAAGTTAGACCACGCCGGACTATTCTTTGCCTTGCTACTCTTGCGCGTATTTTCAATGTCAGCTTTGGACATTACATCGTAACTCATACCGCCATCTTGATAGAGAACAACCGCAAATGCACCGATGATCGCACCGTCATTCAGAAACTTCGGACGGAAGTTTACAGACGGTTCTCCGTTCGTAATCACTTCCTCAAACACATCGCCTTCACGGATAACCTTTGAATAGATTTCCTTGATAGGTCTGATCGAATACTTCTTTGCCAACTTGATCTGTCCTGTGTAACTCGGCATAAACTCCAACTTGTCACCGTAAGGAACAAGGTATGCCTGTTTGTTAAAAAAATCCAAACCGAGATATGCGCCCTTTAACAGATTCGCCATAAGCTGTTTTGAACCGAATTTCTGGTATTTCTCAGGATCATCGTTCAGCAGCGCAAGACAGTTCTGTACGAAACGAGCGCGGCTAAAATCCTGCGGTAATGCGTCAGCAACGCTATCTAACTTTTCCGTCAACGCAACACCGAACGGGTTATCATTCTTTACTGCTACTTCTGTTTTCCCTGCCATCTTTCATTCTCCTTTCCTTTAGGCTTAAAAAACGGGCACTCTTTTCCGTGAAACTCCGAATTGTGGAGTACGCGGCAGCGACCATTTAGGTTAGCGAAACATTCCTTGTTATTGCACCTTCCGAATCCTGCAATCTCCAAATCAATCACCAACTTTCCACCGTCAACTCACAATCATCGCGTTGCAATATGATAAGCTGTCTGTCCGGCGTATCTGTGATCCTGTCAGCATCCACGCTTTCGGTATCATCCAGAATGATAGGTAGCTTCTGTCCTGCGGCATCCTGAAAGCCCTTCATTAAATCCATCTGACAAAGGATGCGATCTGACTTATTCAGCAAACCATCGTATGCCGTTCCGTTCACAACAGCTTCGCAAACCTCTTGTGTGCCGGAATTTATCTGTGTGCGGAAGAAACGCCACTTGATAAGGCTGAAATACTGATTTACGGAATCTTCAAGCATACCGATCTTTGCTTTGTTGTATTCTTCAAGCAGGTAAAGCGTTCTTTCCTGCGCCAGAATCTTCGCGCCAACCTCTTTTAACCGATCCCGAAGTTCACCGATTCTTTCCTCAATGCGGCTATTGTTCTCCGCTTGTCCGAGTTTCCTGTCTATATCAGCGATTTTCGCTTGAATTTCGGCTTTATCCGCAACAGGCGTACAATTTGCCGCCTTGCTTTCCAGAGCCGTTATTTCGTCAAATTTCGCCTTATACAAGGCATCCTGCGTAACATCGACAAGTGCCGTGTTCATAAGATCGTTTTCTGCATCCGCAATGTCACGGTTCAGCGCAACCTTTACACCTTCGATCTCAGCAATTTTGCTTTCAAGGGCTTTGACTTTTGCTTCTTCCTGCGTCTTGCCACCTGTCAGAGATTCGATGTAATCTGAAAGCCTGTTCATTTCGTCTCGCAGGTTTTCTTCGAATTTCCTGCGCTGATCCTCTTCCTGATCTTTCGGATAAGGCTGTTTACAGTTCGGACAGATAAGCGACCCTTCATCAAAAATCTTGTCCGAAGCAATGGACTTCTGCATTTCAGCTTCGGAAATAGCTTTTTCGCTGTTAGCAACAACCGTCTTTGCTTTTGCCAGATCGTTTGTGTAGCGCGTAAAATCGTCCTCTGCCACCCGCAGATTAGCTTTCATTTCGGACAATTTCAGTTCCAGACCGTGCCGCTTCTCGTTTGCGGAACTGTTCAAACTGTTCTTAATATCAGAAAGTTCCATCTTTGCTTTAGCGACTTCCTCACGGATTGCCTGTACTTCCGCAGCTTGCTTGTCGATCTCCGCAATCTGATCGTTCAGAGCGTTCTTTTCAAGTTCCAGGGCAGAAAAGTCAAGATTCGCAATCTGGCTGTTCAATTCGTCTACCCTGACAGGAATCTCGCCCTGCTCTTTCTTTAACAAAGTGATTGTTGATTTCGACCGCTTCATCAATTCTTCAATCGTTCCGACTTTCAGATCGTTGCGAAGTTCCTCAAATGCCGGATTCGTAGCGATAACATCATCATCCGTGAAGGACTTTGCCATCGAAAGTAACTTTGTACGCCGCTTCTTCGTGTCCAATGACAGGAAAGCATTAGCATTGATACAGAACGGCAGATCATCAACAGGACAGATATTCTCGTTAATGAAAGCCGTGAAATCCTTTGCCGACTTCGGCACTCCGTTTATCTCATACAGATTTTCGTTGCCCTGAAATTCACGATCCTCAGTACCGCGCCGCTTTATCCATTTCTGCCTTTGTGTTTTGGTAAGCGTGTATTCGCCGGATTCCGTCTTTGCCGTTGCCGAAACGGAAACCTCAACGTGATCCTCGCGTACTCCGTTTGCATCGTGCGGTCTTACAGAATCGCCCGCTGCCGAATTATCGGATGTTTTGTCGGTGAATAACCAAAGAATCATATTATGAAGTGTGCTTTTCCCTGCGCGATTTCTTCCGCTGATAAGTGTCTTGAACCACAAATCTGTGTCGATATGCTTAATACCGCAGAAATTTGTTGCGGTAATGTGTGTCAACGTAGATTCCATCTTTTACCCCTTTCTTTTGAATTTAGGCCGCCAGGTTTTCAACAGACACAAGCGGCCTATTATTATGAATCTGCTTCTCCGAGTTTCTTTCGATCCTGTGCACCGAATCAGGTGTTTCAACCTTTGCTTATCCAAAAGGTTATTACCGCTTCGTTGCCGTTCTCGTCAGTTTCCGTAGTTTCGAAAAGCCACGCTACATCATCTTCCGCTACACACCGGCATTTCTTCGGATCATAACCATTTCGATCAAGTTGCTGTTTCATCTTCCAGGTCATTTTTCTTCTGTTCTTCATTTGCTTGTTTTCCTAATCTAAAAAGTAAACGTAAACTTCTTTCCTGCCGAATTGAATACACTCGTCATAGGTTGGAAACCAGAGATCAATTACTGATCCATTTCGTATAGGCTTGCCACCTGTATCTTCAATCGTGTATTCTCCGATCATTTCAGCGGGATTTCCCTCTTTATCCTTGCTATATACAGCGACTTTCCTGCCAAACCATTCTGGTTTACTCGCCGCAACCCCGATTCTTGTTTTTGTGCCGGTCGCTGTTGTACCGTTCAAGCAATATGCCGTAGCTTGCATCTGTACCACTTCCGTAGGCGAAATGATTTCCCGATCCTTGATATTGCTGTTTTCCATCTTTTCTTCGTACATTGACATTGATAAGCAGGAAACCGTATCGCAAAGCATAAATGCGACCGCAGCGACCATAAAGATAAGTGCAATCTTCATCTTCATAAAATCCCCCTTTTCCGGCGTTTGATTGCCTTATGGTTTTCTATTGCTTCGTCAATTTCCGTCAGGATGCAGAAAATGATCGTTGCCAGAACGGGGATCGTAAGCCAAGCAATCTTGACTTCACAAAACTGTGAGTGAAAGATATATGCGCTCAGTAGCGCAATGATAAGATTCTTCATTTTGGATTCTCCTTATGCGTTTTTGATTGCCAGATATGACAATGCTATGAGTGCTTCAACGATTGCGGCGTATATGCCACCAAAGATAAGACCCGCTATCGCAACCGCGCCGATAGTGACGATCTTAATTGAATTAGCCATTGCAACCCCCTTCCTGCCGTGTTACAATGGACACGGCAAATTTTTTGTCGTTTGTGTCCGGTGTTCTAAGTTTCGCGGCTTTGGCATCGGGCACATTTTTTGCTAAACTCTGTTTCTGTCCTCAGTATCAATCTCAATAATTAGATCATCCACTTTTACGCCGAAATGACTTGCGACAGCGTACAAAGCGTTTACTTTTGGATCAGAGTTCGGCTTTTTCCATCTTTGGAT
>Ga0310690_10007682_pt1 | contig 13831 bp, 20 predicted proteins | sample AusTroGonzalo_MG_2_FD_207661 | JGI IMG/M metagenome (GOLD analysis project Ga0310690, IMG submission 207661) | Bovine rumen microbial communities from tropical cattle in Woodstock, Queensland, Australia - Gonzalo_04 (v2) (version 2) | ecosystem: Host-associated > Mammals > Digestive system >... | reverse complement strand
GTTGAAGAACAAACAGAAGGAGAAGGAGTATAAATAATGAGAGAGTATATTTTGGAACACAACGGTGAAGAATTAGAACTACCTAGATTTACTTGTGAATTGCAAGACAAAATCAAGGATGCGCTAAAGATAAACAATTCGGACACCAAGTCGCTCAAAGAAAAAAGAGAGCATTTATATAAGCTTGAATGTGATTTGATAGGCAAAGATAAAACCGAAGATTTTATCGGTGGCGATCTAAAGGAATGTGATCCAAATGAAATTCAAACATTATTTATTCACATATGTAGAGAGTACGATAAACCTATTGACGAGGTAAATGCAGAGGAGAAACAAGGCACCATGGAATATATGGGGCAAATGAAAGGCCTCGCAGAAGAGATGAACAAAGTCCCTGAAACCGTCAAAAAGGTCAAAGGTATGAATCAATGATAGACTTAAGCCAAGCCTTACCAAATACCATCACGGTAGATGGTAAGGCTTATTTAGTTAAAACAGATTTTAGGGAATGGCTAAAGTTTTCTAAAGTGTTAGAAGATAAAAACGCTACACTTGCAGAGACATTCTTTTTGTTTGAAGAAGAATATCCTGACAAAGACTTTTCAAAAGAGCTTATTGAGTTTTTTACAAACCCTAATAATGTTCCCAATTATACAGATCATGGTAGCACAGAGATACTGCTTGATTATTTAGAAGATAGCGAGTTCATATACGCGTCTTTTATGGCTGTATACGGAATCGACTTATGTGAAGTCGACCTTCATTGGTGGAAGTTTAAGGCTTTACTTTTAGGATTGCCTGATGACAGCAAGATTAAACAGATAATGTCTATGAGAGGATATAACCCTAAAGGCGCAAAAAGAAAGCCTGAAGATGTAGCAAAAGAAAACAAAAAAGCATGGGAATTACCTGATAAACACAAGAAGGAGAAAATAGAAGAAATCAAAAACTTCTTTGGATAAATATTATGGCAGACGGAAAAGTAATTATAGCGACCGAACTTGATACAAAAGACGCCGAGAAATCGGCTCAAGGGTTTGGAAGCAAACTAGGCAAAGGCTTCACAGCACTTGGAGTCGGACTAGCGTCAGTTGGAGCAACAGCAACAGCAACGGCCGGCAAGATAGTAAAATCATCACTAGAAGCATACGCGTCCTATGAACAGTTAGTAGGAGGCGTTGAAACGCTGTTCAAAGATAGTGCTGATCAAGTAAAAAAGTACGCTGACGAAGCTTACAAGACAGCCGGCATGAGTGCTAATCAATACATGGAAACAGTAACATCATTTAGTGCTTCACTACTACAAGGCCTAGAAGGTGATACAGAAAAAGCATCTAAAAAAGCAAACAAAGCTATTATTGATATGTCGGATAATGCCAACAAAATGGGAACATCAATGGAGATGATACAAAACGCATATCAAGGCTTTGCAAAACAAAATTACACAATGCTCGATAACTTAAAGCTTGGCTATGGTGGTACAGCTAGTGAGATGGCAAGACTTGTAAGAGATAGTGGGGTTTTAGGAGAAGCCGGCAAAGACTTAACAGCAAAGAACCTAAACGAGAAGGTGTCATTCGACCAAATAGTAGACGCTATACATAAAGTACAAACTAACATGGGAATCACCGGTACTACTTCAAAAGAGGCAAGCACAACAATTGAGGGATCAGTAAACTCAATGAAGGCTGCGTGGGAGAATTTATTAACTTCATTTGGCGATAAAAACCAAGACACAAGTAAAAAAGTTAAAGAGTTTACCAAGAGCGTAGAAACTGTACTTAAAAATGTGTTGCCGGTAGCAGAACAAGTCCTAAAGGGGCTTGGTGAAACCGTGTCAAAAATTGCGCCTACATTTTTAGCAAAGATACCACCATTGATTGAAAAGTTTTTACCAAAATTTATGTCAGCCGGAACAGGTATTATAAGTGCTATTATTACAGGACTAGCAAAGGCTATACCTTCTTTGATTAAAATGATACCTGAAATGATGGGCGTTGTAATTGATAATATCCAAAACGCATTAGAGGTGCTATCGGTAGAGCTTCCATCAGCATTTGGAATTTTAGCATCTGCGTTATCCGGAATAGTAGAATTGTTCGGTGGATTTTTAGAGGTCTTGACTTCATCAACAACACAAGGCGAAATGTTAAGAGTTCTTCTGATTACATTAATTTCTGCTTATATGGCATATCAGGTAGCTACTAGTATTGCTACTACAGCTATGGCTGCCTTCAATGCTGTTATGGATGCAAACCCTATATTCTTAATGATAACAGCAATAGGAGGCTTAATTGGATTGATGGTTACTTTGTCTGAATTAAGTGCTGAAGATACAACAGCTAAAGTTCAGTCAATTAACGAAGAAACTAACGCAATTCGAGAACGCACACAAGCAAGAGAAGCTGACCTTGAAAAACAACGACAACAAAACGAAGCTCATAATAATCAAATAGCTAAAACGCAAGAAAGTATTGATAGCCATATTGCTGAAATGACAGAAATCAGAAGGCTTGCAGGAGAGCTAGATAATTTAGTTGATGCACAAGGTCGAGTTAAAAAAGGCAAAGAAGCACAAGTTGATTTTATTTTAAATCAGTTAAATGGTGCGCTTGGAACTGAATATAAACTTGTAGGAAATCAAGTACAACAATATGACAAACTACAAAAATCTATATTGGAAACAATAACTGCAAAAACAAATGAATTATTATTCAAAGATGCTGAACAAGGCTACACAGATGCAATAAAGAAAAAAGCAAACGCACAAAAAAAATCAAATAAAGCACTCCTTGAGTATAATGCTGCAAAAACTGAGTTTGACCTTTACCAAATGAAAACACTTCCTATAATAAATAAACTTGAAGAAGAAGCACAGGTGCTTTATAGAAAAGGCTATGATGTTGCAGGACAGAAAAAACAAGCCGAAGCCAATGCTCTTCGTGACAGTATCAATGCAAGATACCAAGATATGTTGTCTGCTCAAAAGGTATACAAAACTAACAAAGGCGAAGCATCCAAATACTACGCAGAAATGATTAGATACCAGTCAGCATATCAAGCAGCAGCGAGTGGCAACAATAAAAAAGCACAAAAGATTTTGTCAAGTTCTGTAGGAAAATATAAAAAACTTGGAGAACACATAACTGACGGTGTCGCTAATGGTATGACTGACGAAGAAGCAATGAAAGCTGTTGAAACTGCAGCAGGAACTATTTCAAAGAAAACTCTAAAAGCACTAAAGAAAAAATGGAACATTAAATCGCCTTCTAGAGTTGCTAAAAAAGAAATCGGAGAAAACATTGGTGCTGGTATTGCTGAAGGTATTGTTAGTGGGTATATGGAAAACGACCCAACAAAACAACTATCAGCTGATATTATGACTAGCATGGGAACTTTGCAAACATCAATTAACGCATCAATGGATCTAAAAACTAATATAGGTGGAATAGCACAGGCCGTAGTTGATGGAATTGAACAATCCAATATGGCAATAGTAGTAAACGATAGAGAACTTGGAAGAGCCGTGAAAGGAGCACTATCATAAATGAAAGACATATATTATAAATCAAGTGAAGGCGTAATAATAAATTTAATACAACAGCCATATATGATGCTAACCGATACTGATTTATTCAACTATCAATGGGACGAAATAATGGTCGGTAACACTCTTCCTTTTATTTCAAAAATGAAAAAGAAGATGAAGTCTTCTAAATTTAAAATCACAATTAGTGGCACAAGCAAAGGAGAATTCTATAATAATTTAGAGCATTTGACTTCTGTTTTTGATAGAGATGCATACTTGAATCAAATGGGTAGATTGTATGTTGGAAACTATTATATCGAGTTATTTATCAAGGCATCAGACAAACCGAAAATTTTTGAAAAACAAGATGCAGATGTTGAGTTTACTTGCGTTACTAATTCAGATGAATGGGTTAGTTGGCAAGTGAGCGAATATAGTGGAATGTCGCTCGACCAAATACAAGAATTAGCATATACTGCTACACCAAGAGTCAACAAAAATGCTGTTAGTGCAAGTGAATTTACAATTAACGATGACAATACTCTAGAAGTCTATTATGGTACTGGTGGCTTTATTGACGATGCCTATTTAATGTTTGACTTTTCATCTATATACAATTTCACTCATATAAACGGATTAGAAATTCATGGTTCACAGGGTGGGAGTGGTCCAATAGTAGTTGAGACTGCACAAGAAACCACAACCCAAACTGTTAGTAGAATTGATTTAACGGTTAATGAAGAAACCGAGCTTGAAAAAGGTGACACGATAAGTCTTAAATTTACACAGGCTATCAATAGTCAGTTTGTGGAAATAGCACACTACACTGGGTCAGGAATGTTAATAGATAGGTATATGGCAACTTCAGATACAGTATTGTCACTTACAGATAATAGTTATTACACACTAAAACCATTGGTAGAAGATGTTTCTGTTGTAATCGCAAGAACAAGTCTAGTATGGACTACGCAAGAAACTATAGCATCTACAACCACAACCACTACTATACCACGTCTTGACAATATCACTTGTAGGTATTTAAGAATTAGAAACACTGCACAAGGTGCTTATGGTATTGAAGGAACACTATCAGCAATTACCGAAGCAGTCGCAAGTAAAAGAGACCTTTTAACTCAATCATTCACACTTGATAATTGTAATGTGGAAACATACGAAGAAGACGGACACAATTATTTTAAACTTACAAAAATAACAAGTGGCAATATGACCATAACCTCTGATATTGAAGACCCTTACTTGTCAGATATATACGGAGTGGTTGACACAGGTGGAGCAACAATTCAAGCAAAAGCCACAGAAGATAGTGACTGGGAGTTAATCTATATGCTTGTTGAAGGCTCGACTATGGATGAAGAAGACATCGACACTCAATATTATGCTATCAGAATAATAACATCGGCTGAAACGCTAATCTTAAAAGATTTTCAGATTTTGGCTTACAATTTACCACAGACGATGAATAACTCTTACGCACCAAGCGAAGCAGTTATCAGAATATACGGACCAACCAATAATGCTTATATATCGATAGGCAATAACACTTATGGTGCTGATGTTCAAATAGGACAAGATGAATATTTAGAAATCGACACCAAAGCAAAAACAGTTTTACTTTTTAGAAGCGATAATAGTTATGAAAATTGCTTTATGAAACGATTAGAAGATAGTTTTAATAGAGTACCAGCAGGACTCAATTATATCACTTGGAATGGCGATTTAACCAAAATTGAAATCGAACTTGAAGGAGCAAGGAGCGAACCAAAATGGAACTAATATATGCTGATCACAATTTAGTTGAACAGGGAATGTTACAAGATTATTCTTTTGATGTTGCTTATGGCAAAGATGAAAACGATTTCGAGATTATAACACCTGCTACTTTAGATTTTGGTATGTATTGGCATATTAAAGGAAGTGAGTATGGTGGCATTGTTGATGAAATAGAAAACCAAACCAATACTGATAATAACACATATCGAGGCAGAACTTTGCACGGAGTTTTAAACTCATATAACGGTTATCAAATAAGCGATGTTGATACTGAAGAATTAGCGATTGTAACATCGCCTTTAAGTATGAATGTAAGGGGTAAGCCTAGCGAACTTCTAAGAACATTCTTAACACAAATAGGACTAGATTTCTTTGATGTAGTATCAGCGATAGAAGATGAAGACGAAATAATTACAACGGTTGAGCGAAAACAAGGCTTGTATGATTTAATGAGTTCTATCTGTCAAGGTCAAGAAGTAAAATTGATATTTACCTTCGAGACAAGAGATTATAAATTAGTTCCTACTGTTACACTTATACCTACTTCGGACTATGCATCAGAAATGTATTTTGATATTTCGCAACATACTGCGACTTATACTGACAATGATGTTATTCCAAATCATCTAATCGGCATATACCAAAAGAATGACTGGAAGACAATTGTCAAACATATATACATTAAAGAAGACGGAACTATCGCACCTTACTATGTACTAGACGGAGACCACGCAGAGCCTGTTGATAACAGGGAATATGAAAGAGCAGATGACATCAAGTATTTCACTGGTATAGAAGAAAATGTACTGCTAGTTGAAGGTGGATCTACAAGAGAAAACTACGATGTTGTAAGACCTTTAACTGCTAATTCAGGCAATACAGAATTTCAAGGAAACCGACCAAAAGATTGGCTAATCAATGTATATGACAATTATTATTACATTGATGAAGAAGGCAACTTTAAAAACGAGCAACAAGTCTTCGAGCATCCTGAATTAGTTGTTAATCAATCTAATTGGGATTGGTGGGGTAGAAACTGGGTGAACTATTACAAACGAACAGGTACAGCACCTAATTATTCATACTCCCCTTTAACTGATGATGATATTCCGAAGCATACTGAAAAAAAAGAACTTATTTATGATTATGACTCAAAGGGTAAGTATTATATTAAGCCTAAAGACTGGAATTGGAATTTTTCAAAGTATTTTACTAGAGTTTATATTAGTGGTGAATGGAGATATACATCTGTACCTGCTAAATCTTATGAGGACTATGTAAAGCAAACTTCAAAGCCTAGACCATTTAAGCCAAAAGAATTATATGTGAGTTATAGAAGACAAGTATGGGAAGTATATGTTCGAGTTTTAGTATCAGGCAAGTGGTACACTCAAGAAGCCGAAGTAGTAAAAGGTACACTTAAAAATTCAGGTATCATTAAAAAATATAAAAAAACAGGAGATATACAAATAGGTGCTGACAGTGGAAAAGGTGCAAGTTTTAAATACAAAAAAATTGAAGTCGACAACCCACTAACTAAAAAAGATAAAAAATATAATTTAGTTAAAAAGAGTGGCAAGGTATTGGCACAGTTAGTAATCAATTATGTTAAATCTGAAAAAGAAAGAAAAATAACAGGAGCAGAGTACCTTAACGAAACAGGACAGTCGAGTAGTGTTCTTACTTGGAAAAGCAGAACTTATTACGAAAAGCAAATCAAACAAACATACCCTGCTTTTAACAAGCGACAACAGAACGGTTACTGGAAAGACTATGAAGAGTGGGAGACAGACAGACCACCGATGTCTGATGCTAATCATTATTATTGTACAGAGGAAGATGTCGACAAACCTGCATACGAACAAGGAAAGTATTACATCAAAGTAGAAGATGATTATAGCGACCTATGTGCTAAAATGCTTGAAGAGTGGGAGAAGGTCAAAGAACAGAAATCTAAACTAAATGCAACACTATCAACCGATGTAACTACATTTGATGTAGGCGATATAATATCAGGTGTGCATCCTACAACAAAGCAAAATATGTTTTCAAGGATTACAAAGAAAATCGCAAAAGGCACACCTGATGGAATAGAAGTGTCTTACGAGATTGGATGACAAAGTGTGCTAAAAATGGTATAATAAAGGAGAGGTATTCAAATGAATAAAGAAAAATGGAAAGACATAGCAATAAGAACTTTCAAGACTTTTATAGTTGCCGGTTGTATGGCAGTAGTGGGTCTTGGATTTGATGATTGGAAGACATGGTTTATTACATTTGGTAGTGCCGGTCTTACAGCAGTATTGAACTTGATAATTAAGATGTGGGGAGGTAAAGAAAATGAGTAATCTTTTTGCATGGGCAAGTATTGATGAAAGAGGCAGAGCTACTGGAGGCAAAGCCGGTGACCAAACAGGGCGTGAGGTATTAGTAGGACCTTATTATCACTTCGGTCAAGATATGGTGATCCGTTTTAAGAATAAAAAATACGGAAGAAAAGCCGGTAAGATTGCAAAGAAACTAGCAAAGTGTGAATCAATAGGCTACAACCAAACAGAGCGACACCAATTACCGAACCTAGCGAGTAAGTGCAATTGGAACTATAAACAATTGCTAAAAGCACTTAAGAAGACTAAAGTAAACTGTGACTGTTCAAGTTTTGCTAGTACGGTTATCAATTTAGCGTACGGAAAGAAAGTCGTTCCAATTTCAACAACAGCTACAATATGGAACAATTGTAAGCCAACAGGCAAATTTGAAAAGGTATCTGTATCAAAGGCAGAAAAGAAGTTTCATAAAGGCGATATGCCGGTTAAAGCAAACAACCATATAATTATAAATGTATAAGAGGTGATAAAATGAAAGTAGACTTACAATTAATACTACAACTCTTACCTACATTTGTGACATTAGCGTCGATATTTGGAATTTACTATAAAATGAAATACCAAATAGAACAGCTCGAAAAGAAGCAGGACAAACACAACAGCGTTATTGAAAGACAGTACGCAGTAGAATCATCAGTTGAAGTTTTAAGAGAAATGATATATGAGATAAGAAAGGATGTCGATGAACTGAAAGGAGTAAAGAATGGAGGACAAGTTGACGCTAGAACTTCTTAAAGAAGTAAAAGCAAACGCAAAGAAATGGTTTGTAATCGCAATTATTGAACTAGCAGTTATACTAGCGATTATTGTATCGTGGTTTTTAATGTCTTATGTGATACCTGCAGAAGATGTAACCACAACAAGCACAGAACAGATTGAGCAAGACAATTCAAATGGAGCAAACAACTATATTGGTAATGACGGAGATATAAACAATGGCGAAACAAAAAATAACAAAGACAACAACTAGACGAGTCGTAAGACGAGGTACAGCGAATAGACCAAGACGACCTAGTCGTCCAAGAGGAAGAAAACGATGAATGTAAAAGATTTCACGCAAGACGAAATTGATTACTTGCTAGATAGATGTAATTTCGTCAATTTTGAAAAAGACTTATTTATCTTACGAGCAAAGGGTGAAACCATTGAAACAATCGCAGAGATACTTGACATTTCATACGATTACGCAAGAAAGATAAGTCAAAAGGTGAACAGAAAAATTATCAAGGTATTATAGACCTCCTTTCTTTTCTTGTATAGGGCACTTTTAGTACATGGTACTAGAAGTGCTTTTTTTGTATGCTCAAATTGATGAATATTCAAGAGATACAAATAAACGAAATAATACCATACGAAAACAACCCACGAAATAATGATGAGGCTGTTGATAAAGTTGCAAACTCAATAAAAGAGTTTGGATTTAAGCAACCTATCGTATTGGATAAGAATAATGTAATTGTAATAGGGCACACTAGACTTAAGGCATCCAAGAAGCTTGGACTTGATAGTGTGCCTTGTTTGTATGCTGACGATTTGAACGAAGACCAAATACGCGCACTACGAATAGCCGACAACAAAGTTGGTGAGATTGCAACATGGGACCTAGAGAAGTTAGACATTGAATTAGATCTAATTGATTTAGATATGTCAGAGTTTGGATTTGAAGTTGAAGAAACACCGGTTGAAGTAGTTGAAGATGAAGTGCCTGACATACCAAAAGAGGCAAAGTCAAAACTAGGTGAGATTTACCAACTAGGCAGACACAGACTGATGTGTGGTGATAGCACGGATCAGAAGCAAGTATCAAAACTTATGAACGGCCAAGTTGCAGACTTACTCATCACAGACCCACCATACAATGTTGACTATACAGGTGGAACAGGACTAAAAATCACAAACGACATGCAAGAAGTCGGACAGTTTGAGAACTTCTTAACCGACGCGTTCGCAAATAATAATTTAAAGAGTGGTGGTGCGTTTTATGTATTCCACGCGTCAAGATACCAACGCGAATTTGAAAACGCATTAAACAATAACGATTTAAAAGTGCGCCAACAACTTATTTGGAATAAAAACTCACTAGTTATAGGCCGTCAAGATTATCAATGGAAACACGAGCCTTGTTTTTATGGATGGAAAGAAGGAACTCATTATTTTATAGATAAACGAAACCTAACAACAGTTATTGATGACGAAGAACTCGACATAAGCAAGATGAAGAAAAAAGAGCTTAAAAAACTTGTCGAGCAAATGATGTCAGCGCAGACAACAATACTTGATGAAGACAGACCTAATAAAAGTGAAGAACATCCAACAATGAAACCGGTAAAACTAATGGCAAGGTTTATACAAAACTCAAGTAAACCAAAAGAGCTAGTTTTAGATCTGTTTGGAGGTTCAGGCTCAACATTAATAGCGAGTGAGCAAACCGGAAGAACTTGTAACATTATGGAACTAGACCCTTTATATGTTGATGTGATTATTGAGAGGTGGGAAAACCTAACCAAAGAAAAAGCACAATTAATACATTGAAGATAATTGTTATTTTTTTAAGATTAAATTATGAGAGATAAGCTACGGAAATTATTAGAAAAAGAAGATTTAAAAGACATCCCTATTATTTACATAGTAAGGGTTTTAATCGCATTGGAGGAAGACGATGTATAAAGAATACAATCCTAACCCTTGTGGAAAATGGGTCGGAGATTGTGTGGTACGAGCACTTACTAAAATTTTAGATTTAGAGTGGAAAGAAGTCTACACAGGACTAGCCCTAGAAGGCTTAAAAATGTGTGATATGCCGTCTTCTAATACGGTGTGGGGCAAATACATAGTCGACAGAGGATACCTGCCTTATACGGCTGAAATGGAAACGGCTGAACAGTTTGCCAACATGCATCCAAAAGGTAAATATTTATTAGCAACCGGCACTCATGCAATCGCATTGATTGACGGAATCATATACGACGCTTGGGACTCATCAAGCGAACTAATCTCATATTATTTTAAGGAGGACGAATGATGAATTTTTATAACCCATACCAAAACAACTATCAAATGCCTGTACAACCTACAGTACCAACTATACCGACACAACAGCCAACATATACCAATGGTGGAAACTTGTACTTTGTGGGAAGTGAAGACGAGGCTAAAAATTGGATAGTGGCACCTAGTCAAACAGTATATCTTTTAGATCGTAACAATTCAAAACTTTATATCAAAACAGTAGAAAAGAATGGAATGGCAGAACCACTCGAGGTCTTTACTCTAGGCACTCAAAAAGTAGAAGAAAAGACCAAAGTGGAGTACGCAACAAAGGAAGACCTCGAGAAACTACAAGCAAAGTTTAAAAGCGAATTAAGAAAGGTTAAACCAATAGGTAAGAAGAATGAATAATAATTTATTAATGATGGCAAGACAAATACAAAATAATCCGGACCAACTAAAACAAATGCTTTACCAAAACGGAAAGATAAGCCAAGAGCAATTTGAAGCTATTAAACCAATGAATAGCTTTAGCGAAATAGGACAATACCTAGTAGACAATAATGTTATTCCAAGTAACCTACAAAATCAGGTTAAATCAATGTTTAGATAATTCTTGCAAGATTTATAAATATTAAATGAAAGGAAACAAAACTATGATGACAGATGACAACATGGTAATGCCTGTATCACCTTATAACAACGGTGGTGGATTTGGTAACTTTGGTGGTGACTGGGGTTGGATTATCCTACTTCTTCTCTTTGCCGGAGGAGGATGGGGCAACGGCTTTGGAATGGACGGAGGAATCTATCCATGGATGAACCAAGCCGAAGTCACAACTAACGGCTTCCAAAACCTATCAACACAGAATCAAATTACAGCCGTACAGAGTGATTTAGGAGATATTCAAACACAGTTGTGTAGTGGATTTGCCGGCGTAAATGCAACTATCAATAATGGCTTTGCACAGAGAGAAGTTGCTGACAACGCAAGAGCAATGGCTAACATGCAACAGATGTTTGATTTATCCACACAGTTTGGTAACTGTTGCTGTGAAAACAGACTAGCAAACTGTCAAACACAGAACTTGATCCAAAACGAAGGTAACGCTACAAGATTTGCTGACGCAAACAACACAAGAGATATTGTAGACGCTACAAACAGAAATGGTCAGTTGATATTGGATAAGCTTTGTCAGTTAGAGCTAGACAACAAAGACCAAAAAATCAATGACCTAGAAAGAGAGCTAACAATGGCGAACTTAACAGCATCACAGAACTTGCAGACACAGCAGTTGCTCGCTGATAACTTTGCTCAAACAAATGCGCTCGAACAATACCTCAATCCGACGGCCAAGCCAAGCTATATAGTTCCTAATCCAAATTGTTGCACAAACGCTTGTAACACAGGATGTGGCTGTGGAATTTAGGAGGTGATACCTAATGGCTGAGTATACTTATAATCCTATTCAGGTCGTACAGCCTAACCAACCGGTTATATTGAATGACTCTATTCCTTGTAACAAAGGTTATGTAGTACACCGTAACGAAAGTGGAGTTGTTACTCTACGAGGTATCGTAAATAACCCTTGTGCAAACTTTGCAAGATATCAGGTTACCTTTAATGGTAATATCGCTATCCCTGATGGCGTTACACCAATTCAACCTATTTCGGTGTCGCTTGCTTTGTCAGGAGAACCAATCTTGACTAGCCGAGCGATTATAAGTCCAACTACTGATGATAGTTATTTCAATGTAACCTCAACGGCGATTATCACCGTTCCAAAAGGTTGTTGCTTTAACATTTCAGTAGAGAACACTTCCGAGATATTGGATGGTAACCCTGCACCTGCAATCAATGTACAAAACGCTAACCTAACCATTAGCAGAATAGCATAGGAAAGGAGAATAAGATGAATAAAATGTATGAGTTGAGAGAAATGCTAGTTGATGAACTAAACAGCATCACAAGTCAGAACAAAATGACACAAGCAATTCTTGAAACAGTAGATAAGTTGACTCACTCCATCAAGTCTATTGACACTATTCTTGCGATGGAGGAAAGCAAAAACCGTGAAAGTCGCGACGGAAGTTATGGCTACCATGACAGAAGTTATGACGGCTCATACGGATATGACAGAAGTTACGCAGTAGACCGTAGAGGTCGAAATGCAGACGGAAGTTATAGAACAAGAATGGATGGTGGAAGGGACCAAAGATACTCAAGGGACTTAAAAGAGAAACTCCATCATTTGATGAAAGATGCCAATCCTGAAGAAAAGATGATGATTGAGGATTGGATGCATGAACTATAATGTTAGATCGCGAAGAGATTGAAAGCCTCATTGATGAGCTACAAAACGAAGACCTTATCGTTTCTACTTGTGGAGATTTAGCAAACCTCTATATCATACTAGATCACTTACCGATCGAAAAACCTAAACCAAGCGAAGACCTACAGGCTTTGCTTTGTGACTATATGGTCACTAGAGATTTTGTCCATTTGAATATTTTTCTCAAAAAAGCTAGTGAGATATTGAGTGAGGTTTACCACACAATCGACACCAACGAAGAAAGGCAAGAGTTTCAAGAGTTTGTTGATAGGGTAAATTCAATCATTACTCCGACTATCATATAGGGGGAGGCCTACATTTTGTGGGCCTCTTTTTTTGTGTGAAAGTGCTTGACATTTTACTACTAGAGTAGTAATATATAATCAAGATAAGGATAAACCTTATCAGGAAAGGAAGGAAAGAAAAATGACAATGGATGAAATAATTACAATGAACGCAATTGAACTCACAGAGGACATAGGATGGAGAACAGCAGAGCTACACGAAACAATCGAGTCCATACATTACGACCCTGAAAATGTAACACGCACAGGACTCCAACAACTAGAGGAAATCAAAAAGCTAATAAAGAAAGCAAACAGAATAGCAAGTCACATTGAACGATAAGGAGGTTAGTATGAAACGATATAGAATAACAATGCTTGAAAGGACAAATGAAGTTATTAATAATAGGATAAACAGAGGAAATCCTATTTGTATTTATACAGATGCAGAAAACGAAGAAGAAGCAAGAAAATACTTTGATAACAATTTTAGTAGATTTAATGATTTGATTAAAATTG
>Ga0310690_10007680_pt1 | contig 13833 bp, 10 predicted proteins | sample AusTroGonzalo_MG_2_FD_207661 | JGI IMG/M metagenome (GOLD analysis project Ga0310690, IMG submission 207661) | Bovine rumen microbial communities from tropical cattle in Woodstock, Queensland, Australia - Gonzalo_04 (v2) (version 2) | ecosystem: Host-associated > Mammals > Digestive system >... | reverse complement strand
CCTTCGAAGAAGGCCGAGGTCAAGGTTGCCGCTCCCGCGAAGAAGGCCGTTGCCCCTGCGAAGAAGGCCGTCGCGCCCGTGAAGAAGGCCGTCGCCCCCGTGAAGGCCCCCGTGAAGAAAGCCGAGGTCAAGGTTCCCGTCAGGAAGGCCGCCCCCGTGAAGAAGAAAGCGGACAAGAACAAGGACGTTCAGGCATCCCATCACGGCCGCATCGTCACGAAGGCCGAGGTCGAGGCGCTCCGGATTCAGGCGGAGGCGAACGGACATGTGATCAACAAGTCCCATCTCACGCCGAAGATGAAAAAGCACTACCGGGAAATCCTGCTCAACCTGCGCGCTTCCTATCAGGATCAGCTGAACGTCCATCGCGACGAAGCTCTGACCAACCGGAAATCCGGTCCCGGCGCCGGCATGGCGACGCACATGGCCGACCTCGGCAGCGATAATTTCCAGCACGATTTCGAGCTCGGTCTGCTCTCCGACGAGGGTACCGTGATCGAAATGATCGACGAAGCTCTGACCCGTCTCGATGAAAACGAATACGGCATCTGCATGGAATGCGGCAAGGAAATCGGCGCCGCCCGTCTTGCGGTCAAGCCGTTCGCCCGCTTCTGCGTCGCGTGCAAGTCCCGCAAGGAAGCCAACGAGAGATCCGATCGCCGTTATCGTTGAACGCGTTTCCCGGCCGGTTCGTTATGAGGATGCGGGGGTGTCCCCGTTTCCTTCCGCGTCCCCGCCGCTGAACGCATCACGCCTGTTTCGCCCCGACGTCCGCCATGATGAAGCTTTTTACGCAGGAAGTGCGTGTCGAACCCGGTTCATCCCGGGAACGCCGTTTCATTCTCGCGGCCATACTGACCGCGCTGGCCCTGGTCGTATTGGATCAGGTGACCAAGAATCTGGTCCTGCGGCACATCCGTCTGCACGAATGCATCCCGGTCATCCCCGGCTTTTTCGATCTCACGCACGTCACGAACACGGGTGCGGCGTGGGGCATGTTTCACAATCTGCCGTGGATTCCGTTCGCGATTTCCATCATTGCTTTCATCCTGCTCGTCATTTTCCTGCGCAAGCTCGGCGCTGGCTGGCCGGAACGTTATTTCGCCCTGCTGATGGTCGCATCCGGCATCGTCGGGAACTGTACCGACCGCCTCTGGCATGGCGCAGTCATCGACTTCCTCCGGTTTCACTGGCAGAACGTCGTCGCATGGCCATCGTTCAACGTGGCGGATTCGGCGATCTGCTGCGGCGTGGTGATCTTCGTGATTTCCTCGTTCTTCCGGCCCGAAAACAAATCCGAGGCGAAACGGGATGACGCCGGAAACGCTCCGAAATCTGCTTGACACGATCCGCCGGACGCCCGGCATCCCCGTCATCATGGGGCCGACCGCCGCGGGTAAATCCGAACTGGCATTCGCGCTGGCCCGCGAATGCGGCGGCGAGATCGTTTCCGCCGATTCCATGCAGTTCTACCGCGGGCTCGACATCGGCACGGCCAAGCCGACCGCGGAGGAACGCCGTCTGGTCCCCCACCACCTGATAGATTCCATGGACATCTCGGAGAAATCCGATGTGTTCCGGTTCCGCACGGATGCCCTCCGCATCATCGGCGAGATCCGTGCGCGGGGCCGTCTCCCGGTCATCGCCGGCGGCAGCGGCCTGTACCTTCACGCGCTCGTGTACGGACTGGACGTCCTCCCGGCGGACCAGTCTCTGCGCGACGAGCTGGACGCCGCCTATGACAACGACGCGCATTTCCCCGAGCTCGCCGCGGTCATGGAGCGCGAATGCCCGCTTGACTTCGAACGATTCCATCCGCACCGCCGTAAGCTCATTCGCGCCCGCGAGGTCTTCCTGCTCTCCGGTAAACAGATCTCCGAGCTGCAGTCCGGAGATTCCTCCCCGGATCCGGCATTCGCGCAGTTCGTGCTGGTCCGCGACCGCGCCGATCTGATGAACAGGATCCGCAGGCGTGCCGAAGTCATGCTCGATTCCGGCTGGATCGACGAGGCGCGCACCATGCTGGCGAAGGGGCTTCTGGACGCGCCGACCGCATGGCAGGCTATCGGGTACGCCCGGATCGGAGATTATCTCGCGGGAACAATATCGCGCGCCGAGCTGCTGGAATCCATCGTGATCGCCACGCGCCAGTATGCGCGCAGACAGGCCACCTGGTTCCGCAACCGGCATAAGAATGCCGTTTTCCTTGCCGTCCCCGCGGAAGACTGATCCCGTCCAGGGGCCGGATCGAGGCGGAATAGACGGAAAAACGGTTCCCGCCTGCAAACGAAAAAAGCATGCCCGGCTGAACGACCGGGCATGCGCTTAATCCATATCGAAATCGAAGAAGGACGAGCCGCGGCTCTGATTCATGAGCATTTCGTCCAGCGCTATCTGCGCCGCCTCGAGTCGCAGCTGCAGATCGACCACGTCCTGCACCTGTTTGTCGCGTTTCGGGTCCGGGGCGTCGGCGGCTTCCTTCATGAGCTTGCTCGTGACGGCCGCATTATGTTCGCCGCTGCGGATGCGTCCGCCGTATCCCCAGGGGGATTCGATGCAGACGCGGCTGGATCCGATGGTGGACATGCCGAGCTCTTCTCCGACCTGACTGACGGTATTCTCCATCGTTTTCAGATTTTTCTTCGCCTCTTCGAGCTGGTGTTCCAGCTTGCTGATCGTTTGCCGCTGCGCGTTGACGTGCTTGTCCTTGTAATGCTTGTCCTCGTTTGCCTTGCGCTGCTTTTCCCGGGCCTTCCGTTCGGCTTCTTCTATTTCGATCACCTTCTTCCGTTCGGCCAGCTTGTTTTCGTATCGGGCGGACTTGGTGGCGACGTAGCCGAACTTCCGCTGATACTCCAGCGGCATATCCGAGAAACGGACGAATATGCATTCGTCCTTGTTTGCGAGGACGACCCCGTTCGGCTTCTTGTCCAGGATGCAGGCATCCTCCAGGACCTTGCCGTTCCTGAGCTGGATCGTGTGATTTCCCGATTCATCGGCCGGATCGGCCGCGAACGCCGCGATGCCGGCGAGCAGCGCCGCCGTCAATCCTGCTAATCTGGCTGTCTTCATCGTCCGTCTCCTTCCATGTCGCTCAGTCTTTCGGGTTTCCGGAACACGTATTCCGGGATTTCGATGTTCGCCTCGAACGAGGTCAGAGAGAGTTTTGTTGCTCCGTCCGGCGAAAACTTGAACATGTACGCGGGCAACGTGACGTCGTCGAACGTACGGTAGCCGAAATACTGCATCGTGTGGACGCCGTCCTCTCTGGTGATTTCGAACTGGCGCAGCAGGTCCGATTTCTTTCCGAACCAGAGCGTGACCGGGATTTTCGGGTTGCGGCGGAAGACGGCATGAATCACACAGCATTCCTCGCCGCACACGAATTCGGTCTCCTCCCGGAGTTCGGCGTTGCCGAAAATATCCTGAAAGTTCACGTTGAACGGGAGGGCCTGCAGCAGGGCTGCGTGCATCTGTTCGATGTCCTCGGCGGTCATGTCGATCACGTCGCCACGGACGTAGATCCAGCCGGAAGACCCGGTCAGACAGAACACCGCGGAACGGCTGCCGTCCCAGACGTCGAGGCGCACGCGATCCGGTTCCCGATAGCGGATCATAACCGTCCCGTTCCCGTTGTTGAACTCATAAGAAAACTCGGCCGTTTCAATTCCGGGCGCGGTGCGGTCGGTCGCGATGGCATCCTCGCCTTCGTCGAACACGCTGTCCATTGTGTCGCGGAAGAGCTCGCAAGCGGACAGGAATACGCCGACTGTCACGGCTGCCGCTGCCAGCACGGCGCCGAAAAACTTTCGTTTCATTGGTTTCTCCTGGAGGGATTGATGTTGTCGGACGAAAACCTCCGCGATCCGGCCGGGGGCGGCCGGGCGTGACGAACTGAGCTGTTCGGAAGGAGGCAGTTCCGTCCTGCGCATTTTTTCAGTCAATTAATATACCACCGCTGAAAAATCATGTCAAGCGAACACGAAAAAAGACAGAGCATATTTTGTCGTGTTCCCCATTGCCGCCGGCGGAGTTTTCCGGACGGAGAAAGGCGGGGATGGCCCGGTCGACGGATCTGCCGCGGAGACTTTTTACTGCTGGATTTCGATGCCTGTCAGCTCGGATATCTGCCGGATGAAGTCTTTTTTGTCCGGTGCGCCGGGAATGATCCCGAGGATCTTTTTTCCGTCGGACGCCAGGACGACCGTGCAGGGATAGACCGCGGGGACAGCGAGCGACTTCCGAAGCGACTGGTTGGCGGAGACCTGTTCTTCCGGCGCGGCGGTGTTCACGAAATGCTGGATGTAAAGGCCGACCACGGCCGGGCGGATCGAGGAGGAAAACTCCCTGGATTTGAGGACCGAGGATTCGAATTTCTTGCTTGCGGAACTCCAGTCCGGGCCGGAAAACACGATGAGAATGGGCTTGCTTTCCTTCGCGGCTTCCGCACGCGCATCCTTCAGGCGGAGATGCCAGCCCGTGCCGACGTTTGCGCCCGGAAGCACCCACCCGGATTCATCGGTTTTCGGTGCCGGATCGGCGGCCGGAAGAAGGGCGGAAGACGCGAACAGCATGCCGCAGATCGCGCAGGAAAGAACGAACGGACGGAGAGAAAGGGATCTCATGGCGAAGCACTCCGCTGCGGTCACTCGGGAATGGCGAGGGAACACGGGCCGTTCTGGCAGCCGCCGCTGCAGCCGAGCACCTCGATGAAGTTGGCGTGCGACCTGCCGAAGAGGAAAAGGTGAAGCAGCTTCAGCGTCTGGGCGTTGATGCCGTCGATGAACTTCTCCTGCAGTTCGAGCTGCGGTTCGGCTTCGAGCGCGGTGGCGAGCATGGCCCCCGTGGCGGCGCAGGTCCGGGAGAAATCGTGTTCCTGCGCGTCCGGCTCCTGCGGGATGTAGTCCTGCGGTTCCAGCGCGGTCCCGCCGAGTGCGATCAGGATCGCCCCGAGCTCCTCGATCGTGATCACCCGGTCGACGCCGGGACAGGAAAGCGACTCGAAGCGTTTGGCGATGCACGGGCCGATGAAGACGGTCACGGCGTCGGGATAAAGCTCGCGGGCTTTGCGTCCGGCAAGCGCCATGGCGCTCGGCACGGAGGACAGGTACGGGCGCATGGCCGGCAGATGACGGCGCACGAGCTCGACGAATGCCGGACAGCTGGAGTCGGCGACGAGCTTGCCGCCAAGCTTCATTTTCCGGATGAACTCCTCGGCGGCCATGCCGGCTGCGGTCTCGGCGGAGTCGGCGACCTCGATGATTTCCGAAAAACCGACTTTCTTCAGGGAGCTGAACAGCTTTTCGCGTCCGCCGGGGAACTGATTGAGCGTCGACGGGGCAACGAGCGCGACCGTCTGACGTCCCTCGGTCAGAAGTTTCATCACGGGAACGAGTTCCGATCGCTGCATGACGGCGCCGAAGGGACATGCGCGGAAGCATTTGCCACAGAACGTGCATTTCTTGAAGTCGATCTCGGCATATCCCTGCTCGTTCTTCTTGATCGCGCCGACCGGGCAGGCCGCTTCGCAGGGGATCGGGAACCGCTTGATGGCGTTGTAAAGGCAGACGTCGATAAGGCATTTGCCGCATTTGACGCAGGATTCTTGGTTGATGAACGCCTTGCCGCGCATGATGTTGATCGCGTTGTTCGGGCACACGTGGATGCAAGTCTGGGCGAAACAGTTGCGGCAGAGGCTCTGAACCACCTCGATTTTCGCGTCGGGGCAGGAGGAGCACGCCGTGCGGGCGACCGTGAGGGGACGCTCGGGACGTTCCGTGTCCGCGGATACCAGATCCAGGTATTCGTGCGGGAACCGGCTGTCGTCCTGTTCGTCCTGGGCGTCGAAGCCGAGGAGCGCCATGATGCGGCATCGGATCACCGCGCGGTCGTGCTCCAGGCAGCAGTGAAGCGGCTCGGAGCCCGACGGCTTGATATAGTACGGGAATTTGTCGATCGTATCCTGAAGCGTGCCCTGGCTGAATGCGCAGGCAAGGCGGATCATAAGCTCGCGACGCTGGCGTTCCGGGCTGTTGGAATACTCCATGTCATGCCTCCTGCCGGTTCATGATTTCGGTGATGGCGGCGCACACGGATTCCAGCGTGGCATTCTGGATGAGCTCGCCGTTGATGCGGGCGAACGGCGCTTTCGCGAGGTCAAGACATCCGCAGTCCACGGGACACGGCGAAACCATCAGCTCAACGTGCGGAAGCCATTTCTCGGGCAGATGCGCCCCGATGTTCAGAATACGGGCGTTTCCGAGCATATAGCAGGTCATGCCGCAGAAGATCTCCACTTCGATTTTGATGTCTTCGCTCATGTTCGCAGATTCCTTTTCTCCGCAGTCCGTGCCGGAATGGATGCCGGGCCGGATGGGCGTCCTGTCCATGGGTTAGAATGTCCGTTAACAGGAAAATACACGCATTTCCGCGTTTTTCAAATGGTAAAATGATGAAAAATAAGAAAAAACTAAAAAAAGTCCGAAAAAAAACGGAAAACGGACAGAAGACGGAAGACTTTTCTCCGTTCGAACCGGCGGAGGGATGAGAGAGAGGATCCGGGGCGCAATGATTGCGCTTTGAAGCGGGGAGAGCTTGGTCCCTGTTCAGGAGAAAACGGTCGCGGCATATTGTCCGAAGCCTTGTCCGATGCTTTGCCGCGGCTTCTGACGACGAAAACCGCATTCGCATTTTGTCCTGCCGTGCGGATCTCCGCACGGAAGCGGCGGCTTTGTGGAAAATTCGGAAAGGCTAACTTTACGGGAAAATGCCGCAGAGACTTGGACTTGCCGGGATTCGTAACGAAGACCAAAGCCCCGGAACCATCCGGCAAAACCGGGTGGAAATCCGGCTTTGTCCTGTCATGCCCCAACCCCGCGATTCTGTTCATAATCAGGAAAATTCCCGAATCGGAACAGCCCGCAGGACCCTTTTTCACATTCTCCCGTTTTGGACAGAGGGATGCCGTTTGTCGGCCTCCCCGGGATGGTTCCGGGACTTTTATGTCCTGAATATACTATACCACGGTTTTTCAGGATGTCAAGTTAGTTATGACTAATTTTTTGAAAAATCTTGATTCGCGGGAGAAAACGGACTGTCCTGCGGACCCGCCGAATGGCAGTTCGGAATGGTTCCGGATCCATGTCGACCTCCGATTCCGCGTCGGGCCGGACAGGACGGACAGAGTCGATTCGGCACAGGTCGTTTTACGAAAAAGGGGCGTCCCGAATTGATTTTTCAGATGTGTTGTAGTATATTAATAGTTTAACCCGGATTCGGTTTTTGCGGAAAACCGGTACCCGCTTGAGGCGGATACGGATGCTTTCCTCTGTCCGAATGAGTACTTCGAACCCGCCAACACCGGAGCTGTGCCGGCCGCACCGATGGAAAACAACCTGAAACAACGCACAGACAAGCTGTTAAGCAATATCTGGGTCTTCCTGGCCGCCTATCTGATCCTGATCGCGGGACCGGATTACCTGCCGCGCATTTTCGTGCATCACGACCAGGTGCCGCTGCATACGGGGATCGTGCTTTCCGCGTTTGCCGGATATCTGTTCCTCGCCGCACCGCTCTTTCTGCTTCGCGGACGCTGGTTCCGCGGTTATGCGATCGGGCTGATCGTGTTCGCCGCGGTCGGGTTTTTCGTTGGCGGTTATGTGGTCATGCGGTTCCACACGCCGCTGCACACGGGGACACTGGACCTGCTCTCCACGACATCCTGGCGCGAATCGCGCGAATTCATGCTTCGCGAGCTCGTTTCGCTCTCCATGCTTTACTACATTTTTTCCGCGGCGACGGTGTTTCTGATCCTCCGGTATTTCGGTCTGCGCGTGAACCCGATTCCGGATCGCGGGGTTTCCGCGGTCGTCGCGGGGCTTTGCGTGGCGCCGATGGCCTGCGTGTTCACCTATTTCTCCTGGATCGCTCCCGATCCCGTGCAGAGGGATTCCGCCGCATGGTTTGCGCTCCTGCCCAACCAGTGGGTCGACTCGCGCAGAAAGATGGATGTCCTGCACGAATGCGTCGAACATCCCGAGATTCCGGCGGACCTGAAGCTGGACGGCCCAGTGGACACGGCGGTGGTCGTGATCGGCGAAAGCGCCGCGCGCGCCCATCTGTCGCTCTACGGATATGGTCGCGAGACGACCCCCGAGCTGGAGAAAAACCGCGACGAGCTTGTGGTCTTCCGCAATGTGATCTCGGCGATGCCCGTCACGAACCACTCGCTCTACTATGCGCTGACTTTCAAGACGATGGCTGACCAGATGCATCCACGCGCCACAGTCATGTCCGTACTGGACCGCGCGGGATACCATATCGACGCCTTTTCCACGCAGGAGAATTTCGGCGAGAACTCCGCTTCCGCTCTCTTCGCCCAATGGCATCCGAAATACCATGAGGAAGAATTCGACGCCTGCCTGATCGACGATGTCCGGGACGCTCTGGAGCATCGCAGCGGTCCCACGCTGATCATCCTGCACATCATGGGCAGCCATATCACCTACAGGAACCGTTACCCGGAGGAATTCAGCTATTTTTCGGAGGCGACGTCCGGTGTCCCGGCGCAGGAGATCAACCCGCTTTTCCTGGAGAACATCAACACTTACGACAACTCCATCCGCTACACGGACTATGTGCTCGGCCGCATCATCGACGAGCTGAAGAAAACGGGCGGAAGGAATCTGCTCTTCTATTTCTCCGATCACGGCGAGAACGTCGAGACGAGCTTCCTGCAGAATTACCGCGACGCGGAAAAACGCGATTCCTACGAGGTCCCGTTCCTGTTCTGGTTCTCCCCGGAATACCGCGACGCCTACCCGGACCGGATCGCCGCCGCGGAAGCCTCCGTGGACAAGCCCATCCAGCTGGACCGCGCCGCGGAGGGCGTCCTGTCCATCCTCGGCGTTACCTCGCGGGACTATCCGGCTGCCGACAACTTCATGTCGCCGGAGTTCGCCGTCAGGCCGCGCTACATGATGGAAGGCCGAATCCTGTACAGGGAGGACGCGGACTGATCCGCGTCGCATCGGGCTTCCGGCGCTTTCCCCCCTTTTTCTTCGTTTTTTCGTGAGGTTCAGTTCGCGCCGCGCGGCTGGACGGCCGGAGCTGGCTGTTTGCGCGAGATGACGGATACGGGGTATCCGCAGGCCGCGAAGACGGACCGGATTTCCTCGAGGCGTTCACGGGACGGGATCTCGATCCAGTCCTCCGTGCCGGGGCGGTCCAGCGAATTGACCTGCACCTGATCGGGCGAGATTTCGCGGAGCAGCTTCACGAATCGATCCAGCGACGCCGGGGAATCGTTGATCCCGGGCACGATGAAGACTTCCAGCCACATCTCCACCGGGTTGACCGCGCGGAACGACTTCAGCGCGGCCATGAGACCGTCGAACGTCACGCCGGGCGCAGGGCGGTTCACTTTCACGAATTCCTCCTCGCAGGAAGCATCCAGCGAGGGCATGATGAGGTCGATTCCCTTCAGCTCCTCCTGCAAAGCGGGATCCCCGAGCAGCGTGGCGTTCGTGATGAGGCAGATTCTGACCTCGGGACGCTTCGACTTCACGGCGCGGATGATCCGCCCGATCCCCGTGTGGAGCGTGGGCTCGCCGACGCCGGAAAACGTTACATAGTCGATCTTCTCGTGCTTCGCGAAGAATGCGTCCAGCTCGTCCAGGACGCGTTCCACCGGGTAGAAGTCGCCGCGTTTCATGGTCAGGTTCGTGGTCGCGCCGCATTCGCAGTAGACGCAGTCCAGCGAGCAGGTCTTGAACGGCAGGAGATCGACGCCGAGGGAGACGCCGAGTCTGCGGGATATGATCGGTCCGAAGATACTTTTCATTTTCTCTGACATGATGGAAACTCCTTCCCGGGTCTTTCACCCGAAAACCATGATTTTCACTGCGAGACCGAGCAGCACCAGGCCGCCCGGGATGGAACTCCGGTTCCCGAACCGGTTGCCGAACACGCGTCCGCAGACGCAGCCCGCGGCGGAGATGGCCGCCGTCACGGCGCCGATCACCAGCACGTCGCCGAGGATGTCCGTGCGCCCCAGACAGGTGTAGGAGACGCCGACCAGAAATGCATCGATGCTGGTCGCGAACGCCAGCACGACGAGGCGCCGGAGCGAACACACGCCGATTTCCTTTGCGGGATCCCCCTCCTTCGAGAACCCTTCCCGGAACATCTGGACCGCCACGAACGCGAGCAGGGCGGCCGCGGCGATCCGGCCGAGCTTCTGCATCACGTCGCCGCACAGCCCGCTCCCGAACCATCCGGCCGTCGGCATCAGCGCTTGAAACGCGCCGAAAAACGCCGCGACCAGCGCGATCCTGTCCCATGTGAGCGGAATATGAGCGGAATCATGTGCGCAGGCGTATTTGCCCGGACAATGTGCGGGAGAATGGCAGGCCGCGCAGATCGGTGCGGCCGGGGTCGATGCGGGGGAAAATAAGCGCCGAAACCATCCGCGGTCGTCTGACTCCGGTTTCGTGGTGATTTCGGGACCCGGTTCGGGGGCCGCATTTTTCGGGCAGGACCAGCCGACCGCGCCGAGTGTGAGGGAAACCGCGAGAGCGTCCATGGCGAGGCCAACTCCCATGAATGATGCTTCCAGTATGTTCACAGCGTCACCTCGCGGATGCCGGATCCATGACCGGTTCCGGGTACGTTTCCCGTCCGGATGTCCGGAAAAAAGGCAAAAAAAATGGTACGCCCTCGGGGACTCGAACCCCGGACCCAATGATTAAGAGTCATTTGCTCTAGCCGACTGAGCTAAGGGCGCACAAAAAATCAAGTATGCATTTAATATAGGTCATTTTGCGGAAAAGTCAAGCACGGATTGTGAAAAAAAGCGAAAAAAGGAAAGCGTCCGACCGGTTTTTCGAAGAAAAATGATGTTTCATCATTGCTTTTTCTAACTCGAGAGGGTATATTATCTGTTCTTTTTCATGAAAAAAACAGGACGGTGTCCGATGGGCGAAAGTTTCGAGGCAAAATTAATCGCGGCCAGCTCCAAGGAAGTCTTCAAGAAGGCCAAGCAGATCCTCCACAGCGGCGGTCTGCTCTGCTGCCATGAAGTCGAACGCGGGGTGCTCCGTGCCGTCTGCCGTGACCAGAACGGCCTCGTCTCGCACGCCGAGATCCGCGGTTTCCCGGATGGTCCCTTCTCCGGGACCTGCACCTGCCGCGGCAAGTTTCCAGGCTTCTGCCCGCATTCGATGGCAGCCGCCCTGTACCACGCCAAATACACGATCAAGAAACATGCCGAACCGCAGCTGCCGGATCTGCCGGTCCAGTTCGCAGGACTCCGTTTCGTCGGGATTCCCGAGCTCCTGACCGATCTGCTGGGCGAACACCCCGCTCATGTCGAGATCGAATGCGGGACCGAATTCCCGCACGCGCCGAGCAAATGGGAGAACGTGCGCATCCATGTGAATCTGGTCAACGGCACGCGAACTTACGCGGGCAACCAGACCAACCTTCGCCAGCTTCATTTCGACAAGGCCACAGCCTCGCTCCGTCTTTCCATGTTCCCGCAGCAGGACCGTCAGGTCATCCGCTTCCTCGCCATCAACGCCGAGCAGCCGGAGAATCAGACGCTGTCCCTCACGGCGGAGCAGTGCACCGAGTTCTTCCACTGTCTGCCCGGATTCACGCGTTTCACGCGCGGCGGCCAGCGCATCATCGTCCACCCCGAACAGGCCGTTCCCGTGCTGCTGCTCGAAAAACTCCGCACCGGGTATCTGCTGCGCTCGGCGATCCTGGTCAAGGGGTCGCCGCTTCCGCTGAAGGACGTCAAGGTCATCGCCGGTCGCTGCGGCTGCTGGGTCGGCATGCTCGGAGAATACTGGTGGCTTCCCGCCCGGAATGATGTGGCGTGGCTTCGCAATTTCCTCCGCACCACGATCCAGCCGTGCGACGACGAGGCTGCCAGAGTCCTGCTGGGCTCGAAGGACCTTCCCATCCGTATCCTCCCGTCCACCGGCGTGAAGGTGAGCGAACGCAAGTTCCGCACGGTCTACGACGGACGGTTCCTCGACGACGGCACGCTCGAACTGACCATGATGTTCAATTACGGCATGCAGCTCTGCGCCGCCGACGCCACGCGGTTCGGAGCCGCCGGATCCACCGCGATGTTCTGGCTTCGCAATACGCGCCAGGAGACCATGCGGCACGAGGAGCTGGTCCATTTCGGTTTTTCGCACCGCACGAAACGCACCGCCGCCGGATCGTCCGTCGTCTACCGTTTGGCCGACCGCGAGGCTGTCGGCATGTTCATCGAGGAAGTGATCCCGCGCTGGGAACGCGAGGGGCGCGATTTCCTGCTCAGCTCCGGCCTGGCCGCGCTGACCGGGGAAGGCTCCCGCCTGACGCTCCGCACCTCGCTTCGCGGGGCCGGTCCCGACTGGTTCGAGCTCGGCGTGAGACTCTCCGCCGGGGGCTCGGCGGTCCGCTGGGTTGATCTCGCCGCGGCCGCATCCAGGGGCGAAAAATATCTGCCGCCCGACATCCTCGGCACGCATTTCGTGCGGATCCCGGACGCCCTGCGGCGGCTGGCCGCCTCGCTTCAGTCGGTCGTGACCTATCTGCCCGGCGCGGACGACGATCCGGACGCGGAGATCATCCGCATCCCGCGTCACGCGGCGTACTACTGGGCGGATGCCGCCTCGGAACTCCCCGGCGCCGTGCCGGTCGATTTCCTGCGTCTGAAGCTCGACTACGACGGCATTTTGAGCTCCGCGGACCGTCCCGAGATCGACCCGGAGATCTTCCACGGCCAGCTCCGCGAATACCAGAAGACGGGCGTGGCCTGGCTCGACGGCATGTCCTCGCGCGGATGCAACCTCATCCTCGCGGACGAAATGGGTCTCGGCAAGACCGTACAGGTCCTCGCCTTCCTCGCCGTCTCCCCGCAGAAACGGCTTCCCGCGCTCGTCGTCTGCCCCACCACGCTCGTCGGAAACTGGGAGGCCGAGATCAGGCGTTTCCTGCCGAGGTTTCGCACGCTCGTCGTGAACGGTCCCAACCGCGCTTCGCTCTGGAAAAAAGCCGCCTCGCGCGAAATCGTCATCACGTCCTATGCGCTCGTCCGGCGCGACATCGAGCACGTCGCCGCCATCAGATGGTCCTCGCTGATCCTGGACGAAGCGCAGCACATCAAGAATCCGCTCAGCCTGAACGCGCGCACATGCAAGTCCATCCCCGCCGCAAGCAAGGTCATCCTCACCGGCACCCCGCTCGAAAATTCCGCCGAAGACCTCTGGAGCATGTTCGATTTCCTGCATCCCGGACTCCTCGGCACGCTCACTTCCTTCCGCGACAAATACTCCGAGATCGCGGGCAACGCCGAGCTCAAACGCGAGCTCACCCGCCGCATCGCCCCCTTCATGCTCCGCCGCCGCAAGGCCGACGTCTGCCTGGAGCTGCCGCCCAAGCAGGAACAGCTGCTGCACTGCGAGATGGAGGATGCCCAGCGGGAACTTTATCGCAAGCTCGAAGAAAACGCGAATGAGCAGTTCCGACGGTTCAACGAAGCCGATTCCGGCGACCGTTCCGTCACCCGAATCCACCTGCTCGCCGCCATCATGCGTCTCCGTCAGGTCTGCTGCGCGCCGGGACTCCTCCCCGACGGCGCGGGTGCCGGGATTCCCTCGGCGAAGCTCGATCTCCTGAACGAGATCCTTCTCGAAACGCTCGACTCCGGACACAAGGTCCTTCTCTTCAGCCAGTTCACGTCCATGCTCTCGATCATCCGCGACGGCCTGACCGCGCAGGGCATCGAGTTCGAATACCTCGACGGTTCCACGCACGACCGCGCCGAACGCATCGAGC
>Ga0310690_10007678_pt1 | contig 13835 bp, 20 predicted proteins | sample AusTroGonzalo_MG_2_FD_207661 | JGI IMG/M metagenome (GOLD analysis project Ga0310690, IMG submission 207661) | Bovine rumen microbial communities from tropical cattle in Woodstock, Queensland, Australia - Gonzalo_04 (v2) (version 2) | ecosystem: Host-associated > Mammals > Digestive system >... | reverse complement strand
ATTTTAGATCACTTCAGTGTTACAATATAAATGTTCACACAAACTTCATTAATTACGGGGGTATATTATGAGTAAGTACAGACCTACTTATGATGAATTGTTGACCCAGTACAAAAAGCTTGCTAAAAAAGCTGATGCTAGGTTACGCAATCTCGAAAAACTTTCACAACAAGAAGAATTTAAAAGTGCTACTAAATTTGCTTATCGTAAGGCTGCGCGATCTACAGCCGAATGGGGTGCTAACCCAGATAAACCACGTTTCGACATAGCACCACCAAAAAAGAAGCAGTCACTTCAGGCCAAGATCAGTGACATTGAGCAGTTTTTAGCTGCAGATACATCAACTAAATCTGGCATAGTTAATGTATATAAAAAGGCAGCTAAGACACTTTCAGAAAATCCAACTTTTAAAGATTATGGAATTAACTTAACGTGGGATCAGTTAAAAACGTTTTTTGATTCAGAACTTTATAAAAATCTGGATAAGAAATACGGAAGTGCTGCTGCAGTCAAAGCTATAGCACGTATGAAAAATAGAAGAATGGACGTATATAAGTCTATTAAGCGTAGTCAGGAAACTAACCTGATAACTAAAGATGATGATAAATTTGTTAAAGCTGCGATTAACCGTACTATCTCAGAATATGGTGATGATGTAAAGCAATTACTCAGGCAGCTTTAAGTGGGGGATAAATGACACCAAAAGAAGTAAGACAGTTATACAGCGAGCAACTACGGGGGGTAGGTTACTCGCTGGTTCACTTTAGAAATTTTAGATATTCACTATTTAAGTATATCATGTATGTCAAGCGTTCAGGACGTGGAAACAATGATTCTTACGCAGATTGCATGATAATGGCTGATACCGAAACAAGTAAAAGCAGGCCAGATAAAATAACATTTGATTCAAAAGGAAATAAGACTGTAGAAGTATTTGAAAACTATGTAGTAGCTTTTACTATTTCAATACGTGTATACGGTCGCAATCTGGTCACATTATACGGCAATAGGCCAAGTGAATTTGTAGAAGCTCTGCAGGAGATTAGAGCTAATCTAAGTGCTGATAAAGTAGTTATATATTTTCATAACCTTGTATATGATTGGACTTTTCTAAGATTATTTCTAATAAAAGCATTTGGTAGACCCACAAAAATGCTTGCTACTAAACCGCATTACCCTATTTATATAGAGTTTGAGAACGGTATCATAATTAAAGATAGTCTTATTCTGGCCCAGCGTGGCCTCGAAAAGTGGGCTAAAGACCTTGGCGTAGAACATCAAAAAGCTATAGGTAAATGGGATTATAACAAGATCAGAAGCCAGCATGAAGTATTTGATGTAAATGAGCTGGATTATATAGAACATGATACACTAGCAGGCGTTGAATGCTTAGATGCTACCAGACTGGCCTTAAAAAAGAAAATATATTCTATGCCATATACGGCTACTGGAATACCGCGTGAGCAGCTTCGTAAACGTGGTGAACTACATAACGCGCATGATCTCTTTTTAAAGGTAGTAAATAAAAGCTGGATTATTCAGGCTATTTCTGAGCTTGTTTATCACGGCGGTTTTACTCATGCAAATAGGCATTATATTGGCGTTATTTGCAAAAATGTGACGGCTTTTGACTTTACATCTAGCTATCCATACAGTTTACTTGCGTTTAAGTATCCCATGACAGAGTTTAAAAAATGGGAAGAAGGCGCTTTATCTGTAGATCAGATTCTGGAAGATTCAGAAGATTATGCTTATATGTTTAAGCTGATCTTGTGTAACGTAACGCTTAAAAATGACCATTTACCTATGCCATCACTTCAGTATTCTAAATGTGTAAAGACTATCAACGCATTGACTGATAACGGACGTATACTGGCTGCCAACTATGTTGAAATTTATATAAATGAAGTTGATCTTCAGGTTATTAACGATCAGTATAAGTGGACTGGTGCAGCCTGCACTGACATATATTTTGCTCAGAAGGATTATCTACCCAGATGGTTTACTGATTATGTATTTGAATGCTTTACAAATAAGACAATGCTTAAAGGCGGTGACCCAGTAGCCTATAACCTAGCAAAAGCCATTGTAAACAGTTTGTACGGCTGCTGCGTACAAAAACCCATTAAAGGTGACATAATCGAATATTACAACCAGATAATAGATGAATTTGGTGATGAACATGATTCAGGCGAATATGCAGTAAATGAAATAGATTTACCTAATCTGTACCTGGATTATTTGAAGGGTGAAGCTGATGAAAAGGATATTAAAAAAGCAGAAGAAATGTATGAAAAGTACATGAATAAACGCGGAAGTATCTTAAATTATAACTGGGGCGTTTGGTGTACTTCTTATGCTTTTCGTAACCTTTTTGAGCTTGGAAGCTGCGCAGGGCTTTGGCTTTACTCAGATACAGATAGCTGCTACGGTCAGGACTGGGATATGACACGCGTAGAAGCATATAACGAAAAGTGCAAAAGGCTTTTAAAAGCAAATAACTACGGCCCAGTAATGCGTGACGGTGTTGAATACTGGCTTGGCGTAGTAGATAGAGAAGATCACAAGGAATTTAAAACAATGGGTGCTAAAAGATATTGCGTAGTTGATTCTGTGCTTAATAAAGAAACAGGCCAGTATGAAGATCAGCTCAAAATTACAGTCGCAGGTGTACCAAAAAAGAAGGGCGCTAATTGTCTATCCTGCATAGATGATTTTGCAGAAGGATTTATATTTGACGGCAATATAACAGGCAAACAAACGCATACTTATTTCTTCACTAATGAAATTAAAAGTGATGAAAAAGGGAACGAATACGGTGATAGCATTAACCTAAGCCCATGTGACTATAAGTTATCCAGTGTGCATAACTTTAACTGGCAAGATATATTTGAAGAAGATATTGAAATACAAATTTATGACGAGGTGTAAAAATATGATGAACATTATTTTTGGTGACAACAAAGTAGCAATTCATGGTGGTTTAACTAACGATAATAAAGTTGGCGTTGTTGAATTTCATCAGTTAATTAAACCAAACATAGACGATAAGAGTAATTATATACATAAAGATGTACAGTTTTCTTTCAAGAATATTGAAAGTATTGATACTGTTATTGATATGCTAAGGCACATTCAACGTAATTTATATATGGAACAGATTAAATCTGAAATAAAAGGTAATAAAGATGAATAAATACTACTATGACATAGAAGATGATCTGAATGAATTTATAAACTTCTGGTGTTACATAGTAATAGGTGGTCGTAATACTGGTAAAACATATTCGTGCTTAAAGAGCTGCTACCAGAATAAACGCAAGTTTGTATTTATAAAAAGGACTATGGAAGATGTATCACTACTTTGTGAGCATAAGGGCGATAAAGAATTCAGGTTTGACTTATCGCCTTTTAAATCAATTAATCGTGATCTAGGTAGTAATGTAAGAGCCTTTGAAATTAAAAAAGGTTTAGGCGGTTTTTATAACTGTAATGAAGATGATGAACCAATTGGCCCGCCGATAGGATATATCATAGCTTTATCTGCAGTTTCTAAGTATAAGGGCTTTGACCTATCTGACTGCGACTGGATAATATTTGACGAATTTATACCCCAGCCCTGGGATAGGATTAATAGAAAAGAAGGTGAGCAGCTAATGGACTTGTATAAGACTGTTAGCCGTGACCGTGAGCATAGGGGTAAGCCTGCCTTAAAGCTTATATGCCTTGCTAACGCAACTAAGATATCTAACCCAGTCTGTAACATACTAGAGATAACCAACAAGCTTGTTGATATGCAAAATGCCAGATTGTCAATATTTGTTGACGAAAGGCGTGGAATATTTGTACATCAGCTTTTTGATAATAAGGCTTTTATGGAAAAAGAAAAAGAAAGCCAGATATATAGAGCTATGGGTGATACAGAATGGGGCAGAATGGCCTTAAATAACGAATTTGGCTATGATGATTTTACTGCAGTCCATAAGTCTAACCTAAAGGGCTTTAGGCCCTATGTAGGCTTTATATACAAAAATAAGAGCTACTATATATGGGTAAGGGAAGGGCTTTACTATGTGACCCTTGCAAGGTGTAAGAACGTAAGGCGATATAACTTACACATAGAAAATGAACGCAAAAACTTTTACATCAATATAGTGCTGGACTTACAAGATGCTTCTATAAATGGGCGTGTGATGTTTGAGCAGTATACTTTGTATGATCTTATTATGAATTATCGTGATGTTTTCAAATTATGAAAAAAAAGTACTTGACAAGCTTTTAATTCCATTGTATCTTAGTTACGTACCCAATAATTCTAACTCATATGAGTTAGCACAATAACGAAAGGTGGTGAACACATGATACGTATTTATGATCTTGATGTTGACACTCAGGCAGATGTAACAGATGATCTGGGTAAAGAATGGTGTACAGATTACAGTACACGTTTTATATCAGAAGGGATTGTTGATGTGGACTTAAATGAAAACATAATATTTAAGACCTACGGCGATAAAAATTCTGATATAACACTTCATCTGGGAGCGAAAGTATCAACTATTCCACATGGAACGTATAGTAGAATTGAAATTGCGTAAGGTGGTGAACATGCGACAAGAAAAAGCACTAAGAATGGCACTTAAAATTGTTGAAACATGCAAGCATTATGGTGAACAAGGTCGCTGCACTCAATGTCCATTTAGTTTTAAAGGCTGCATATTAACCAATGGTGATAATATACCAGCAGAATGGATAGCCAGCGATCTGGTAAATATTGTAAAAATTAGAAAGGATTAAATATTATGCCAAAAACAAGAACTAACACAGAAACTAAGGAAGTAAAGAAGGCTGAAGATCATGAAGTTAAGGTACTTCGCGCAAAGGAATGGCAGGACGTATTTTTCATCGATCTGGAAGTAAACGGAGTATCAATCTACGGCTGCAGATTCTTAAAAAATAAGAATGACAAGTGGTTTGTAGCATTCCCAGCACGTAAAGACGGCGATAAGTACTGGCATCATGTATTTGTAGCTTTATCTGATAAGGATATTGATGCAATAGATAAGCAGATTGATGATCTTTTAGATCAGCAGTAAACTAAATATGTAACTAATAACTAAATAGCTCAACACGAATTTACGCCCACTTATATATGTTAAAATATAGGTGGGCGTAAGTTATAGGGAGATTGTATGGATATCAAAATATACTACGATAATGCAAAGATTAGAGAATTTACAAACATTTCTATGGTTTACGATAATTTGCACACCAAAACCTACGACCTTCACTATAGACTGCCTGAAGAAGGTAGCGAAAGAATGACTGCAATATCTAAAGAAGGTGTAGCCAGAATTCACATTAAAGGGGGTAATGATGATCAGGATATGGAAAAATTTAGAATTTAGTAAAAAGCTTTTGATATTCACAGAATTCATTGTATCATTTGTAGCAATATTTAGCGCAGTAGCCGTACTTATGGGCGACACTCAACCACTTACGGTCCTTATTACTGCTAGTTTTGGTCTTGCTTCTATGAGTTTTGGCTTCTACTTCTGGAAAGCTAAGTGCGAAAATGTAAAGAAGCTTAGTAAGGACCTTACCTACAATGAAGTAAAGAAAATTATAGATATTTACAAAAGTCTGGGGGAAGATGATAATGGCGAAAATATATCAAGGGATTGATCTATCAAAGCATAATAGAGTTGATAGCTGGGAACTGGTTAAAAAGAAGAATAAGATTGACTTTTGCATACTAAGAGCTGGTGGTAATTATGGTGGTAAGTACAAAGATAGCAAGTTTGAAAAATATTATGATGCTTGCAAAAACTACGGTATTCCAGTGGGTGCTTACTATGATGCTGGTAAGGAATTTATAGGAACTGATGCAGGCATGGAATATGCGGAGCACTTTTTGAAACTATTGTCAGGTAAGCAATTAGAATATCCAGTAGCACTTGATATTGAAGTTACACCAGCAAAGTATAGAACTAGTATTACCAATGCAGCTATAGCATTCTGTAACGTGATGGAAAGTCACGGCTACTACGTAAGTATATATGGAGCTGATATATCAACTTTTGCCGAGGAATTAGATATAAGGTACTTAACAAAATTTGATAAATGGGTTGCCAGAATACCACATAGACCTTCATACGTTAAAGAATATGGTATCTGGCAATATAGCCACACTGGAAGTATCAACGGTATATTTGGTAACGTTGATCTCGATTATAGTTATAAAAATTATCCAAAAATAATAAAGGGGGCGCACTTAAATGGTTATTGATGTATATTCTAGTTTTTCTAAAAAGCCAAACTCAACTAAGCAGCCTACTGGTTCAGCAAGGGCAAACCTTACTGTAAGGCTTAAATCAAATTGTAGTGTACTTAATCCAGTATTTTTAGTGACTGGTTACAATCTATCAGACAACTATGTTAAGTGGGGCAGCCGTTATTATTACGTTGACGATATTGTAATAGTAGGTAATGAGCTTGCAGAATATCACTGTAGTACTGATGTACTTGCAACCTACAAAGCTAATATGGGAAGTAGCAGCCAGTACGTTGTTAGATCAAGTGCTGAATCAGATGGAAATGTTATAGATAACATTTACCCAGTTAAAGGTAAAGTTGAAACAGATAGATGCGCACTGGATAACATAAGAACTGCCTTTACAATGACATCACCAGGTACTTATGTTATTGGCGTAAAGTCAGGTGATGCGGGCACTGGTCTTAAATATATTGTATGTACTGCTGCAGCTTTTGAAGCTTTTACAAATGTAATGTTTGGCGGTCAATGGCTTAATGCTACAGACATTTCGCAAGACCTTCAGAAAATGCTTGTTGACCCTATGCAATATATATCATCTGTTATGTGGTTTCCGTATCTGGCAGTTGATAACGCTTATACAACGCCAACGCATTTGACTTTTGGTTACTGGGACGCACATGATATAGATACTAATTGTGTGGGCAGGATTATACCAGAAGAACATAGAGTTAAAGAAATTACAGATCAGATAACTATACCAGATCACCCACAGATTGCTAGAGGCAGATACTTAAATGGTAATCCATTTAGAAGGATTACTGCAGATATTGCTATGTTTGGCAGGCTTGCGCTTGACCCTGATTTTTATATTGATAGCGGAGCTGCCACAGTTAAAGTATCTGTAGATTCATTTACTGGTGTAGGTGAACTTGTTATCACAAGTACTAAAGGCCGTGTAGTTAAGTTAGCAGCTCAGGTTGGTATTCCAGTACAACTTTCGCAAGTGACGCGTGACCCAATGGGTGCAGTACTTAATACAGTTAGTGGTGTAGCTGCTGGCCTTACTGGCAACTTTGTAGGAGCTGCTGCAGGGGTTGCTTCTGCAGTTCAGTCAATGATGCCACAAGTGCAGTCTATGGGTGCAGTAGGAAGTATTGTAGCATTTAATCATACGCCTGAGATCAGAATAAATAGCTACACTATTGCTGATGAAGATAACGCGCAGCTGGGTAGGCCCTTGTGTAAAGTACGTACTATTTCAAATATTGCTGGCTTTATCCAGTGTGACAGAGCTGATCTTGATATATCAGCTTCACCAACAGAAAAAGATCAGATAGTAAACTACATGAATGGGGGCTTTTACTATGAATAATCTAAATGTAAAATTTTGCCGTTTTTGGGGCTCTTATTGCTTATTCGTACTTTTTATCGTTATAATACTTATCGTGTCATTTAGGGGGTAAATATGGACACTATGACCTACAATATTGCTACAATGTTTTTAGTGTTCTGGGCTGCATTTATAATTATGGGTATTTTCTTTTTGATATCCTACGCACTGGGTAAACTATTTGATATACTAATAAGCTCAATTAAAGAAGCTATAGAGGGTCTTAAAAATGTCAAAGATTAATGTAACCTATTCAGGAAATGGCTATGCCTACATAAGTGACCCTGACCCTGAGCCTAACCAGTGGGTAACACTTTTTGCAAATCCCAGTTATGGTGAAACGTTAGTAGATATCGTTGCTACAGACAGTCAAGGCTATTCTATTGCGCTAGGCGTTCAGCAGCAACAGACATTTAGATATAATTCAGCTTGGGGTAATATCTTTATTGTGGTCACGTTTTCAGGCACAACACCATCATTCAACATGTGGTGGCTACTTAAAAAGGCAATAGATAACAGAACACGTATTTGATTTTTTAACTTAATATCGTATAATATTAATAGGCAGCTTGGATATTCCGCTCAAGGGTGCACGCGTAGGCGTTAGCGGTTGGTTCACCACCATTCAACCAAGGCTGCCTATTTTATTAAATTGTTATTGACTAAGATGGTCAAAGGAGTTTATCACATGGCAAAATTCGGTATTTCAGATTTAGTAGCCCTTGCAAAGCAAGGGTATTCAGTAGCAGATGTTAAAGAGCTTATATCCCTTGCGAATAGCGGTTCAGAAACTATCTCCTCTCAAGATGATGATTCTTCAGGTGACAACCCCACGCCACCTGAAGAAAAATCATCACCTGAACCAGAAGCTAAGGAAGATGATAAAAGTGATGATAGCAGCGATGAAAAGATCGTTGACTATAAAGCTAGGATAGCTGAACTTGAAGAAAAGCTATCTAAGGCGCAAAAGGCTGCGCAGCATATCGACATGGCTGATGCAGATAAAGAAAAATCTGCAGACGATATACTATCTGGCCTTGCAACAAGTTTCATGTAAATTTAAAAGGGGGTAAATAAGATGGCTAGATCACTAACCACTCGTGACTGTCACGTACTTATGAACGCCTTAGTACGTCAGGCCACTGGTCAGGCTTCTATTGATGTAGTTGATGCTTCATCATTTGTGTCTGCTGGTGAAACTGTACTTGCTACTGGCACTGAGAACGTCTTAAACAGTCTTTCACTTTTAATAGGTCGAACACTGATCGCAAGTAGACCTTACAAAGCACCACTTTCACTTATCAATGCACTTAACACTGACATGTATTCTGACAGAATGCGTAAGATCAGCTACTATGCAAAAGATGCACTTGCATCTGGTGCATTTAATACTCAGCTCTTTACTAACCTTGCTCAGGACTTTGATAACGGCGAGAATGGAGTTGATGCAGTTTCAGGCGACCCAGTATCAACTAAGTCTATGTGGGTTCAGAATCAGGGCATGCCCCTTGAAATGAACTTTGCAGGCTCTTCAACATGGCAGGATTCTATCACTGTTTACGAATTCCAGCTAAAGAAAGCATTTACTTCTGAAGAAAGTTTTGCTGAGTTTATCGCTGGTATCATGCAGGAGAAAGCTAACGACATTGAAAGTCAGAAGGAAGCCTTTAACAGACTTGCAGTCCTTCAGCATATTGCCATGACTTATGATCTTGATAAGGCATCAGCTAACGGAAGAGTAATTAACCTTACTGCAGCATTTAACACTCGCTTTGGTACTTCTTATACATCAGCTCAGCTTAGAAGTACTTACCTCAAAGAATTCCTTGCATTCTTTGTGGCAACATTTAAAAATACATCAGACTTTATGCGTACACGTTCAAAGAAGTATCACTGGCCAGTATCTAAGACTGTAGATGGAGTATCTTACTCTATCCTTAGACATACACCTTATGATCGTCAGCGTGTAATGCTTTATCAGCCACTCTTTAGAGAAGCTGAAGCTATGGTACTTCCTGAGATTTTCAGACCAGGCTATCTTGATCTTGAAACACAGTACGAAGGTGTAAACTTCTGGCAGGCATTTGATTCAGGTGCTGCTATTAAATTCACACCAGCTATTCCTCAGGCTTCTGGTACGCAGACTTCTGGTGATGCAGTAAATCTTGACTATGTTGTTGGTATGATCTACGACGTTGACGGTCTTATGATCGACTATCAGCTCGAAGATGCTTCATCAACACCACTTGAAGCCAGAAAGCACTACAGAAATACATGGTGGACATTCTGCAAGAACATCATTTCAGATGCTACAGAAAACTGCGTAATATTCACCATGGAAGACCCTGCTACAAATAATAGCGAGCAGACTACTGAAGGCAGATCAAAGAAGTGATAAGGGGGTGTAGTTATGTCAAATTACTACCCACTTAACTATCAAAAAATCAATATCGCTGCTGGGAGATTTTCTCCCAGTAGCATAAAGGCACATAATAATCTTAGCTTTTGGTACTGGTCTAGGTCACTTTTTCAGCGTGCATGTTCTGTTATAGAATTTGACGTACCTGACACGTGGGAAGGAAAGCCCAAGGACTTTTTCTATTATTGTCTATTCAGGTTCGGATATGTAGCCATATTTGACCATGAAGAAATGGGCTATTCTTTCCAGCCATGTACCTTAAAAGGCTTTGATTTTTATTACCAGCCTACTGCTGCACTTATTTCTAACCCCAGATATAAAGCAGAACTTGAAATTGGTGATAAATGTGAGCTTCTAAAGCTAACCCCAGATTATTTTGGCATATGGGATATAATTGACTACTACGCTGAGAAGTTATCAGCTCTTGATGTGTCAATTAACACTTCTATCATTAATTCACGTTTTTCTTATATTTTAGGAGCTAAGACAAAAAGTGCAGCGCAGGCTCTTAAAAAGATCATTGACTATGTTAATAAGGGTGAACCAGCGATTATATATGACAGTCGTATATTTGATGACCCTTCTGACAAGGGTGAAAGCCCATTTCAGACGTGGTTCAGGGATAACATGAAGAACAATTATATTACACCTGAACTACTTCAGGACTTTCAGACCATAATCAATGACTTTGATCGTGAGATTGGTATACCTACCATTCCTTACGAAAAGAAAGAAAGGCTTGTTACTTCTGAAGCTGAAAGCACTGAAATAGATGCTAAAGCAAGGAGTTTAACATGGATAACTACACTAGATTCGAGTATTAAGGAAGTTAAGGCCCTATATCCTGATATCAAGTTATCAGCCAGACTTAGATATGAAGGAGAGGCTAAAGCTTCTGCGACAGAGAATCAGGAAGAAGGTGATAGCTTATGAGTACTATGAAAACTACACTGATAGGCGCAGCAACCTTTTTCAACAATATGTCTTTGTCACTCTTTGACAATCTTGATCTTCCTGAAGGGTTATCCAAGCAAACACTGGTAGATAATATTCTGCTTGAAGGTGGAGAATTTGAAGTACTTTATGCTGACCCTTACTTTTTAAGGGAGCAGATAGGTACATGGTCAGATAGAGAAGCAGCTACCTTTGAAAGATGGGTTAATGCACTTGCAATTGACTATGCACCGCTTGAAAATTACGACAGACATGAAAACTGGACTGACACACTTGATTCAGATTCAACGTCAAACTCAACAGGCACAATCGACACAAGTACTGCAGATACTACCACTAATGACGTAAGCGCGTATGATTCTACTGGATATCAGCCAAAAGACAAAGTAACAAGTAACGGAACTGTAGACACAGATACGACTGATAGAATGACTGGTACACTTGATAACACAGCACAGCACGCAGGACGTGTACACGGAAATATCGGTGTTACAACATCTCAGCAGATGTTAGAAGCTGAGCTTGAACTTGGCTACTGGAATATCTATAGTCGTATAACTGATCTGTTCCTAAAAGAATTTTGTATAATGATCTATGTATAAGGGGGTAAATATGAGTTTAAATAGATTAAACTTAGATGGCACTGGCAACCAGTCAGGCTTCTATAACAAATACCCTTACACCGATTTTCACGAACTCAATGCCGATTTTCTTCTTACTTCATACCAGCAGATCATTGACGAGATCAACCAGATAGTTGACTGGGCAAATAACCACCAAATTGAGTATGAAGATGCTATTGCAAGGCTCACAGCTGTAGAAGGTGAGATTGAAGGGTTCGAGAATGAAGTAAGAAATGCCTTTGCAGAGCTTGAAGCACAGATTGCTGCAGATTTTGAGCAGCAGAAGGAAGAACTGCAGGCAGCACTTGCAGCTACTGAAGCTGAAATTGATGCAAAGATGCAGCAGCTTACTACTGAAGTAAATGCTGCGATTGCTTCTTTTGAGCAGCAGTTTAGAGTACTTAAAAACCAGATACTTCTTGAAGTAGATAGGCTTAAAGAGGAAGTAAGGCAGGAAATTACAGAGTTTTATAACATCATGCAGGCTAACAACGAGTATGTATTTAAGTACGTTGAAAACAGGCTTGACGAATTTATTAACTCACTTCCAGACATTACTACCGTATATGTTTATAACCCATATAGAGGTAGAGTGACCGACTTACAGACTGCTATTAACGACCTATATACTATCGCTTGTATCTGGGGCTTAACTGCTTATCAGTATGATAGTCTGCAGCTGACTGCATCTGAATATGATGCACTGGGACTTACTGCTTCAGAGTATGATACTTTGGGCTATAAATTACTATTTAAAGACCCAGATCTGTACATGCTTAGTCCTTTTACTGGTGAATATGTACCAGTTAAGCAAGTAGTACAAGACCTTGCACAGCTCCATATTGATGAAGGCGCACTTACTGCTACTGAGTATGACGCACTTGAACTTGATGCAGATACTTATGACGGTGATGATCTTACTGCATTCCAGTATGACTGGTTCGGTAAAGAAATTTTAGCAGCATAATAACAAGGGGGTAAATATTATGAGTCACACAAATTCAACTACAAACTATGGCTTACCACAGTTTTTAGGCTCAGATAAGCCTTCATGGCTTACTGATATCAATGGCGCTTTTTCTGACATTGATGCAGCTATCTACGCAGCTAAATCTGAAGCAGATGGACAGGGTGTTACTATTGGAGAACTTCAGTCCACAGTAACAAGTCAGGGTAATACTATTTCAGATCATACAACAGCAATTCAGGGCCTTAGAACTGATGTAGATGCAAATACTGGTAGTATTTCATCTATCAATTCTTTAATTGGAAATGGCAGCCCTACTACGTCAAATCAGACCATTATAGGAGCTATTAACGCTACTGAAGCTTCTATTGCACCAGCAGAAGACTCTGCAACACTTGGAGCAAGTTATGCAGAAGGCGCACAGTTTGCAAGAGGTGGTACACTTTATACTGCACTTACTGCGCTTACTGCAGGAACTGCATTCACATCACTGGTTCTTAACACTGACTACAAGGTATCTGACCCACTTGTATCTCAGCTTTCAAGTGGCGGTGTAGTAACTGCAGCTGGCGTATCTTTTGATAATACAACATCTGGCATGTCAGCTACAAACGTGCAGGATGCTATTGACGAGCTTGCAGGAGCTGGCGCAGGAACTGAAGTTGTTAGAGGTACACTTGCTGCAGGAAGCACTTCTGTAGTACTTACTACAACATCTGTTAATATTGAAGCTAATACTCTTATTGACTACTACACTGATGACTTTGACGTAGCACCTACAGACATTTCTGTATCTGGTAATGCGGTTACATTCACGTTTGAAAGTCAGGCTTCTAACGTAGCAGTGGCTATGGTAGTTAAGAATTGATAAGGGGGTGTAAGTATGGCTTTAATAAGAAGTGGTAAAAAATCTAGCGCAGTACCGTCAACTAGTGGCGACATCCTTTTTTACAATACTAATGACGGTTTTGATGTGGTTAATGGCAGCGATACAAAAAGCAATTTAAGTGGCACTACGGCAGTAATAGTAAATTGCGAAGGTAAATCAAGTGTAACAACCACATTTACCGGAATTTTCTTTGCTTATGATGGAAGTACACTTGAAAATATCGCATCTGATACGTCATTTGATGTGAGTGACTATGTGTATCTTCTTATGCGCGGCACACCAACGGGATATACGCTAACAGTATCATAAGTTAAAA
>Ga0310690_10007674_pt1 | contig 13836 bp, 11 predicted proteins | sample AusTroGonzalo_MG_2_FD_207661 | JGI IMG/M metagenome (GOLD analysis project Ga0310690, IMG submission 207661) | Bovine rumen microbial communities from tropical cattle in Woodstock, Queensland, Australia - Gonzalo_04 (v2) (version 2) | ecosystem: Host-associated > Mammals > Digestive system >... | reverse complement strand
CGTCAAGCTGAAGCGCTTCCTCGGCGCGAAGAGCGTCGCGCTCGCCGACTTCGAGACCGTCATTGCGGCCACAGGCGCGAACGCGGGCTTTGTGGGTCCGGTCAAGCCGGCTGACGCGTCTCTGCGGATTGTCGCGGACGTTTCCCTCAAGGGCGCGACAGGGCGCATAGTCGGCGCAAACAGGGACGACTTCCATCTCAGGGATGTCGATCTCGCGCGCGACACCTCGCTTTCGGACTCGTGCTTCGCCGATCTCACGATAGTCAAGGACGGCGACCTCTGCCCGCATTGCGGCAGGCCCATGGCGATCAAGCGCGGCATTGAGGTCGGTCAGGTCTTCAAGCTCGGCACCAAGTACTCCGGCGCGTTCAAGGCGGTCTACAAGAACGACAGGCTCGAGGAGCGCGTGATGATCATGGGGTGCTATGGCGTAGGCGTAAGCCGGACGCTGCAGGCCATAATCGAGCAGAGCCACGACAAGGACGGAATAGTGTGGCCTTCGTCCGTCGCGCCCTACCAGGTTGTCATAGAGCTTCTCGATCCGGACGATCCCGAGGTCGCGAAGGTTGCGCAGGACCTCGAATCCGCGCTTGAGAAGAGCGGTGTCGACGTCATTGTCGACGACCGCCAGGAGCGGCCCGGAGTCAAGTTCAAGGATGCCGACCTCATAGGCTTCCCGGTCCGCGTCGTCGTCGGCGCTAAGGGCCTGAGGAACGGCGGCGTAGAGGTGAAGCGCCGCAGCGAGGACAAGTCCGCTACGCGCGTCGTCGCTCCCTCCGCGGCCCTCGAAACCGTGGCGTCCCTGCTGTAGGATTCTTCCCGCTTGCGGTTTTTCGAAGTTTATTGTATAATTGCCTCATCATGAGTTCCAAGTTAGCATTCATTTTAGGCTGCGCGGCAGTTGCGGCAACGTCTTGCACGATGTCGTTCGCGCAGGAAGCCGAACCTCCAGCCGAGGAGCCTAAGGTCGACGAGGCGCTTGAAGCCGAGATCGCCTATGTGGAGGCGCTGATCAACTCCGGATACCCCGACTTCGCAGAGCCGGTGATCGCCGCGACAAAGGCCAAATGGCCCGAGTCGGAGGTGAGGTTTTTCGCAATAGAGATCCGCGGCATGCTGTCGCTCGGCAAGTTCGACGAGGCCGAGAGGAAGATAGCCGCCCTGCCCGACCGCAAGGGCACGAAATACTGGGCGGCCCGCCTCGAAGTCGCCAACAACTACTTCAACCGCGGCTCCGAGGGCAAGGCGGAGTGCATGAAGATCTACGACGAGTTCTTCAAGGTCTTCCCGACGCCTCCCAAGGACATCCGCACCTTCTACATGGAGGCCAGCTACGCGTACGGCCAGCTCCTCTTCGGCGACAAGAAGTACGGCAAGGCCGCGCAGATCTACGAAGGGCTGCTCAAGGAGGTCAAGGGAGAGGATTGGTGCAATCTCGCCTCCGAGACGGTCAAGATCTACCTGAAGCGCGCCGACGAACTTACTGATCCCAAGCAGGCGAAGGAACGCGAGGACAATCTCGCCGCCGCCGAGAAGATCGTCGACAAGCTCCTCTGGCACCTCGATCAGCCCGTCTACTTCGGCCAGGCCGTCTCGATGAAGGCCCATATAGAGGTGATGCGCGGCAATATCGCCCGCGCGCAAGAGATCGTAGAGGAATACAAGCCCCAGCTGCAGGAGCTCCACGATCAGATCGTACAGGCTGACCCCGAGGGCCATTACGGCCTCCTGAAGCTCTCTCCGCTCCCCGAGTGCCTCTACCTCCAGGCGAAGATGCTGTGGGATGAAGCCGTCGCGGAGTCGAAGAAGCCGAAACCGGACGACGAGCGCATAAAGGGCCTCATGTTCGGCGAGCGCGACAAGAACGGCAAGCGGAACGGCAAGGGCGCGTTCAACCTGGCGGTGGCCGTATTCCTCAACTACGAGGTAAGCCCGTGGGCCGCGCCGGCCGGCGACCTCTCCGAGGCGGTGAAGGCGTTCGCCGAGCAGAAGTACGGCGCAAACGTCAAGACGAAGGTCACGCCCGAGCAGATAGCGAAGGTGCGCGCAGCCCAGTTCAAGGGCGCCGACGAGAAGTTCGCCGCGGGCGACTACGCAGGCGCCATGGCCGACTACTATTCCGTCCTTGCGAGGTACCCGGAGATCGTAGAGTCCGTCGGCGCGGTCGCCAACATCGCCGCCGCCCTTCAGGACATGATCGCCGAGGAGAAGGACGAGAAGAAGAAGGAGGAGTACAGGACCGATTGCGACGCGGTCGAGGGCTACCTCGCCGAGCGCTTCGCCGGCCACAAGGACAAGGTCGTCATGACCGAGGCGGGCAACGCCGTGATCCGCCTGGCGGCGCGCGAGCAGGAGCGCGGCCAGGTCGCACGCGCCGACTGGCTCTATACGGAGTTCATCCAGAACTACACCGCCCACGTCAACGCCGCGGTGCTCGCGGCAAACAAGGCGATGGAGAACCAGAAGGCGGAGAAGTGGGAAGATGCCGTCAAGTACTGGAGGCTCGTCGAGGAGAACTACCCCAATACGTCTACGTACGTCTCGGCGCTCGCACAGCTCTCCTACTGCTACGGAAAGCTTGGCGACAGGGCCAGCGAAATCGCCTACATCAACAAGTATCTTCCCCTTGAGACGGTGCAGATCCGCCGTCTTCAGGCCCAGTTCCAGCTGGCGCAGATGTACAAGAACGACGGCATCGGAATCCTCGACGCGCTCAACAGGGGTGACGAAGGCGTCCCGACCGAGCCCGAGGCGATAGCGACCGAGGAAAAGCGCGGCTCCGCCCAGATCATCCGCGCGATACAGCAGTTCAACAAGTTCTCCGCCGACGCGGAGGCCGCCATCAACGATCCCTCGACCCCGAAGGCCGATATCGAGAAGTACGCGGAGCTCAGGGAGGGCGCGATGTTCCTCGCCGGCGCCTGCTGGACGCGAATCAACCGTCCCGCCGAGAACCTGCCGAAATACCGCGAGCGCGCTGCCGCGAGCTACGAGGCCTATATCGCCGCCTACCCCAACGGAAACGACAAGTACCTGAAGTCCGCCTACGTAAGCCTCGGCACCATCTACACGGCCCTTGGCGACATGGCGAAGTCCAAGGACGCGCTCGACCGCCTTTCTCGCCAGTTCCCCGACTCCGACGAGGCCAAGAACGCAAAGCCCCGCCTCGCCAAGAACCTGATCGAGATGGGCATGAAGCGCGAGGGAACCGAGATCTACGCCGAGATGCTCCGTACGGACGGCGCCTACACCGCCCAGCAGTTCCTCGCCGCCGGCGAGGCGCTTATCGATGCCAAGAGCTGGGACTACGCCAACCAGGCCTTCGAAAGGGCGATCAAGCTCGCCGGAACGAACTTCCCGACGACGGTCGCGCGCTCGCGCCTCGGCATGGCCAAGAGCGCCTACAAGCAGGGGTCTCTCGCCGAGGCCCGCGAGGCGCTCGACCAGTTCCTCGCCGACCCCAAGATGTCCAAGATGCTCATCGCGGCCGATGCGAACTTCCTCCTCGTCCAGGTCGCGAGCGACCAGGGCCGCAACGAGAAGGATGCGACGATGCGCGGAAAGTACTTCGGAGCGGCCATCGGTGCCCTCAAGAAGGTACGCACCTACTGGGCCAAGAAGGAGCCGTGGGAGCAGGCTACGCTCGATCTTCTTTCGGGCGACGTGCTTGTCGACCGCATGAAGGCCGAGGAGTCGATGGGGCTGAAGGAGGAGGCCGCCGAGACCTGCGGCCGCGCCGCGGCTACCTTCCAGGTGTTCATCCAGGCCCATGGCGTCACCGAGAACCATCCGGTCGACAAGATGTCCGCCGGCGAACTCGCGAACCTCGAGCGCGCCTACGCGTCGATGCTGCCGCTCTTCGTGAAGCAGGGCGCGGCCCAGGCGGACAACGTCCTCAAGTATGGCCAGCAGTACCTTGACCTCTTCCCGAACGGCAAGTCCAGGACGGAGGTCGTGAACTGCATGAATGTCGCGAAGGCCGACGCCTCGGCGCCGCCACCGCCTCCTCCCGCCGAACCAGCAAACTGACGATCAAAGACCGATTTCAAGGAGAAAAACAATGCGCAAAACGATAATGACTGTCCTCGCGGCCCTTGCCGCAACGGAGCTCATGGCAATCCAGGGAACGATCTCGACCGAGACCGACTCCAAGACCGGCGACATAAAGTGGCAACCGCGCGCCAAGACCTATCTCTTGACCTACAAGAAGGGCAAGACCGACCTTCAGATGGAGTTTCCTCTCGCCGACGTCGCGAACCTCGACATACCAAAGCCGGCGACCTACGACAAGGCGGTCGCGATGGTCGAGGGCGGCCAGGGCGCCGCGGCGATCGCTCCCCTGACGAAGATCGTGACCGAGTACCGCATGCTCAAGTGGGACAAGCCCGCCGGTCGCTACCTCGCGATGGCCTACATCGCGGCGAACCAGCCCCAGAAGGCCCTTGAGACCTGCCAGTCCATCATCAACGAGGACAAGGATGCCGCGTGGAGCGGCGATCTTGCCGCGGCATACTGGCAGGCCCTGCTGAAGCTCGGCAAGACGAGCCAGCTCGAAGGGCTTCTCAAGAAGGCGGCCTCGAGCGGCAGCCGCCAGGCGTCCGCCGCCGCCCTCAACATGCGCGGCGACATCATCGTCGCCGGCGGTAACGAGTCGCCCGACTCCCTCAAGACGGCCCTTCGCGACGGGTACCTCAGGGTTGCGCTCATGTACGTCGATCCGGAATGCTCCCGCGAGCGTGCCGAGGGCATGCTCAAGGCGGCCCAGTGCTTCGAGAAGCTCGGCCAGGTGGCTCGAGCCGAGCGTCTGAGGGCCCAGGCGAAGGCGCTTTAAGGAAAGTTTTGTCCAGCAAATCTCAAACCCACCCAAGGAAAAACAAAAATGCACAAGATCAGAAAATCGTTCGTGGCCGCCGCAGTTCTCGTCGGCTCCTGCATCGCCCCGATGGCGGCGCTCAACTCATTCGGACAGGAACTCACCGCCACCGATGGCGGCGAGGCCGTTTCCTCCGACGCCTCCAAGCAGAGCTCCGGCGGCGGTTTCTATGAGATCGTGTTCGGTTCCGGTCTTGTTGGAACGATGCTCTGGTTCGTCCTCTTCGGCGACGGCGCGCTTGCGATCTACTTCTCGATCGACAGCGCGATCCTGATCAAGCCCGAGCGCCTCATGCCCAAGAAGCTCATCGACAACGTCCAGGCCGCCATGGCCGAGGGCGACGTCGTGAAGGCCATGCAGACGTGCGAGCAGAATCCCTCCGCGATGAGCTCCATCGTCATGGCCGCGTTCCAGCACATCGAAGAGGGCTTCGAGGCCATCCAGGAGGCGGTGACCGCGGCCTCCGATCTCGAGCAGGAGAAGATCCAGCAGCGTCTCAACTGGATTTCGGTCTGCGGAAACCTCGGCCCGTCCTGCGGCCTTCTCGGTACGGTGCAAGGCATGATCCTGACCTTCCAGGCGCTGGCTTCCGGCGGCGCCGGCGACGCGTCGGCGCTCGCGAACTCGATCGGCCAGGCCCTCTGGACGACCGCCGGCGGCCTTATCGTCTCGATTCCTTCGATCACCGTGTTCTACTCGCTCCGCAACAAGGCGAACCGCATGATCCTGCGCATGACCGCCGTGACGATGGAGCTTCTGAACGGACTCCGTAACGTATCCGTTGACGAGGGCGCTGCAGAGGAAGTGCCCGCCTGAGGACTTCAGCCCATGGCAAGAAAGTCACAGGAGAACCCCGCGCTCGATATGACGCCGATGATCGACGTCGTGTTCGAGCTCATCATCTTCTTCGTGGTCACCCTGACCGAAGCGCAGAAGAAGGATGAGACGATCGAGCTCGAGGACGGACAGCACGGAATAGTGCTGGTTCCGGAGAACCTCCCGCCGACGCACATGCAGATCGACATCGCGAGCCGCGACAAGAACGGTCGTCAGCTCCCGAAGGGAAGGATCTCCATGGGCGACATCGAGATGTCTCCGGACGAGATAGGCCGGCGCGTAAAGGAGAAGTATCGCAGAATCGGCGAGTTCCCCGTACTCATCCGCGCCGACTATGACGTCAAGCATGAGGTTGTCGCAAGGGTGATGAACGCCTGCACCGCGAACGGCATATGGAAGATATCCTTCATGGCCATTGCGGAAGACAAGACGTCCAAGCCCGGCAGGCCGGGACGTCCCAACCTTAGCCGCGTAAGGAAGCCGAGGTGATCTATGGCGCGTAAACCACAGGAGAATCCAGCGCTTGACATGACGCCGATGATCGACGTCGTGTTCGAGCTCATCATCTTCTTCGTCGTCACGATCAAGCAGGAGGACCTCTTCTCGTCGCTCAACGCGAACCGCCCTGCGCCGTCGACGGGGTCGTCGAGCTCCAGCGAGTCCGACACGACCGTCACGATCGCGATCGGCCGCGGTCAGAACGCCAACGGCGTGCTGGTGTACAACAACCGCGAAATCACCCGCAGCGAGCTTGATACGAACCTCAGGGACGTCGCCCGCACCTCCACGAAGACTCCGATCATCGTCAGGTGCGCCAACGAGTCTCCGCACAAGGCTCTCGTGGACGTGCTGGACATCTGCTACAAGCACAAGCTGTTCAGCGTCAGCATATTCACGATGTAGGCCGGAAAGGTGTTTCTGAAACATGAGCGAAGAATACGAAAACGAAGTCGAGGAGCTGGGCGAGGAGCTTACGCCCGAGGAGCTCTTTGAGCAGCATCGGCAGGAGATAGCCGAGCGTTTCGAGGAGAAGGGCTTCTTCAGGCGCCTCCTCGACATGTTCTCGGGCCTCTCCAAGCCGAAGAGCTCGCGCGAGTACAAGATCGCGCGCGTCGAGCTGCAGCGTCTCGCGGCGCCTCTTCTGGCGGTGCTTCTTCCGACCCTCGGCGTCATCGTCCTTATCGTCATCACGGCGGTTACGGGCCAGACGAAGGAGGTCCTGCAGATCGAGGTCGCCAGGGCCCAGGAGGAGCAGGAGGAGCTTACCGAAGAGCAGGAGCCCGAGCCCGAGATCGAGCCCGAGACCCCGCCGGACGAGATGATCGACGTCCAGGTGGACACCCCGTCCATCAACCCCGTCTCCGACATGTCGGCGCCTACGCCGGCGCCTTCGAACGAGCCAGTCTCGGTGAAGCCCGCCGCGCAGGACTCCGTCGCGATAATCAAGTCGCCCGTGACCATGAAATCCATGGCGGGATCGCGCAATCCGGGCATGATCGGCAAGTTCACCTCCGGCGGCGCCGGCTACGGCGACGCCAATACGGAAGCGACGGTCCTGAAGTGCCTGTGGTGGCTGAAGGCCAAGCAGGACAAGGACGGCGGATGGACCTGCGGCGGATCGAATCCGAGCCGTCTCGCAAACGCCGCGTTCGCGGTCCTGGCGTTCCTCGCCCACGGCGAGACACCGGCATCGAAGAACTTCGGCGAGACTGTCGAGAAGGCCATGCAGTTCCTTATCGAGTCGCAGTACACCGAAAAGGACGGCACAGTCAGGTTCAAGGGCTGCGACGGCAACGAGTACGCGTTCCTGGTCGCGACGTACGCTCTGTGCGAGACGTACGGCATGACCAAGAATCCCAATACGAAGACTGCCGCGATGAAGGCCCTCGGGCGGATCATCAACACCCAGTCGCCGACCGGCGGATGGGACTACAAGATGAACAAGACCTCCACGCGTGACGACCTCTCCTACGCCGGCTGGGCCCTTCAGGCCCTCAAGGCGGGCAAGATGGCCGGCATGCACCCCGACGGACTCGAGGAATGCATCAAGAAGGGCATCAAGTGCCTCAAGACCCGCAACTGGGACAAGGGCAGCTTCACGTACTGCGCGAACGCGCGCCATCACCGCGGACTCACCGCAACCGGGTGTCTCGCCATGCAGCTTCTCGGCTACGGCGACCAGCCCGAGGTGAAGCAGTCCCTCGACTACATGAAGGACTGGACTCCCGCGTTCGACGGCAAGGAGATGAAGACCGCCACCCCCGGCGACTGCCCGAGTCCGCAGTACTACTGCTACTACGCGGCCCAGTGCAAGTACCAGGCCGGCATGAGGCAGGGCGCCTCCTCGAGCGAGCAGAAGAACTGGCAGGACTGGAACGCCGCCATGAAGAAGCTCTATCCCTCGAGCATAAAGACCTTGCCCAACAAGGTCGTCGGGCCCGACGGCAAGGAGCACGCCCAGGGGTATTTCGAGAACAAGGACGCGTGGTCCTCGCGTCCTGTCATGGATACGTGCCTTGCGGCTCTGCAGCTGATGGTGTACTACCGCTACCTCCCGACGACCCAGACGAAGGCCGGCGCGGTGGAGAAGGAAGACACCTCCAAGAAGTCCAAGAAGGACGAGGTTGAGGTCGACGTCGACATCTGATGGCGAACTTTCCTCTTTTTCTTGCGCTCAAGTATCTGCGGCCGAAGCGATCCGTCGCTTCGGTCATTACTTGCGTCTCGGTGCTTGGCGTGATGCTGGGCGTCGCGGTCGTCATAATCGTCCGCAGCGTAATGACCGGCTTCGGCGACATCTGGGAGGAGAAGATCCTGGACTTCAAGCCCCACGTGTCGCTTGTGCCGGCCTCCGGAACCGTTCTCCGGGGGGAGTACGAGCTGGCGAAGAGGATCGCGGCGGTCCCGGGAGTCACGTCCGTGACGCCGGAGATCGATACGCGAGTTCTCCTCTCACATAAGGGCAGGGTCCTCGCGCCGGTGCTCATAGGCGTCGATGGCGACGAGTTCACGAGGGCATACAAGGTCGGTGCGCCGGTCGCCGGGGAGTACTCGCTCGACGGCGACTCGATAGTGCTTGGCGCATATGCCGCGAGGCAGCTTGGCGTCTGGACGGGCGATGAGATCGTCGTATACTCCCCGAAGACCCTTGTTTCGCAGGATGAGGTGTTTCTGCCCGTTAAGTGGAGGGTTTCGGGGATATTCTCATCCGGTCAGCACCAGTATGACTCCGGGTTCGCGATTGCGTCGCTTTCGAATGTGCGCGACCTGATGGGCCTCGAGCATGGCGTTTTCGCGGTGCATGTGAAGACAGATTGCCCGACGGATCCCGTGAAGTTCGCGGCTCTCGAGTCTGCGATCGCCTCGATGGCGCCGAATCTCCGCGCCGTAAGCTGGCGCGAGGCCGACCGCGAGATATTCAACGCGCTTGCCGTCGAGAAGAACATGACGGCGCTTCTTCTCATGCTGATTTCGCTTGTGGCCGTGTTCTGCGTGATGAACACGCTTCTTGTGCTGACTGTCCAGAAGACGCCGGAGATCGGCCTTCTCAAGGCGCTCGGATTCACCAAGCGCCAGGTCATGAGCGTCTTCATGGTCCATGGAATGATACAGTGCGCCACGGGCGTGGCGCTGGGGCTCCTCGCAAGCTGGGCGGTGCTCTCCAACCTCCAGAACATCGTTGAGTGGCTCGCAGGAATGGGGCTTGAGGTCTTCCCCGCGTCAGTATACGGGCTTGAGGGCATTCCCCACAGGCTGATAGTCTCGGATATCTTCTGGACCTCGGGACTTGTCTTCGTCTTTGGCCTCATGGCCTCGTTCATCCCCGCGCTTGCGGCCGCCTCCAAGGATCCGGTAAAGGCTCTCAACTCATGATCGTCCTCGGAACCATAGACATACGGAAGAGCTTTCAGATTCCCGGGCAGAAGCCGATCGAGGTTCTGCGCGGGGTGAATCTCGCGGTAAAGCCAGGCGAGAAGGTTGCGATAATCGGGCGCTCCGGGGCGGGCAAGTCTACGCTCCTGAACATACTCGGAGGGCTCGAAAAGCCCACTTGCGGAACGGTGACGCGGCCCGGCAACATCGGATTCGTGTTCCAGAGCTACCATTTGATGCCGGAGCTCACGGTGCTCGAGAACGTGCTGCTGCCGACGATGGCGAAGCGCTTTGCCGGGAAGTCGCTCCTTCCCGGGGCGTCGCGCCGCCTAGCCGAGGAGCTTATCGAAAAGGTGGGTCTGGCCGACCGGATGCACCATCTCCCTGCGGAGCTTTCCGGCGGCGAGATGCAGCGGGCCGCCCTCGCCAGGGCGCTTGTGACGGAGCCTGATCTGGTCCTGGCGGACGAACCGACCGGAAATCTGGACGCCTTGACAGGCGCGGAGATACTGAAGATACTTTCGGATCTTTCCGCGGGCAAGACCGTCGCGCTGGTGATGGTGACCCATTCGCCCGAGGCCGCTGCGATCTGCGACCGGGTGCTTACGCTCTCCGACGGCGTGCTCAGATAGTGGCATCATGCCGGTGTCATGCCCTGCAGGGGTTGACGGGGGACGTCAAATAATAGTAAAATACCGCTTTTACCGAAAGCAGAGGTACGATGAAGCAGATTGGAGTTGGCATTCTGGGCTTCGGGACCGTCGGCGCAGGTGTCGCAGACGGTCTGCTGAAGCATAGAGACGTCATGGCGAAGCGCCTTGGCGTCGACATTGTCTTGCGCAGGATCGCCGATCTGGACATTGCCTCCGATCGCGGGGTCGATGTGCCGGCAGGCATGCTCACAACCGATGCAAAGGGCGTCATTTCCGATCCGGAAGTGCAGATTGTCGTCGAAACCATCGGCGGAACCGGCATCGCCAGGACTTTTGTCCTGGAGGCCCTCAAGAGCGGAAAGTGCGTAGTTACGGCAAACAAGAAGCTTCTTGCGGAATACGGCCGCGAAATATTCGATACCGCCGCGGAGCATGGCGTCGATATCTACTTCGGGGCCTCTGTCGGCGGCGGAATACCCATCATCCGCGTCCTCCGCGAGGGTCTTGCCGGCAACTCCATCGAGTCCATCCTCGGCATCCTGAACGGTACGTGCAACTACATTCTGACGCGAATGGAGAACGAGGGCCTTCCGTTTGGCGAAGTCCTGAAGGACGCCCAGCGCCTTGGCTATGCCGAGGCCGATCCGTCCCTTGATATCGACGGCTTCGATACGGCCCACAAGGCCTGCATCCTGGCGGCCCTTGCGTATGGGTTCCAGCCGAAGCTTTCCGAGGTCAATGTCGAGGGAATCCGCAATCTTTCGGGCGATGACGTCAGGTATGCTGCCGATTTCGGATACAGGATCAAGCTCCTCGCGCGCGTGGCGAGAGAGGGCGATGAGGTCGAGCTTTCCGTCGGACCGACGCTGGTGCCGATGACGCATATGCTCGCGAGCGTTAACGACGCCTTCAATGCCGCGTGGGTGAAGGGCGACATGAGCGATTGCACCATGTACTACGGCCGCGGCGCGGGTCGCGCCCCGACAGCCTCGACCGTCGTCGGCGACATAGGCGACATAGCCCGCAACCTCGCCCATGGCGAAACGCGCTACCTGCGCGGAGCGCCCGACTACGGAACCGGAAGCGTCAGGCTTCGCGAAGCTGGCGAGATCGCGTCGAGCTTCTACATACGTTTCATGGTCGCGGACAAGGCTGGCGCCTTCGGCACCATAGCGACGACCCTGGGGTGCCACGACGTGAGCATCTCGGCAGCGTCGCAGAAGGCCGACAAGGCAGTGGACGGCTTTGTGCCGGTAGTCGTCCTTTCCCACAGGGCAAAGGCCGCGGATCTCGACAAGGCCCTCGCGGAGATCGAGGCGAGCGGCGTGGTGGGCGGCAGGCCCGTTAAGCTCAGGATGATTTGACAAGGTCTAAAGAATAATGAAAGTATGCAAATTCGGCGGCAGCTCGCTTGCCAACGCCACACAGCTGAACAAGGTCATTGACATCGTTCTTTCGGACCCTGCGAGGCGCATCGTCGTCGTTTCCGCGCCCGGAAAGCGCCACTCGGGCGACACCAAGGTCACTGACCTTCTGATAGATCTCGCCGAGACCGCCCTCAAGGGCGAGAATACCGACCGCCAGTACGGCGCCGTCATCGAGCGCTATGCCGAGATGGCCGGGGAGCTCAAGCTGGGCGAGGAGATCGTTCGCGAGATCGAGATGGACATCATCGACCGCCTTGCCCAGGTCTCCGCCCTGGATCGCGCGGAGTTCATGGATCTCATGAAGGCGGCCGGCGAGGACAACAACGCCAAGCTCGTCGCAATCGCGTTCAAGGCGCGCGGCAAGAAGGCCAGGTACGCGAGCCCCAAGGACACCGGAATGGTCCTCAGGGGCGAGTTCGGCGATGCGACGCTCGACCCGGCGAGCTACGCGACGCTTTCGCGCGCGTTTTCGAACTTCGAGGGAATCGTCATATACCCAGGCTTCTTCGGATACACGAAGGAGGGCAAGGTGGCTACGTTCCCGCGCGGGGGCAGCGACATAACCGGCTCCATCCTCGCCGCGGCGGTATGCGCCGACGTCTACGAGAACTTCACGGACGTGGATTCGGTCTTCCCGGTCGATCCGAGGATCGTCCCTGAGGTCAAGGACGGCGAAGGCATACCTACGATGACCTACCGCGAGATGCGGGAGCTTGCGTACGCAGGCTTCGGCGTCTTCAACGACGATGCCGTGATACCCGCAGTCCGCGCAAGGATACCGATCAACATCAGGAACACCAACCACCCCTCCGAGCCCGGCACGATGATAGTGCAGTCGCGCCGCGTCATACCCGGGACCGTCATCGGTATCGCGTCGATGGACGGCTTCTGCAACATTGTCGTGGAGAAGTACCTGATGAACCGCCAGATCGGCTTCGGGCGCAAGCTCCTGCAGGTTCTCGAGAACGAGCACATAGCCTACGAGCATATGCCCTCGGGCGTCGATTCCCAGTGCGTCGTGGTGAAGGGGCAGAACCTTCCCAAGGAGAAGGAGCGCCGCGTCATCCAGGAGCTGAAGAAGGCGCTCGATCCCGACTTTGTCTCCATAGAGCGCGACTTTACGATCCTCATGGTCGTCGGCGAGGGAATGTGCTATACGGCCGGCATGTTCGCCAAGGCGTGCCTTGCGCTCGCTTCGGCGGGGATCTCCATGTCGATGGTCAACCAGGGCTCAAGCGAAGTCTCGTTCATGATCGCCATCCGCCAGGCCGACCGCGACCTTGCCGTGCGCTCCCTCTACAAGGCCTTTTTCGGGCGCTGACGTCGGGGCGCGCTGTGTTGACGGCTCGGTGAATTTTCGATAAAATATACGCAACAATCAAAAAACGAAAGAGAACGCAATGTTCGGCAAACTGAAATCGCTCTTCTCAACTGACATCGGCATCGATCTCGGCACGGCGAATTCGCTCGTCTACGCCAAAGATCGCGGCATAGTGCTCCGCGAGCCGTCTGTTGTGGCGATTCAGGCCGGATCGAAGCGTGTCATGGCCGTCGGTGAAGAGGCGAAGCGCATGCTTGGCCGCACGCCGGGCAACATCGTCGCCATAAGGCCGATGAAGAGCGGCGTGATCGCCGACTTCGACATCACCGAGGCGATGCTTTCCCATTTCATCAGGAAGGTCTGCCCCAGGCGCTTCTACTCGAAGTATGCCAAGCCGCGAATGGTGATCGCCGTTCCCAGCGGCATAACGGAGGTCGAGAAGCGCGCCGTCGAGGATGCCGCCCACGCGGCCGGCGCCGGTGACGTGTTTCTCATCGAAGAGCCGATGGCTGCGGCGATCGGCGTGGGGCTGCCGGTGAGCGAGCCGGCCGGGTCGATGATCGTCGACATCGGCGGCGGCACGTGCGAGGTCGCGATCATCTCCCTCGCAGGCATAGTCCACAGCTACTCGGCCCGCCAGGCGGGTGGCGATGCGATGGACGACTGCATAATCAGCTATATTAAGCGCGTGTACAATCTCGCCATCGGCGAGAGGACCGCGGAGATGATCAAGGTGGAGATCGGGAGCGCCTACCCCCTGGAGGAGGAAAAGACGCTCGAGATCAAGGGTAGGGATATTGTGGCGGGGTTGCCGAAGACTTTGACGATAACCTCAGAGTAAATAAGGGATGC
>Ga0310690_10007673_pt1 | contig 13838 bp, 14 predicted proteins | sample AusTroGonzalo_MG_2_FD_207661 | JGI IMG/M metagenome (GOLD analysis project Ga0310690, IMG submission 207661) | Bovine rumen microbial communities from tropical cattle in Woodstock, Queensland, Australia - Gonzalo_04 (v2) (version 2) | ecosystem: Host-associated > Mammals > Digestive system >... | reverse complement strand
ATCCAGACCAAGCTGGCAGCTATCGTGACCAGCACGACCGTTGAGTACAACAACCAGACCGGGGCGTTCCAGATCAACAGCCCGACCACCGGCTCTACATCTTCCATCACCTACTGTTCCGACTCCACGCTTGCCGCCCTGCTGGGGCTGCGCGAAGAGGACGGCGCGGTAATCTCCAAAGGTTCCGCCGCTCTGGAAATCCCCGAAAACATGCGGAGTATCCGCAAAGAAACGGAGAATTGGGCAACGTTTACGACCCTTGCGAACGTAACCAGCGGCGACAGCCCGGAGGCTCTTGGCTATGCCGCGTGGGCGGCGGCACAGGGTGTTGACTTCCTGTATGTCTGCTGGTCCACGGCGGACAACCTGAAGAGCGACCCGAACACCGACACGACCTCCATTGCCGCCAAACTGGAAGCCGCCAACGCGGGAGCAACCACCCTCATTTATGGAGATATCCGCTACGCCGCCTTCATCATGGGTGCGGCGGCTTCCATTGATTGGGATCGGGTACAGGGCACAATCACCTTCGCCTTCAAATCTCAGACCGGGCTTGCCCCGGTCATCGACGATGATACCGAGGCAACAAACCTGCTGGCGAAGCACTGCAACCTGTACGGCACCTACGCAACCAGAAACGATGATTTTGTTTGGCTGTATGACGGCAATATGTTCGGCGACTGGAAATATATTGATCCGTTCGTGAACGCCATCTGGTTCAACAACGCACTTCAGCTTGCCATCATGGCTGGTTTCCAGCGCACTCCCCGCGCACCGTACAACGACGACGGATATACGCTGGTACGGAGCTGGTGCATGGATCCGATCAACCGCGCCCTGAAGAACGGCGTGATTGATCAGGGCGTGGAACTGAGCGAGAGCCAAAAGGCCGAGGTTATCCGCGAGGCCGGAACCGACATTACGCCACACCTGTACACCGACGGCTACTACCTCCAGATCCTGGATCCGGGTGCGCACACGAGGCAGACCAGAGACACGCCTAACTGTTCGTTATGGTTCACCTATGGAAGTTCAATCCATAGAATAGAATTAGCATCAACATTGATAGTTTAACCAAGTTGATGTAATATTGTGGCCTACTTTTAACAAAGGAGGCCACAATGTCACGATTAATAGATTTAACTGGTGAAGTTTTCGGGCGGCTTACGGTTATCCGGTATCAGGGCAAAAACGAGAAGGGAATCCACACTTGGGTTTGCCGCTGTGAATGCGGAAATGTTGTCGTCGCCCGTGGAGATGTTCTCAGATACGGAAAAACAAGGTCTTGTGGGTGTCTCGCACATGAAACCTATGCCGCATCTGGGAGAAAGAGTAAAGGAAGACCGTCTCCAAGGCTTATTGATTTAACGGGGCAAAATTTCGGGTTTCTCACGGTTATTGAAAGAGGCGAGAACAGCCGCACAGGGCAAACAAGGTGGCGTTGCCGCTGTATTTGCGGGCGTGAAACGTTAGTGCTTACCTCTTCTTTGCGGCGTAAGCAAACTATTTCATGCGGTTGTATGGGGCTTCTCCATGCAACACAGGCAAAAATAAAGCATGGAGATGCCCCGTTCCGCAGGACAAAAGGTCTCTACACAACATGGGCCGCGATGAAGCGCAGGTGCAACAACCCGAACAGCACACAGTATAAATACTATGGCGGCAAGGGTATCAAGGTCTGCGAAGAATGGCAGGATTACCGCCAGTTCAAAGCATGGGCGCTTTCTCATGGCTACGCAGAGGGACTGACCATCGACCGTATTGATTCGGGCAAGGACTACGAGCCTGAAAACTGCCAGTGGATTACGATGCGCGAGAACATTTCCCGCGCAAAGCGCATTCCACAGGACGTTGAAAACCGGGCGGTTGAGATGCTTAAAAACGGAGAACCGGGCGTAAAAATCATGCACGAACTCCATATCTCAAGACCTACCGTTTCCCGTCTCAAGAAAGCGCTTGGATTGGCAAGAAAACGAAAAACAAAAGTCGTTACATAACATTATCGGAGGCTTTCATGTCTGTAATGCTTGAAAACATCACTTCCGCCAACGCGACCCTCGTTCTGGTTGCCGACATGATCATCCCCGCCGGGGTGCCGCTGATGCACTTCAGTACAGACCAGAGCTATAGCCAGGGCGAAACCACACTGGTTGAAAACCGCATGGGTGTGGACGGCAACATGGCGGCTGGCTGGGTTCCCAGCATCAAAACCGTGACCATCAACCTTGAGGCCGCTTCCCCGTCTTTGTACTTCCTCGACACGCTGGCGCAGGCGATGGAAAGAAATCGCACCATCTACGAATGCACTCTTGTGGCGACCATCCCGTCCATCAGGAAAATCTACACATGGACTAAGGGTGTGCTGAAGAGCGGCACGTTGGTTTCCAGCGGAAAAAAAGTATTGGATCCAACCACTTGGACGTTTGATTTCGCGGAATTGGCAATTCAGGGATTTTAATCCAGAAAGGCGCTGACAGTGCGCAACGAAAAAATCATTACGTTGGAAGACCGCGGCAAGAGCCTGACCTTCAAAATCCGGGAGATGCCCGCCACGCAGCTTGAAGCATGGACGATGCAGGCGGCGCTGGTGCTGGCTAATGCCGGTTCGGAAATTGAAACCAAAGGCGGCATTGAAAGCATCGGCAAATACATTTCCGAACACGGGATCGCCGCGCTTGGCAATGTGGATTACGGCAAAGCAAAGCCGCTGATGGATGAAATGCTGGCATGTTGTTACCGGCAGCTGGACAACATGGAAGAGCGTGTCACGCCGGAAACTGCCGACGCCTATGTTGAGGACATGCGGACGCTTTTGAAACTCAGAATGGAAGCGTTCAAGGTCAACTTTGGTTTTTTCGGGAATGGCGGCAAGTCCGCTACCCCCGAAGAGGCGAATACGATTCGGCTCAACGCGAGATCCGGGGCGTAACACAGCCGGAAAACATCAATCCCAGAATGGCCCTCGTGATAAGCGAGGGCCTTGCAACATTGCAGGAATTACAGACGATTTACAGCTACCATGATTTGATGATCATGGCGGAAATCGCGCAGGTCAACGGCTACAACGAATGGTGCGCCTACAAGAGCGCCGAGGAGAGGAACAAGTAAGATGGCGACAACCGCATTGCAGGAACTTGTCATATCCCTCGGCCTTGATGCGTCCGATTTTCAGAACGGCGTCCAGCAGGTTTCACAGGCGATAGCCGACGGGTTGGGCGGTTCCCTTGAAGAAGTCCAACCGCTGATTGAATCCACACTGGAAGGTTTTGCCGAAGGCTTTACCGAGGCGGCGCAGGAAGCTGGGATTCTGGGCACTGAAGGCGCTCAGGCGGTTGAAGAGGTCGGCGAGGCCGCTCAGGAAGCGGCGCAGACCATCCGGCGTGATCTGCCGCAGGCAACGCGGCAGGCCACCTCGCAGATGGAGTCTCACCTCAACAGCGTGGCATCGAAGTTTAAAAACTTCATGATGCAAATCGTGACGCCGATTGCGGGGGCGTTTGCCATTAGCGGCGCAGTCAACACGTTCATTTCGGGCGCAATGGCGGCAAAAGAAGCCGCGCAGCAGTTCGGCGTGGCGTCCGATGAGTTGCAGTTGTGGCAAGGCGCGATTACCCGCGCTGGCGGTAACGTCAGCCGCTTTGAGATGTCCCTCCGCAAGATGACCATGTCGGCAAAGGTCAGCGGCGATCCGCTCAAGGCGATGTACAAGCTGGCGGGCGACGCCGAGAAGATGTCCCGCGAGGCGTTCACCGCCAAAGCCAAAGAATTGGGCATAGATACCGCGACCATTGGTGTTTTGGCTCAGGGGAGGAAAGCCCTCGACGAACACTTGAAGCGGGCAAAAGAGATAGGCATCTACGAAGAGCGCCACATCGAATTGGCCCAGAAACTGAAAATCGGCCTGTGGGAGTTGAACGGCAGTTTTGACGGCCTGAAGAACGAACTGCTTCTGATGGTTCTGCCCGCGATGCAGAAGATTTTAAAAGTCCTCACCGATGTAACGCTGTTCTTCAGTGAGAACGCGCCGTTCGTCGCGGCGGTCATCGGCACGGTTGGCGCGGCAGTCCTGCTTAAACTTTTGCCGCCGTTATCCAAGCTTCCAGCGGTTATCAAGGCTATTTGGCTGGCCTTCACGAAGTGGGGGCCGATTATAGCGATTATCACCGCCATTGCGTTGGTCGCAGAGGATTTTTATACCTACCTGACTGGCGGCGAGTCCGAACTTGAAGAGTTTTGGGCAATTTTCGGCACCGGCCCGGAAATCATCGAGGCGGTGTCCGCAGCATGGCGCGACCTCAAAGAATGGGGGACAGAGTGCCTGGTTGGGCTGCTCCGTTGGGTCAAACAGCTTTGGCAGACACTCGAAAAATGGGGTGTCATCAACGACATCAAAAGCGCCTTTATGGGGTTGGGCCACCTGATTCATGGTGTGCTGACCAAAAACTGGGACGAGGCGGCGAAGGGCGCGAAAGATTTTTGCACTAACCTGATCAAAGCCTTTGTCCATACGGCAGCTGGAATCGGGCAGGCGCTTTATGACTTCATCAAGGGTGCGTTTGAACGCCTCATGGCGTGGATAAAGGAAACCTTTACGCTCAAGAATATTTTGGGCGGTATGGGCGAACTGGGCAAAGAATTAGCAGAAGCTGAAGGATGGGATCTTGAAGGCGTAAACGGCAGAGATGTCGGCGAACAGGCCGCAGGGACGATGTCCAAGCAGAAATCCCCTGAAGACGCCGCCAAAGAGTTTGAAAAAACATGGAGCCGTGCTTTCGGAGATTGGGGCGATGAATCGGAAAAAGCCGCTCAAGGCTGGCAAGATTCCATGCTGGATGTGGATGCAACCATCAAGGCGGGCATGGAGGCCACGGCAAAAGATTCAGGAAACGCCTTTATTGAGCAGTCGCGGCTTGCAGCGGCGCAGATTGAAACCATTTTCTCTCAGATGTTCGGCAACGTTGCTCGTAGCGCGATTCCCGCTTTTGCTGGTATCCGCGCCGCGTATGCCGGGGCAACGAACATCAGTAACAGCAACAGTGCCGTGAATATCGGAAGTATGACGGTCAACACCCGCGCAACCGACGCCAACGGCGTAGCGCGTGGCATTGGCGGCGCGTTGAACCGCAGCCGGCTGATTAATCCCCGCCAGACCGGCACGATCCAGAAGGGGCACTGAACATGAGTTTACTCAACCTGTTTGCGAAAAAACCCACATGGTCTCTGCAATCTGAAGGCGGCGTGGTGGTGGTCAATTTCGACGTGTTCATCGGCATGGAGTTCAGGGGCGTCAACAGCGTCGCGACCGAGCCGATAGAGGAAGGCGGGTTTGCCGCCTATAACAAGCAGGAAACGCCGAAAGAGTTAGCGGTTACGCTGGCGGCAACGAAACCGTATGATGAGCAGCAGCACACCCTGAATATGCTGGAAGGGCTTGCACACAAGCTTGAGAAAATCAGTCTGATTACACCGAGCGCCGAATACAAGAACCTGAATCTGGAAGGCTACACCTACGCCCGGAAGGACGACAACGGCGCGGGGATGCTGGTGGTTGATTTAAAACTCGTGGAGATCCGCGAGGTGGAGGTCAAGAAGACCGTCACGGCGTCGCAGAAGCCGCCGAAGTCCGCCGGAAAGCAGAACAAGCCGATTACCAAGGAACAGGCGAAGAACCCGTCCAACGCCAGCACGGCAAAAACAGGAAAAACACAGGCGGCACAGCCACAGCGGCGGCAGTCCATGTTGAAAAAGATGGGCAACGGTATCCGCGGCGTATTTTCCAGGGTGTAACACATGGTCGAAATCCCATTACAACAGATACCGGCGCAGGAACTCCAAGTTGTTTTGGATGATCAGAACTGCACGATTCGGCTGTATTGGCGCTTCTGGAAGCTGTACGCCGATCTGCTGGTAGATAGTGAGCCGGTATTTTCTGGCTTTATCTGCCAGAATCGCCAATGGATAAACCAAAGTCCCAGCCTGATTTTTGCGGGCGGGCTGATATTCGTGGATGAACTAGGCGACGAAGCGCCGCACTGGGACGGTCTGGGCGATAGGTGGCACCTGCTCTACTTCACCGCCGATGAAGCCGACGATCCGGAAGCCGCCATTGCGGCCTATCTGGAAGAAAGTGAGGCCAGCTGATGGCAAACAGTTTTTCCCGCAAGCAGGTCCGCGTTGAAGTCGACCTGTGGAAGGGCGAACAGAAAAAGCATATTGTCTGCGAGGGTATAGAAACCCATGTGCAGGTTGATAAACCCGGCGAGCCGGACCAAAACAAATGCACAGTGGAACTCTATAACCTGAGTATGGACACCATGCGCGACATGACAACGTTAGCGTTCAGGCCCCTGCAAAGCAAAAACAACGCCATCGCCGTTTACGCGGGGGACGAAATCAACGGCATGGCAAAGTGTTTTTCCGGTGAGATTCAGGCGGCGTTTGCGGATTTTTCAACCGCCCCGACGATAAAGATGCATATCGAGGCGGCTGCGGGCGCTTACGCGGCGCTGGCGGCATCACCGCCGATTGCGGTTGACGGCACAGAAAACGCCGCCAGCCTGATTCAGCAATTTGCAAAAGAGGCGGGGTACAGCTTCAGGAACAACGGCGTTTCGGCGCAGGTGAAAAACTGCGTTTTAAATGGAAGCCCAATCCAAAAAGCTCAGACCGTCGCGGATATGGTCGGATGTGAGCTGATTATCGATGACAACATGGTGATTATCCAGCCGTTTGACAAAGCATTGGATTCTGGCAACGCCACGCTGATGAGCAAAGACTCCGGGATGCTGGGCTATCCAACATTCACGAGTGACGGCATCTCGCTCAAGTGCCTGTACAACCCGGATTTGCAATTGGGCGCGTTGGTCGAGGTCAAAAGCGTGGTGCCTGGAGCCGAGGGCACATGGAAGATCACGCACCTGCAACACTCGCTGATTGCCAACGCCAACAGCCCCGGTGACTGGTTCTCCATGATTGAAGCTTCGCCTCTGGATGCGCCGCCCAAAGAAAAGAAAACGGCAAAGACTCCGAAAACGAAGAAAAAAGACGAAGAACAGCTACAGCCGGAACCCGAAACGCCGGAGGAAACGACCGATGCCTGAAGATACGACACGCACAAGTAACCGGCGGCTCAACTCCAGCGCATCCGAATACAACGCGATCTCGTTTCTGGTTGAGCAGATGATTAACGCCAAAATCAACACGGCGATTCCGGTGCGGGTCGATTCCTGTACCAAACCGGGAAGCAACGGCGCGGCTGGCTACGTTTCCGCAACACCGCTTGTCATGCAGAGGGGCGCGGATGGGCAGAGTTTGTCGATGGTCTCCATCCCGCGTCTGCCGTTCTTCCGTCTGCAATGCGGTTCGGCTGCGGTGGTGATGGATCCGCAGCCGGGGGATATCGGTCTGGCCGTGTTCGCGCAGCAGGATTCGTCCAACGTCGGCGAAGGAACAACCGAGCCGGTGCAAGCTGGATCGTTCCGGTCTTTTGATATGTCGGACGGCTTCTACGTCGGCGGTTTTTTCGGTGTTAAACCAGATACTTACATCGAATTTGATCCGGAACACGGCGAGATCACGATTAAAACGCCGAAATCGTCTGCTGTACTGGACAAAAGCGGCAACATCACCGCCAAGGCCGATAAATCCGCGACTGTTACGGCGGCGGAATCGGTATCAGCCACAGCAACAGCAAAAATCACGCTCAAGGCACCGGTGATAGAACTGGACGGCACTGTTAGATCGTCGGGCACGATTTACGCTCCCCACTTTGAGCAAGGTGGCCTGTAAAATATTTGAAATATTTATTGTTTTGGTGTAGTGTCGCACACAAAAAAATATTATGAAGTGATGTGTGAGAACTCCGCAGCCTGACCGGCACGGAGTTTTTTTGTTCTTGGGGTTTTTAAAATGGCGCACACCCGGAAAACGCTGATGCTCAGTGAAGATTGGGATCTGGTGCTGGCATCCGGCTACAGAGAAAAGACCAAGACGGTGGACGGGCAGACCATCACCTACAAGGTCGCGCCGCTCCAGATTGCGCAGGGCGGCTACGCAACCGCCCAGAATGTCGCGAATGAGTGCCGGTTGTTTACACGGGACGCCTATTTTGACCAGGATCGCGGGATCCCCTATTTCCTGATTACTCTGGGCCATCACCTTTCGCCGTCTGTTCTCCGTGCGAGGCTCAGAGACGCGGCAATGCTGGTTGAGGATGTGGCAGAGGTGACGGATATCATCCTTGAGACCTTGGACACCGACACGCGCCGCCTGACCGGCGAAATCAGATTTACAAGCAGGGAGGGCGAAAATGCCTCAATTAGCCTTTGACCCATTGGTTGGCATGACCGCCCCGACATCCGCAGAGTTGCGCGATCTGGTGGCGGCGAATTGGGAAGCGGCGTTTAACCCTGGGGACGGTTCCCCGACCATTGACACAGAAGCCGCAACTCCGGCGGGGCAGTTGGTGGACAGCGAGACCATGATCCTCGCCCAGATTAACGCCGAACTGTTGTACCTGTTTTCCCAATTAAATCCGAGGCTTGCCGAGGGTGTTTGGCAGGACGCCATTGGTTATATCTACTTTTTGACCCGCAAGATCGCCGAGCCGACCACCGTGCAGGTGACCTGCACCGGCCTTCAGGGCACGGCGATTCCCATCGGGGCGCAGGTGGAAAGCGACGACGGCTACCGCTACGAATGCACGGTAGCGACGGAAATTCCGCCGGAAGGTTCCGCTTTGGTGAACTTCCAGTGCATCGAGGCAGGCCCGATAGAGTGCCGCGCAAACACGATCAATAAAATCATCACCGTGATCCCAGGCTGGGACACCGTATCCAACGCCGCCCCCGGCGTGACCGGCAGAGACCGCGAAAGCCAGGTCGATTTCGAGAACCGCCGCTTTGAATCGGTGGCGAAAAATTCTCATGGCGCTGTGGCGTCTTTGCAGGGGGCGCTGTGGGATCTGGAGGGTGTGGTGGACTGCCGGGTGTTGGAAAATCCCGGTGATGTGGCATTCACCGGCGAAGAGCCAGAAGCGCACGGCATCCCTATTCCGGGCCACAGCGTAGCGATCTGTATTTATGGTGGTTCTGATGAGAAAATAGCCGAAACTATTTACCTCAAAAAAGATGCTGGCTGTGGAACCTATGGCAATACAACGGTTATTCATCAAACAAATAATACTGATTATATTAATGCTGTCTACAAGTATGACATCTGGCGTCCAACTGTCGTCCCTGTTGGAATTCGTGTCATTATCAATAAAACCCCTCTTACTCCTGATGGAGTAGATACAAAAATCAAAAAGGCTGTTGTCGCTGATTTTAACGGTCAAGATCCAAACTCTGGAAACATTAGAGTAGGGCTTGCTTCTACGGTATACGCAAGCCGATTTTCTGTTGCTGTAGTGAAGACAGCAGGAGTGCAAGACCTGGTAGAAATAAAAATCCAGCTTGCCCACAATACAGGAACGGCCCTCAATCCTGTATGGGAATTTGATAATGATAGTTGGGATACAAGTATAGTTTTAGATGGAAAAACCGAACCGACCATAATTGAGGATGATGTAATAGTTGATATTCGGGAGTAATTGCTATGGCCAACAACGACAATCCTTGGGAACCGATAGAATGGCCGTTCCAGTACAAACCCCATTGGCAGGGACCGCTGCCGGGGCGCAGTTTTGAAAAGCAGACCGAGGATGCGCTGAATGCGCTCAAGGGGGCGGTTGACGATATCTCCGGTGCGGCAACGCCTTCTGATGCCGCACCCAAAGCACCTGGCACAGCGTCCCCAGGCGTATCTGATACCTACAGCCGGGGCGATCACAGGCACCCGGCGCAGAGTACAATCAGCGGCAACGCCGGAACGGCGACAAAACTTCAGAACGCCCGGACTATCGCCCTGAGTGGCGAGGCGGCAGGTTCCGCAACGTTTGACGGCTCTACCAACATCACCATCCCCACAACATTGCAGGTTGCCGCAACCGGATCACCAACCGTGCGAACACTGGCCGACCGGTTTGCAGATATCATCAACGTCCGGGATTTCGGGGCAAAAGGCAACGGCATAGCCGACGATGCCGACGCAATTCAGGCGGCGCTGACCGCCGCTCCGGGGCGGACAGTGTACTTCCCGGCGGGGACGTATAAGCTCGGGCATTGGCTCAAACTTTACAGTAATACGATCCTGATGGGCGAGAAGGGGACCGCCCTGCGTCGCGACTATGCCACATCGAGCGTTGATGGCGTTGAACGTGCCCTATTGATGGGGGCATATCCAATTGGGGACGAAAGCACCATTCACGATATCGAAATCAGAAATATTGTTTTCGATGGGAACGGTGACAATTACAGCTCTATGAGCTTTGATATATTGGCATTTGGATGCCAGTCCGCCGCTCCCGATCCGGCGATCCCGATGTATAACCTCGTTATCGAGGAGTGCGACTTCCTAAATGTCGTCGGCTATCACGCAATCGATTTGGTCATTTCCAGCAACGTGCTTATCCGGCGCTGCCAATTCAGGGGATATTGGCTCAACACCAACGCCGACAACTATGTCAATAACAGCTTTGCGACTCAGCGCGAGGCGATACAATGGGATCTGGGCAACATCAACGACGATGAATACCGCAACCGCAACGTTATTATCGAGCAGTGCTATTTTGGCCCACCTGCTGATTATGACCCGGACAATCCCGGAAATTTCGGTGCGTGGCGCGTGGCGGTTGGGAATCATGGGTTCGGAGAGCGCGATGCGACGACGTATTTCGATTCTGTTGTCATTCGCAACAACATTTTCGATCTGGTTGATACAAACAGGTGCGCAATCCATCTGTATGTGTTCTCAAACGTTTTGATTGAAGGTAATGTCGCTAAACATTGCGAACTCGCATACATACTCAATAAATATGTTGTACATAGCGATGAAACAACAGACACGTACCGCAATCTCGATATTTGCATCCAAAATAACCTCGTCGAGGCACAAGAACTGAACGGCAGCTACGGCGACGAGGGTATCCTCATCGAAACGTATAAAGACGACGATGTCCCGTGGGATGAATCGCTTTACCAGTCTGCCGCAGCAGAAAACATTACTATCCGTGGAAACGTTTTTCGCTACTGCAACAAAGGTATCAGGTCCACAATGGCCGGTGCCCGTGGAATGATTATTTCGGAAAACATTTTTGAGCATTGCGGAGACGTTGCCAACGGCGGCTCGATCTCGATGGTTGCCTGCGTCGAGCAGGTAAAAATCATCAACAACATTTTCAAACAGAGCGGGGCGGTCAGGTGTGTCGTTGATTCGTCGCTGGCCGGTTTTGCAGATATTCCCGGCATCATGACCGACCTGCTGGTTTCCGGGAATTCGTGGGTCGATCCGTATGTATCCGGTATGACATTTATTCTTGACGAACCTGATACAGGAACGAGCTACCTGCGCGGGCTGATCTACACAAACAACATTGTTAGTGACTCCAACACAACCCGAAATCCCACAAGAAAATATGTTGTTGTTGCAGGCCCAATCATCGGCGGTGTGATGCGGGACAATTACATTTACACGGCGTCCGCCGATACAGGGTTCTACTCTGTGAGCGGCGGCGGCAGCGCACTGATCATGGCGGACAATTACAACTACGTAAACAACACATTGACCCTGGTTACCGACAACACGCGCATCACAAACGCACAGATTGATGCGCTTTTCTGACGAGGAGATAAACCATTATGCCTCTAGGCGACCCAGTATTGGATTACGATGGACTGAGTTACTACAACTCCAAGATCCGTGCATGGACCGAGGGTGTAGTCACGGAGGAACTGGCGGAACGCCATGTCCCGCTTTACATAGGCAACGAGGGTGTCCCCTCGGAGTTTTACGTTGATGTTTCCACCGGCAATGACACAACCGGTGACGGTAGCCAATCGAAACCGTGGAAGACCATTTCGCACGCGACTGAATATGTTGCGTCGAACTGCAATGTCAATTCGCGCAACGTCCACATCAACGTGGCGCCTGGCACATATACAGCCCCTCTCGCGCTGGCAACCTACAGCCGCACGTCTGGCACGATTACGATCCGACCGGCAACCGTAAATGATACGGTTAATATCGCGATTACACTTAACTCCGGCGGCACAGCGATCCGGCACACAGGCGGAGTCTGGGAAATCAGCGATTGCAACCTGCAACTGATAGCTGCAGCTCATGGCTCTTCAAACGCTTTCATGTCCTTTTTGCGTTCGCAGGATCCCAGCGGCGAAATGAGCATCACGCATTGCAACCTGTCTTTTTTGGATCAGGCTCCCGCTCCCGTCGACGGGACGTACGGCACGACCACTATCAAGATGGTCAACAGCGTTGGCGGCTCGATCAGGCTCCGGAACAAAACAGGTGCGCTGGAGTGCGCGTGGTCTGGAGATACCGTCGGAGCGTTTGTTGATTGGTTATACTGTACAGACGGTGGTGTAATTATCGCCGAGGGCAGCTCATCTTCGATATTTAATGTGTCAGGATCATTCCGCTATTTCTGCTATATGGAAGGTGGGACTTTCCGCACCAACAGCGGAAGCCCAACATGGAATTCGGTTGATTCCCCTACGGGAACCCGTTATCTGGCGACCAAGGGTGGGGTTATAAATACGGGCATGGCATCTGCTGCGGCTGCTGCAACATATTTCCCCGGAAACGCCGCCGGTTCTGTTGACGCGAACTCATACAGCTCCATATCTCCATCCATCTCACCATTTGCGAAAGACTGGTTCTCGGCGTCCGCTTCGTACAACGTGACGCTGGCTGAAGATATCACGGCGACGACAACAGATCCGTACACAATCACACTTCCCGCCGGAACAAAACAGGCGGTTGCGAGAATTATTACACCGGCGGTGGCAACCGCAACGGCGTTCCGGATAAGGCTAATATATTCCAATGGTGTGGAGATTGACGTCCAAGCCTCATCGTTTTTATCGACATCTCCCGGACGTCTGACATTGCTGTATGCGACAAAAAATGGCGGACTTTCAACTGCACATGTGTTTGGAGGTGTATCAAATGCCTCTGTCTTAACGAACTTTTATGCTCCCAATCAGTTTTACTTCCCTGCTGATGTCGATTTGGTGAGCATCTCTATGGGAGCTAGCGCCGAAGGGACCGTCCTGCCAACAGGCACAAGCATTAAAGTTTATGTATCCAAGGAGGCGTGAGATGATAGGTACGGTATTGGTGAAACCAGTTGAGCCAGAGGAATTTGAAGAGGCGATGGCGTGGGTCTGTGATCCGGAAAACAATGCAACACTGGCGGAATATAGAGACCGTTACGAAATCATAGAGCGGTCTGCACCGCCTGATCCGCTTGTTATCCGCAAATCCGAAAAACTAGAGGAACTCCGCACAACATGGCTTGATGCTGAAGCAACTGGTACAGTTACCGTGGATGGCATCACTATCGATGCAACCAGCCGCTCAAATAGAGATATCGATGGGCTGATTGTTTCGATGGAAGCGCAAGGTATCGAAAATACTGTATTTTGTGCAGCTGATAACAGTTTCCATGAGGTTACATTGCAACAACTCAAGGATTTCCGGCTTGCCGTAATTGGCTTCGGACAGAGGTTGTACGCCAGAAAATGGGAACTGAGAACCGCAATTGAAGCTGCCGAAACTCTGGAGGAGCTGGATGGGATTATCATCAGCTTTGCAGAATTAAGAGAGGCGAAACCATGATCCATGCTCTCGTCACTGCTGGAATTTGTATCCCATGTCTATTCCTCCGGACCCCGTGGGCGATTTTTCTGTTGCCAGCGGCGTTCTATTTAGGCCGCGAAATA
>Ga0310690_10007672_pt1 | contig 13839 bp, 8 predicted proteins | sample AusTroGonzalo_MG_2_FD_207661 | JGI IMG/M metagenome (GOLD analysis project Ga0310690, IMG submission 207661) | Bovine rumen microbial communities from tropical cattle in Woodstock, Queensland, Australia - Gonzalo_04 (v2) (version 2) | ecosystem: Host-associated > Mammals > Digestive system >... | reverse complement strand
GCTCCGTCGCCGACAGGCCGTATGCACCTGGGAAATGTGTTCAGCGCGTTGCTGTCGTGGCTCTCAGCTAAGAGCAAGGAAGGTCGTTGGCTGCTACGCATTGAGGACATCGATCCGCAGCGCTCACACATGGAATATGCCAAGCTGCTGATGGACGACTTGCAATGGCTGGGTCTGACTTGGGACGGTGAACCGGTATTCCAGAGTCAGCGCTCCGATATCTACGAACATTATTATCAGCTATTGCAGCAGCATGGCCTTACCTATCCTTGTTACTGTACACGCGCCGATCTGCTGGCCACACAGGCTCCACATGAGAGTGATGGCCGCGTGGTGTATCCTGGGACGTGCAGACCAAAGAAGGTGGAAGGTGAAAGGTGGAGTGTGGAAGAAAAGGGACCTGCCGCCACACGCCTGATCGTTGCAGACGAAAACATTTCCTTCGCCGACGGACACTATGGCATCCAAAGCGTTAATATGGCGCAACAGGTTGGCGACTACATTATCCGCCGCAAGGACGGGGCATGGGCCTACCAGCTGGCTGTAGTTGTCGACGACGGGCTGATGGGAATCAACGAGGTGGTGCGTGGACGCGACCTGCTGCTGTCTTCTCCACAACAAATTTCCTTATCACGTATTCTAGGTTTCACGCCACCACAGTTCATACACCTGCCATTGCTTATCAACGAGGCAGGACAGCGACTGTCGAAGCGTGACAAGAGCCTTGACATGGGCGTTCTGCGACAGCAACACACCGCTCCGGAAATAATCGGGCAATTAGCTTTCTATGCAGGATTGCTGCCAGATTCTCAGCCCATCATGCCCAGCCAGCTACTAAAGGCATTCTCTTGGGAAAAGGTTCCACACGACGATATCACCGTCATAGCGGGTTGATGGTGAAAGCACTCACTCCCAGCACTCTATCTCGTTTTCCAGCTCAGGCAATTGACTGCGATGGAAGACGGGCTCTTTAATCCCTTGTTTCTTCTGCTTTCTGTAATCGTCAAGCAGGCGGAAGGCATAGCGACCCAACAGCACAATAGCCACGAGGTTGCAGGCAGTAAGGAAGGCCATGAAGAAATCAACGATGTTCCACGCTAACTCGAAACTGGCTAAAGCACCGAACATCACCATCACACCTGCCGAACAGATGCGATAGACGGTCATCACCTTCTGACTGGGCGTGATGAAACGGATGTTAGCCTCACCATAATAATAGTTGCCGATGATGCTGGAAAAAGCGAAGAGGAAAATAGCTACTGCCACAAACACGGGGCCTGCCGCGCCCACTTCCGACTGCAGGGCCGACTGCGTCAGGGCAATGCCGTTCAGCTCAGGATGCTGATAGAGACCGCTGATGAGGATGATAAATGCTGTGCAGGAACAGACCAGCAACGTATCGGTGAAGACGCCAAGTGCCTGAATCAGTCCTTGCTTCACAGGATGTGTCGTTGTAGCTGTAGCAGCCACGTTAGGTGCACTGCCCTCACCTGCTTCGTTGCTGAAGAGTCCGCGCTTGATGCCATTCATCATAGCGGCTCCGATACCGCCACCTGTTATCTGCCCAAAGCCGAAGGCATCTTGTACGATGACCTTCAGCACATGCGGAATATGCTCAATGTTCGTTGCAATGACAACAATTGCCAATATGACGTAGCCTACAGCCATGATGGGCACCAGCACCGAACTGACGCGGGCAATACGCTGGATGCCACCAAAGACGATGAACAGCGCCATCCCAGCCAACGCAACGCCCACCCAAACAGTTGAGACCCCAAACGCCTCCTGCATGGCGCCACAAATGGTGTTCGCCTGGATGGAGTTGTTCGACAGACCGAACTGTAACGTGATGAGCACGGCAAAGAGCACGGCCATCCAACGTTTGTGCAAGCCTTGCTGAATATAATAGGCAGGGCCGCCGATGAACGAATCCTTGTGTTTCTTCTTGAATAGCTGGGCCAGCGTAGACTCCACGAAAGCAGTGGCAGAGCCAATGAGCGCTATCAGCCACATCCAAAACACAGCTCCAGGACCGCCAATAGCGATGGCCGTAGCCACACCTGCCAGATTGCCAGTACCTACACGCGTAGCCACACTGACAGCGAAAGCCTGAAACGAAGAAATGTGCTTCGTGCCTTTCACGGTATCAACAGCCGACTCAGTCAGCAGCCGAAACATCTCGCCTACCATGCGGAACTGCACAAAACGTGTCCTGCACGTAAACCATATGCCGCAGCCCACCAGAGCAACTATAAGCACATAGCTCCATAAAACATCATTCAATTGGGTAATAAATTCATTCATCGTATCAGTTAAGCAATCAGTTCATACACCTTTTTATAAAAACAAAAGCGACGGACTTCACAGCCGATCGCTTCTATCTTCAATAGGTATTAGTTCTTTTAAGGTAAAAAGATTGTTTTCAGGATAACGTTGCAAAGGTAAGCAAAGTTTTTGAATGTTGCAAACTTTTCTTAAAAAATTTTTAAAAAAAAATGTTGTGTGGGAACACAATTTCTTGATGTATGCTAAAAAAGTGTTTAAGGGGCTTGCAAACGATTGTTTTTGCACTTTTTTACTCTACAACAGGCTCAGCAAGCACTTCAGGTTGTTCGGAAGTAGATGAGGGTAGCGTGATCTCCTCTGGAATATCATCGAAGGTGTCGTCATAGCTGCTGACGGGGAAGCGCAAGAGACTGTCCAAAGGATTGACGATGAGACCACACTCATACTGGCTTCTCAGTATGGCAGGGTCTTTGCAAGGTTCAAACTTTGCATGATAGTGGCTGAAGTGCTCATCGCTAAGCACAGCCTGCAGAAATCGTCCGCAGATAGGCAGTGCCGTACGGCTGCCCTGCCCCAGTTGTCCTGTGCGGAAATGGATAGCACGATATTCGCCGCCAACCCAAGCACCACATACCAGCTGAGGAGTAACACCTATGAACCAGGCATCGCTGTGGTTGTTCGATGTGCCCGTCTTACCGCCAAAATCGGTGTCGCGGAACTCACCTACATACTGCCGTAGACTCCAGCTGGTGCCGCTAAGGCCTCCCATCAACATCTGTTGCATAAAAAAAGCGCTGCGGTAAGGGATGGCCTCGTGCTGCTCGTCCCTCACGCGATATATCTCATTGCCATCGCGGTCAAGAATACGAGTGATGAAGACAGGCTCATGCACACGCCCGTCGTTTACTACAGTACAATAGGCATCAACCAGTTCCAGCAGATTCACGTCGCTTGCTCCCAAAGCCAGTGAAGGCAGTTCCTCCAGATGGCTCTTGATACCCATTCTATGGGCGGTACGCGCCACATTACTAATGCCAACCTCCTCACCCAGACGTGCTGCAATAGTGTTGACGCTACGGGCAAAGGCCGTACGCAGAGTCATCGTAGCGCCTGATGCCTCGCCACCGGCATTGTGAGGTGTCCATGTGCCACCGATGCGGTAGTTAGCATCCACATAGGGCTTACAGGGTGTCAGGCCAGCATTCATTGCCTCGGTATAGACGAAGAGCTTGAAGGTGGAGCCCGGCTGTCGCTGTGCTGTTACCTTGTCATAATTCCACGTATCGAAATCGATGTCGCCCACCCAAGCCTTCACATAGCCCGTATGAGGCTCCATTGCCACAAAACCGCAATGCATGAATCGGGTGATGTAGCGCAAAGAGTCCAACGTACTCATCGTGGCGGTTTTTGTGCCATCGTAACTGAACAGCTTCACCTCATGAGGCTCGTTCAGTTTCTTCCATATGGAGTCTGGCTCGTCGGGGAACTGCTGCTCCAACTGTTTATAGACTGGCAAACGATGTGCAATGTTCTCAATAAAGCCAGGTATCTCACGATGGTATTTATCTTGCCAGGGATTCACACCTGCCCAATGCTGGTCGAAGTTGTGCTGAATGATCTTCATCTGCTCTAGCGCAGCCTCTTCAGCATAGTGCTGCATGCGGGTATCGAGCGTGGTGTAGATCTTTAGCCCTTCAGCATAAGGGTCAATGGAGTGCGCCTTGCACCACTGCTCCACACGTTCCTGCAGGGCAGCGCGAAAATAAGCAGCCTGCCCGTCATTAACCGTCTCCACATTATAGTCGAGCATGAGCGGCAAAGCAATTAACGAATCATACTCCTGCCTCGTAAGGTGACCGTTGCGCAACATGTTGCCCAGGACAATATTGCGACGGTGCAGACTATTATCAGGATTCAGGTGAGGATTGTAGGTAGTAGTGGCCTTTAACATTCCTACAAGGAGCGCAGCCTGTTCGGTTTTCAGCTCGGCAGGTGTGGTGCCAAAGAAGGTGGCACAGGCTGTCTTGATGCCAAAGGCGTTGGAGCCGAAGTCAACGGTGTTGGCATACATCGTCAGGATTTCCTCCTTCGTGAAGTTCCACTCCAGTTTTAGCGCCGTCACCCATTCCTTGCTCTTCATCACGACAATACGCAGCCCAGGAATGTGCCCCAATAAGCCAGTAGAATATTGAGTACGCACGCGGAAGAGGTTCTTTGCCAACTGCTGCGTAAGCGTGGATGCACCACGCGCTCCACCATGCAGTACATAGTCTTTCAGGGCAGCGAAGAAGGCAGGCACGTCAACGCCGTTGTGATGATAGAAGCGCTCGTCCTCGGTATCAATGAGGGCCTGCCAGAACACAGGGTTCACCTCCTCATAGCTCACTGGGGTGCGGTTTTCGCTGAACATCTTACCTATCATCACACCGTCAGCGCTGTATATCTCGCTAGCCTGAGCAGGGCGTGTGTGCTTGATGTCGTCGATGCTGGGCGACATGCCGAAGAGTCCGAACAGATTGATGTCGACAGCTCCGAGATAGAAAACAATAAAGAGGACAAACGACACAACGCCAGACAATATCTTGATATACCATGGACGTCCCTTGAACAGGTACACATACCATGAGAGAACGCGTTTCAAGCCCTTCCACACGGCTTTCAGTCCTTTTATCAAGATATTGTCCTTCATCAATTCGTATGATTCGTGGTCAGAATATGCTCAATGATTTGCTGTTCATCGTCAGGTGAGAACCACATCACTTCGTTGTCCTTTTTAAACCACGTCAGCTGTTTGCGGGCATAGCGCCGCGTGTTGCCTTTCACGCGCTCCACAGCCTCGTCCAGCGTCCATATATTATCTATGTACGCGAACATCTCTTTATAGCCCACCGTGTTCAACGCGTTCAGATGACGATAGGGCAACAGTCGGCGCGCCTCGTCGAGCAGGCCCTGTTGCATCATCAAGTCCACACGGGCATTGATGCGATGATAGAGTTCCTCACGTGGCCGTGTCAGCGCTATCTTCACAATGCGGAAAGAAAGACCCTCCGCTAGCCCCTCCCTTACAGGGAGGGATGGAATTACCCTCATGGCATGTGAGGTATTTGCTCCCCTCCCTGTAAGGGAGGGGCTGGGGGTGAGTCTTTCACTTTTCCTAAACGAGGTATACGTGCGCCCCGTCATGTGGCAGATTTCGAGTGCGTGCACCACGCGGCGCGGGTTCTTGCGGTCTACGATGGCCCAATGCTCAGGGTCGAGGCGTCGCAGCTCCTCGCAAAGCGCATCCAAGCCTTCTTCCTGCAAGCGGCGTTTCATCGTAACACGTGTCTCATCGTCGACGGTAGGGATATCATCGATGCCGTTGCACACCGCATCTATATACATCATCGAACCACCTGAGAGCAGGGCATAGTCCGACTGTTGGAACAGCTCATCGAGCAAGGTCATCACCTGTTGCTCATACATCGAGGCGCTGTAGTAGTCCTCCAATCCCAGCGTACCTACAAAGTAATGCCGCACCTGCCTGAGTTGTTCCTCGGTAGGTGCGGCAGTGCCAATCTTCAGTTCGCGGAAAATCTGTCGCGAGTCGGCATTAATGATAGGGATGTTGAAGTGGCAAGCCAAGTTAAGGCATAATGCAGTCTTGCCCACGGCCGTAGGGCCGGTAATCACTATCAACGTCTTCATCTATCGGATGATTCCCCTCTTCGAGCTCTCAATAAACGAGCATATATACTCCACTTCCTTCGAGTCGGGATACTTCTCACGAGCCTCGGTAATGCCGTCCTTGATGATGCCCTTCGAATAGATGGTGCGGTAGGTGTCGTGGATCATCTCGATAGTTTCATTCGAGAAACCGCGACGACGCAAGCCAATGAGGTTCACACCGGCATAGCGGATAGGCTCCTTGCCTGCAATGATATACGGCGGGATGTCCTGACTGGTACGGCTACCACCCTGTATCATCACGTAGCTGCCAATGCGGATGAACTGATGCAAGAGCACCTCGGCCGATATAATGGCGTTGTCGTCCACCTCCACCTCGCCGGCAAACTTCGTCGAGTTACCGATGATGCAACCGTTGCCGATGATACAATCATGGGCGATGTGCATATTCTCCATCAGCAGGTTACCGCTGCCCACCACAGTCTTGCCGCGTGAAGCCGTTCCTCGGCTGATGGTCACATTCTCACGGATGCTATTGTTGTCGCAAATGATGCAGAGCGACTCCTCGCCCTTGAATTTCAAGTCTTGCGGCTTCGTCGAGATGCTGGCGCCAGGAAAAAACTCATTGCCGTTGCCAATGCGTGCTCCTGTGTGGATGGTGACACTGTTCAGCAGGTGATTGTTGTCGCCCATCACCACATTAGCATCGACCACGCAGAACGGGCCAATCACGTTGTTGTCGCCCAGCTGAGCCTCAGGCGAGACGACGGCTAAAGGATGTATCTGATTCATACTTTTCGTTTTGACGCTGCAAAGGTACAAATAAACGAGAAGAATACCAAATATTATTTGAGTTTTCTCGAGTAAAAGCAATATAAACAGAGTCCTAGCTTTCTCAAGCCAAGGTTTTGTTATTTCAGAAAACTGGTGTTATCTAAAACTTGAAAAAAATCAAGCGTTTGTGATAATGTGAAAGAAAAATGTTTTTTTTCTTTGGCAATTGAAAGCAAATTCGTATCTTTGCGGCCAATTGTAAACTTAACACTCAATAAAAGAATTTTATGTCTGACACACATTCCATTGTTGGCGCGAAAATCAAGGGAATCAGAGAGACGAAGAACCTCTCCATCGAAGAGATTTCCGAGCGCAGCGGCCTGACGGCAGAACAGATTATTTCCATTGAAAACGACGTAAACCTGCCCTCTCTGGGCCCGCTCATCAAGATTGCCCGTGCGCTGGGCGTCCGCTTGGGCACGTTTATGGACGACAATGACGCCCTGGGTCCCGTTGTATGCAGAGCCGAAGACCGTGAGCGCGACAGCAGCATCAGCTTCTCGAATGGTGCCACCGATGCCCGCAAGCACATGGAGTATCACCCCTTGGCACAGCAGAAGGCCGGTCGCCACATGGAGCCTTTCGTCATCGACATCAATCCTGAGGACAGCCCTGAATTCCAGCTCTCAGAACATGAGGGTGAGGAATTTATCTATGTGATGGAGGGTGAGATAGAGATTGTTTATGGCAAGGAGACCTATAACCTGAAAGAGGGCGACAGCATCTTCTACGACTCTATCGTCAAGCACCACGTTCATGGTGCCCCTGGCAAAAGCGCCAAGATATTGGCTGTGGTGTATATCCCATTCTAAAATGGAAGAATTGAAAGATTTAAAAATTGAAGTTGGGGCACAGAAGAACTTCAATTCTTCAATTCTTCAACTTTAAAATTTTGAAAAGAATGAGTAATGTAAGATTAGATATGGCAGGTCGTCCGTTGCCTGACAGAACATATCCTGCTGAGACAGGTAGCGCCGGCTATACCCTCCACGAGCGCACCTTGGGCCAGTGGCTCGAGCACTGGGCTGAGACGACGCCCGACAAGGAGTATATCGTCTATTCGGACCGCGACTTAAGATTCACCTGGAGCAAGTTCAACGAGCGTGTCGACAATTTGACCAAGGGCCTCATCGCTATTGGCGTGAAGAAAGGCTCGAACGTCGGTATCTGGGCTACCAACGTGCCCGACTGGCTCACATTCCTTTATGCTACTGCGAAGATTGGCGCCGTGCTAGTGACGGTGAACACCAATTACAAGCAAAACGAGCTGGAATATCTGTGCAAGGACTCTGATATGGAGGTGCTTTGCATCACCGATGGCACGTGGGATTGTAACTATGTCGATATGACCTACACCATGTTGCCCGAGCTGAAGACCTGCGAACGCGGTCATCTGCACAGCGAGCGCTTCCCCTATATGAAGAATGTGGTGTTCATCGGCATGGAGAAGTATCGTGGTATGTACAATACCGCCGAGCTGCTGCTGCTGGGACAGAACATCGAGGACGAGACGCTCAACGAGATGAAGAAAAACGTCAACTGCTATGATGTCTGTAACATGCAGTACACCAGCGGTACCACGGGTTTCCCCAAGGGTGTGATGCTCACTCACTACGGCATTGCCAACGACGGTTTCTTCACCGGCGAGAACATGGGCTTCACGGCTGATGACAAACTATGTGTCTGTGTGCCCCTGTTCCACTGCTTCGGTGTGGTGCTGGCCACGATGAACTGCCTGACCCACGGTTGCACGGAGGTGATGGTCGAGAAGTTCGACCCGCTTGTGGTACTCGCATCCATCCATAAAGAGAGGTGTACGGCTGTCTACGGCGTACCGACGATGTTCATTGCCGAGTTGAACCACCCGATGTTCTCAATGTTTGACCTTACCTGTCTTCGCACGGGCATCATGGCGGGAAGCCTCTGTCCTGTTGAGCTTATGAAGCAGGTAAGCGAGAAGATGTATATGACCATCACCTCGGTCTACGGCCTTACTGAGTCGTCGCCGGGTATGACGCAGACCTGCCTCAACGACACCTTCGAGCAGCGTTGCACCACCGTAGGTCGCGATTTCCCCTTTGTCGATGTGAAGGTGCTCGACCCAGAAACCGGCGAGGAGTGTCCCGTGGGCGTTCAGGGCGAGATGTGCTGCAAGGGCTTCAACGTGATGAAGGGCTATTATAAGAATCCTGAGGCTACGGCTGAGGTCATCGACAAGAATGGCTATTTGCACTCTGGCGACCTGGGCATCAAGGACGAGCAGGGCTTCTACAAGATCACGGGCCGTATCAAGGACATGATCATCCGTGGCGGTGAGAATATCTATCCGCGTGAGATAGAAGAATTCCTCTACCACATGCCCGGCATCCGCGATGTGCAGGTAGCTGCCGTTCCCTCGAAAAAATACGGCGAGGAAGTCGGCGCCTTCATCATCCTTGAGGAGGGTGCGAAGATGACGACCGAGGATGTGCGTGAATTCTGCCGCGGCAAGATTGCCCGCTACAAGATTCCGAAGTATGTGTTCTTCATCGACCAGTTCCCGCTCACAGGCTCCGGCAAAATCCAGAAGTTCAAGCTGAAGGAGATGAGCCTCAAGCTCTGTGAGGAGCAGGGCATAGAGGTGATTTAAATTGCTACAGGCCCCACCCCAGCCTCTCCCCTTGAAGGGAGGGGAATGCCAACGGAGTTAGAACACTTGAATAAAATAAAAGCCCCCGAAACCGAGGGCTTTTATTTTTTATCGCTACGCAAGCAGAATCAGTTGTTGTACTCCTGCCAGCTCTTGATCTTGATGTCGTTCTCGCTCATGGCGGTGAAGGCCTCGATGAAAGCCTTGGCCAGACGCACGTTGGTGATGAGCGGAATATTGTGGTCGATGGCACCACGACGGATGCGGTAGCCGTTGGTCAGTTCACGCTTGGTGTGGTTCTTCGGCACATTGACGATGAGGTCGAACTGGTGGGCAGCAATCAAATCCATCACCTTGTTCTCACCCTCCTCATCGGGCCAAGCGACGGCGATAGCGGGTACACCGTTGTCGTTGAAGAACTTGGCCGTGCCACCGGTGGCATACACCTCGTAGCCCTTCTTCACCAGCTGTTGAGCGGGCTCAAGCAGGCTGACCTTACCCTTGGCACCACCCGAAGAGATGAGCACGCTCTTCTTCGGCAGACGGTAGCCAGTGGCAATCATGGCGTTGAGCAGGGCCTCGTTCAGGTCGTCGCCCAGACAGCCCACCTCACCGGTAGAACTCATGTCGACACCTAGCACGGGGTCGGCATTCTGCAGACGGGCGAAGGAGAACTGGCTGGCCTTCACGCCGATGCGGTCGATGTCGAACTCGGAGCGGTCGGGCTTCTCGTAGGGAGCGTCGAGCATGATGCGTGTGGCAGTCTCGATGAAGTTGCGCTTCAGGATCTTCGACACGAAGGGGAACGAGCGGCTGGCGCGCAGGTTGCACTCGATGACCTTCACCTCGCGGTTCTTGGCAAGGAACTGGATGTTGAAGGGACCACTGATGTTCAGCTCCTTCGCAATGGCGCGGCTGATATGCTTGATCTGGCGGATCGTGCTGTAGTAGATGTGCTGAGCGGGGAAGAGCATGGTGGCGTCGCCTGAGTGCACACCGGCATATTCCACATGCTCGGAGATAGCGTACTCAACCACCTCACCCTTGTCGGCTACGGCGTCAAACTCAATCTCCTTGGTCTCGGTCATAAACTTCGAGATGACCACGGGGAACTCCTTGCTCACCTCGGTAGCCATGTTCAGGAAGCGGTGCAGCTCCTCGTCATCATAGCAGACGTTCATGGCAGCACCCGAGAGGACATACGACGGACGGACGAGGACGGGATAGCCCACCTCCTCGACAAACTGCTTCACGTCGTCGAAGCTGGTCAGCGCACGCCAAGCAGGCTGGTCGATGCCGAGCTTGTCGAGCATGGCTGAGAACTTGTCGCGGTTTTCGGCACGGTCGATGTTCACCGGGCTGGTACCCAGCACGGGCACACCCTGACGGTGCAACTTCATGGCCAGGTTGTTGGGAATCTGTCCACCCACGCTGACGATGACACCACGCGGCGTCTCGAGGTCGATGACGTCGAGGACACGCTCCAATGAGAGCTCATCGAAGTAGAGGCGGTCGCACATATCATAGTCGGTCGACACGGTCTCGGGGTTGTAGTTGATCATGATGCTCTTGTAGCCCAGCTTGCGAGCTGTGTTGATGGCATTCACGGAGCACCAGTCGAACTCCACGCTGGAGCCGATGCGGTAGGCACCGGAGCCAAGGACGACCACCGACTTCTCATTATTATAATAGTTGATGTCGTGCTTCGGCTTGTACTGCTCGCCCTGAGCATTGCCGAAGGCGGGCACGTGGGTATAGGTGAAGTAGAGGTAGTTGGTTAGCTCGGGATGCTCAGAGGCCACGGTGGGAATGCGCTTCACCGAGGGCTGGATGCCGCGTTCCTTGCGATACTGGCGCACGGACAGGTTCTCCTTCTCCATATTGCTGCCCTGGGGCTTCAATACGAAGCGGGCAATCTGGAAATCGCTGAAGCCGCAACGCTTCACCTCGAGCAGGAACTCGTCGGGAATCTCCTCCAGCTTATTGTATTCCTGCAGCTGATGTTTCAGGTCGACGATATGCTTCAGACGCTCCAAGAACCATACGTCAATCTTCGTCAGCTCCTCGATGCGCTCCACGCTGTAGCCCTCTTCCAAAGCCTGTGCGATGGCAAAGATGCGCAGGTCGGTGGGGTTCTGCAGGGCATCGTCGAGGTTGTCGAACTTCGTGTGGTCGTTGCCCACGAAGCCGTGCATTCCCTGCCCTATCATACGCAGACCCTTCTGAATCATCTCCTCGAAGCTGCGGCCGATGCTCATGATCTCGCCAACGGACTTCATGCTGGAGCCAATCTGGCGGCTCACACCCACAAACTTCGTCAGGTCCCAGCGAGGAATCTTACAAATCATATAGTCGAGGCTCGGAGCGACGTAGGCAGAGCTCGTAGTGCCCATCTCGCCAATCTGGTCGAGGGTGTAGCCCAAGGCAATCTTGGCGGCGACGAAGGCGAGGGGATAACCGGTAGCCTTCGAGGCGAGGGCCGACGAGCGGCTCAGACGGGCATTGATCTCGATGATGCGGTAGTCGTTGGTCTCGGCATTGAAGGCGAACTGGATGTTGCACTCGCCCACGATGCCCAGATGGCGCACGCAGCGGATGGTGATGTCCTGCAGCATCTTCACCTGTTCCTCCTTGAGCGAGCAGGTAGGAGCCACCACAATACTCTCGCCGGTGTGGATGCCGAGCGGGTCGAAGTTCTCCATCGAAGCCACGGTGAAGCAATGGTCGTTGGCATCGCGGATGGTCTCAAACTCAATCTCCTTCCAGCCCTTCAGGCTCTCTTCCACCAGAATCTGAGGAGCAAAGGTAAAGGCGCTCTCAGCCAGTTCCACAAAAGCCTTCTCGTCGGGACAGATGCCAGAGCCCAGTCCGCCAAGGGCGTAGGCCGAGCGAATCATGATGGGGAAGCCAATCTCGTGAGCAGCCTTCAGGGCGTCTTCCATATTCTCCACAGCGTGTGAGACGGGCACCTTCAGGTCAATCTCTGCCAGCTTCTTCACGAAGAGGTCGCGGTCCTCAGTGTTCATGATGGCCTCGACGCTGGTGCCAAGCACCTCCACGCCATACTCCTTGAGGATGCCTTTCTGATAGAGCTCCGTGCCGCAGTTCAAGGCCGTCTGCCCACCAAAAGCAAGAAGGATGCCGTCGGGGCGCTCCTTCTTGATGATTTCTGTAACAAAATGGGTGGTGACGGGCTGGAAATACACCGTGTCGGCAATGCCCTCGCTGGTTTGGATAGTGGCGATGTTGGGATTCACCAACACACTCTTGATACCTTCTTCACGCAGCGCCTTCAGGGCTTGCGAACCAGAATAGTCAAACTCGCCGGCCTGGCCGATCTTCAATGCGCCCGAGCCTAAGACGAGCACCTTCTTTAGCTTCTTTTGTGTCATTGTGATGTGTAAAAGATGATTTGTCACTATTTTGGCCGCAAAGGTATAAAAAAAAACAGAAAAATCTGTATGGGTGATGAAAAAAAGTAAGCGATTGGATAAAAAAAATGACATATCTCTATCTTTGAACGATGACCGAAAATACTTCCGCTCGAGAAAACTCAAATATTATTTGGTTTTATTCTCGCTTATTTGTACCTTTGCAGCCTAAAAAATGAAAAAGATTGTATTTTTAGCCGTTTTCATACTCATGGGCGTGCTGGGTGCAAAGGCGCAGCAGCAGGCCGACGGGCCTTTTCGCGCGTACCTATTTAATAATGAGTACCACGTCTACATGCGCATCAACCTCTACGACCAGGACATCATCATCAGCTGGCAGGAGATGTTCGGGCCGTTGCCGGGCTATTTGGCCAAAGAGAGCAGCGCCTTCTGCTGGATCATCACCGATGCCAAGATCGACGGCAACAAGGCCGAGCTGGAAATCAGCAACGACTACGGCAGCGAGGACCTTACCGCCACCCTCACCTGTGTGAACGACTCCACCTATACCCTGCGGCAGAATGAAGGCTCCCCACTAAAGGTGCCGGACAAGAAGAGTTGGAAGAAACTGCCCACTACCCTCACCTTCCAAAAAAGAAAATAAATTGTAAATTGTAAATACAGAGATGTTAACACTCAAACTTATTACCGAACAGACCGAGCGTGTGATTGCCGGTTTGGAGAAGAAGCACTTCCAGGGTGCACGTGAGGCTATCAACGAGGTGTTGGCCATCGACAGCCAGCGCCGCGACGCCCAGCAACAGTTAGACAAGAACCTGAACGAGCAGAAGCAGCAGTCAGGACAGATAGGCCGATTGATGAAGGAAGGCAAGCGCGAAGAGGCCGAGCAGGCCAAGCAGACCGTGAGCGCCCTGAAGGAGAGCTCGAAGCAGTTGGAGGACAAGATGAGCCAGGCACAGGAGGAGATGACACGTCTGCTCTGTCAGATTCCTAACATCCCCTACGATGAGGTCCCTGAGGGTGCTGCTGCAG
>Ga0310690_10007671_pt1 | contig 13839 bp, 6 predicted proteins | sample AusTroGonzalo_MG_2_FD_207661 | JGI IMG/M metagenome (GOLD analysis project Ga0310690, IMG submission 207661) | Bovine rumen microbial communities from tropical cattle in Woodstock, Queensland, Australia - Gonzalo_04 (v2) (version 2) | ecosystem: Host-associated > Mammals > Digestive system >... | reverse complement strand
TTTTCGTACCTTTGCACGCGATTTCAGAACTTATGATACTCGAAGTACTTCTTATCGTTGTCAGCATCGCTGTTGTGCTCTGGGGCGCAGACCGCTTCACAGACGGAGCTTGCGGCTTGGCCCGCCGGCTGAATGTGAGCGAACTGGTAATCGGCCTGACTGTGGTTGCCCTCGGCACGAGCCTGCCCGAGTTTATGGTCAGCTTCATGAGCGTCCTGCGCGGCAGCAGCGACATGAGCGTGGGCAATATCATCGGCAGCAACGTCTTCAACATCCTCGTCATCATCGGAGCTTCGGCCCTGCTGCGGACGATGAAGGTGGAGAAAACCCTGCTCCGTCGCGACATCCCCATCTGTCTGGCAGCTTCGGCCCTGCTCTATGCCTTTGCCGTCACGGAGGATATGATAACCCGATGGGAGGGCCTCATGCTCGCAGCCTTCTTCTGTGCCTATCTCTATATGGCATACAGGATTGCGATGAAGGACAGGAAGGCTCCGCAATCCCTTTCTGTGGAGGCGAATGATGGGCAAGGTGCGGCAAACGGTCAGAAACTTCCTCCCAAAGGGGTAGGGAGCTATCTGTTCCTCCTTCTGGTCGGAATGACAGCTCTTGTGATTGCCGGGCGCGTGCTGGTGGATAATGCAGCTGCAGTGGCCCGCGAGTGGGGCGTGAGCGAGAGCGTCATCGGCATGACCATCCTGGCAGGCGGAACCAGCCTCCCTGAGTTTGCAACAAGCGTTATGGCAGCCCGCAAAGGCAGTCTGGGACTCGCTTTCGGCAACGCCATAGGCAGCAACATCTTCAACATCGCCTTCGTCATCGGCACTTGCAGCAGCATCGTCCCGATGGCCGTCACGGAGATTACTCAGGTGGATTGGTTCATGCTCGTGGGCAGCTGCATTCTGGTGTGGATAGTGGCCTTCACCCGCCGCGAACTGAACCGCTGGGAGGGTGCCCTGCTCGTCGTCTGCTACCTGGCATATCTGATTTCTCTACTTGTAAAGTAGAAAAGTCTCTTTTTTCTTGCGTACATCGATTTTTTTTATTATCTTTGTACCCGAAAGCTAATACATAACTAAAACTAACTTGATATGAAGAACTTATTCAAACTCCTATTCGCATCCCTCTTTGCCGTGCTCGGCACTCTGACCGCACAGGCACAGGCAGGAGACCTCGCAGGGAAAATCATCAACCTCGGCGGTAATGCCACTACGCTCGAGACAGGGCAGTGGTACGTCCTCTACAATGGCGCGACATCATCCTTCATTCTCGAAGGCGCAGGAAACACGATTGGCGTCACCACAACCTCTCCCAACAACGCTGACGCAGCGGCCAATGCCGGCTATCTCGTCCAGCTCGAAGAGACAGGGACTGCCAACCAGTATTACCTGAAGTCCGGGCTTGGCAACTACTACTGCAACGTGACCACGACCAAGAACAACGGCACATCCGCTACTGTGGCTGCGAAGTATGCCTACACCATCGCCCAAATCAGCTCAGGCCATTATACCTTGCGCAGCAACAACCTCTACTACCTCCAGAACAGCAGCGGCAAGCTCATGGGCTCGTCCAGCGCCGGAGGCTCTGGCACCGACCGCGACTGGTGCTTCCGTAAGGTCACCTTCTCCGACCTTAGCGACCTGACAGGCACAGCCTATGTCCGCTACGTCCTGAGCAATACCAATATCGTGCGCTTCACAAGCCGTCGCAACACCAACGTCTGCCTCTCCGACAACGGCACACAAACCGAAGGCGCAGGCAAGAACAACAACACGCTGGCTCAGGTGTGGCTCCTCTCCAAGTCGGGCAGCGGCTATACGCTCCGCAATGCCCAGACAGGCCGTTTCCTGAACGATGACGACAACTTCCGCACGCCCTCCGCTGCTGCAACCACCATCTACGTCCAGTTCAGCCCCAACAATGGTACTAACGATGCCTTCATCAACCTCTCGGAAAAGGAAGACTTCTCCGGTAACGTCTGCCTGAACCTCGGCAACGATGCCACCACGCTCTACAAGTGGACTTGTCAGGGCGACACCGGCAGCGACTGGAGCATCGCCCTCGTGGATAACTTCACCATGAAGGAAGTGGAGGACAACCTGCTCGCTCTGGGCGGCTTCTCGGAACCCGTAGAAGGCAAGTACTACCGCATCAAGAACGTCGGCAAGTCGAACTACATCAACGAGAGCATAGGAGCCAATGTCCTCAACTGCGAAGGCAAGGACGCTGAAAAGCTCTCCCAGTACTGGACGCTCGTTCCCGCATCCAATGGCCGCTGGAATATACAGAACCTCTGTACCCAGCGCTATATCGTCCAGAAGAACGGCACGCTCAGCACTCAATATACCACGAATTTCTCCAAGGCAAACGCTTTCGCCATCCAGCGTACGGACGATGCCACTTCGCTGACATATTACATCCTCGACACCAATACCGTCGGCCTCCATTGCGACGGCAGCAACGTCGTGGTCGGCTGGAGCAATAATAACGCCAATAGCATCTGGGGCTTCGAGGAAGTTGAACTCGACGAGGCCTTCATCGAGGCAGGACGGGAACAGCTGGCCACATACAACGACCTGCGCCTCCACCTCAGCACCTACAAGACAGCACTCGCCAACCTCTTCCAGGACAACGCCTGCACCGTCCTCAAGGACGAGATACAGGCACTTTCGGACGACGCTCTGGCAGAGAATGCCGACTTCGCCGCCCTCAACGACGAAATGAAGGCTACGGTTCTCAAGGTGAAGAACAATACCTGGCAGAGCTTCACGGCCTCAAGCGGCTACACTCGCGAAGCCTTCGAGAAGTTCTTCCGCGTCCGTGACGACTACTATGTTTATAGCAACAACCAGAAGATGTCGTGGAACGAATACTGCGGCATGAGCAACGCCTTCGGTAAGCTCTCAGGACCTACGGGTATCGTCGGCAAGGCTGGCGACATCATCTACATCTATGTGGATGAAGAACCAAATGCCGATTGCACGCTTCAGGCAGAAGTCGTGATGGACAGCGAAAGCCCGGGCGACCACCAGACAGGCGCCACCACAACCCTTCATGCTGGCCTCAACGTCATTCTGATGGGCGCATCCAGCACCCTCTACATCTTCTATCAGCTTAACGACCCCGAAAAGTTCCTGGCTGACTATCCTGCTGCCAAGATACACATCGAAGGCGGTCAGCTGCAAGGTTACTTCGACTACACGAGAGGCATGACCAATCAAGACTGGACACTCCTCTACGAAAAGATGCTCGACAAGAGTCAAGTCGTCAACCTCAAGAGCGAGCGCGTTGTCTTCGCTATGCTCACCAATCTGGTGAAGAATGCCATCGGCAGGACTGGCGAAGTGGAAGGACTGATGCGAGTGTGGAGCAACTTCGTCGATTGCGAGGAAGACCTCATGGGCTTCAAGGAGAATCTGCAGGGACGCTTCCGCAACATCTGGAATGCCTTCTCCGTCAACCATGGCTATATGTATTCCACGACATACGGCACCTATTATAGCGACGGCACCATCTCTACCGTGATGAACTACAATACGCTTACCGCAAGCGGCGGCGCTATCTGGGGACCCTCTCACGAGATTGGCCACAACCATCAGGCTTGCTTCAATATCGTGGGTGCAACAGAGGTGAGCAACAACCTCTTCTCCAACGTCAACGTCTTCCTGCAGGGCGTCTCCACCACTCGTGGCACAAAGGTAAATGACACGCTCGAAGACTTCGCGAAAGGCAAGGGATGGTTCGGCATGAGCATCTGGGAACAGACGCGCTTCTACTTCCAGCTCTACCTCTACTTCCATGCTCAGGGACACAAGCCCGACTTCTATCCGACACTCTTCAAGATGCTCCGCAAGGACCCCATCAAGAAGCGTTCAAGTACATACGACTCCCGCCTTGCCAACGAGGAAGGTATCGTGGGCGGCTATATCAGCTATGGTAAGCAAGACTACCTCCACATGGCCAAGAAGATGTGTGATGCCGCACAGCTCGACCTCAGCGAACTCTTCGAGGTGAACGGTATGTTCGTTCCCTACGATAAGTTCTATGTTGGCGACTACGGCGACTATTGGGTAACAACCACCGAGCAGGACATCGAGGAGGCAAAGGCTTACATGGCCCGCTATCCGAAGGCTCCAAGCATCTGCTTTATCGACGACCGCATCAAGCCCTCCGCTTCCATCTACGGTGGTCCCTTCGAGGGCAGGCCTCAGGGCGCTACACGAATTGGCTACGATGATGGCGAAGTGCCCATCGGATATGCAGACCTCGGTCAATGGAGCGACTTTGTGGACGAGTATCAGGTCAGCGGTTACTACTATACCACAACCACCAGCTCTGGCTTGACCACCTATAACATAAGCGGCTCAGGTGCCATCGGATACAAAGTCTATGACAAGGACGGCAAACTCATCTATCTCTCCAATAGGAACAAGATGACGCCTCCCACTTATGTGGCAGAAAAGATGAAGGACGGCTTCAAGATTGTGGCTTGCGAGGCCAACGGCTATGAGGTGCTTGTTCCTTACGGTCCGGCTATGTATCGCGGCGAAATGACTGCCTACTACGAAGGCGACTCCACACCTCATACCTTATACTATTATGGTACGGGAACGGGTGGTAAGAGCGAGATGAATCCGCTGCCTGCCAACTCCATAGCCTATGTTAAGGCTGGACAGAGCGCAAGGAAGCAGCCCACGGCAGAACTTCTTCAGAACACCAATGTGGTGAATGCCGAAGGCAACGCACAATCCCTCGTCATCGATGGCGACAAGCCCTTCTATGTTCCAACAGACTTCACGGCTGAGACTATCTCCTTTACCAAGAGCGGCGAAGGCTATCAGGCACTCTGCTTGCCCTTCGATTCATATCCAGTCGGAGTCATCGCAGAGGATGGTACATATTATAACTGTGCCGAAGAAGGTTGGTCGAATACCATAGCAGCTGGTGCCTCCGTTGTCTTCCTTGTCAATGGAAAGCTCAACTACACATGGCCTTCATTTGAGGAGACGGTTCATGCTGGCACATACGGCGTGACAGAGAGCGGTTATATCCTTGCACCAGATTTTAACCCGGAAGCCTCTTCTGCTGTCCAGCTTGTTTATGCCGAGAACATCTCTCCCTTCACCTATGTTTGGGACGAGGCCAGCGGCATTGAAGAAATTGACAACAGACAACAGACAATGGTCAATGGTCAATGGTCAATGCTCAATGGCATTTATAATATGGCTGGTCAGCGCGTAGGCAAACCCACAAAGGGCCTCTACATCTTTGGCGGCAAGAAAGTGTTAGTTAAGTAAATGCAAAAGAAATCATCCCCACAGCCGCGAAAGGCGGCTCAGAAAAAGACGACGGTCGCCCCTGCCAAGCGCAGGTGGCGGCTGTTGCCTGTCCTGCCCATCTTCTTTGTCCTGACTTGGATTTGGGCAGCTTGGTACTATGGTAGCGTCTTCTACATCAGTCGCGAATACAGCTTCTGGGTGGCAGACACGCGCATCATGGAGTTCATCTTGTGCCAGCCTTACGGCATCCTCCGTTATATCGGGCGAGCGATGCTTCAGCTCTACAAGTACCCCTTGCTTGGCGGCTTGTTGTTGGCCTTGATGCTTACAGCCGGGAGTTGGCTGGCGGGGTATTGCATGAGGCTTCGTGCTTCGTGGCGGCCTATCCAGTATCTGCCTGCTTTGTTCTATATGGCAGCCGTCACCTATCATGGTCTCGACATCTTCTTCGAGGCACGTACAGGCCTGATATTCGGCATCCCTTTTGTCGTGCTGATGATACTTTGCATTTGGGCCATTATCATACGCAGCTTCAGTCGTAAGCCTGTACCTGCTTTCATCGGCATTCCCAAGGATGAAACGCCTCGTCAGAACGGCTTGCAGCTTGCCGTCATAGTCCTTTGTCTGGCGGCTATCGTAGGCTTCGATATGTCGCAGCGTCCTTATGTACGTGTCATTTGCAAGCTGCTCGATATGGAGTACCGGCAGGATTGGGCAGGCATCCAGAAACTTGCACGAGCCAATGCCTCGATGAGCAATCGCCCGATGGCTTGCGCTTACGCTATTTCCCTCGTCCAGACGGGACAGATTGCCGAGCGCCTCTACGACATCCGCTTGGATTACGACTCGCTCCACATCAACGGAATGGATTGGAAACACAATAATGCGAGCTGCCTCTATGTCCCCGAGGGAAACTATTATGGCGGCTTCATAGAGTCGTCGATGCGAGCTTGTATGGAACAGATGGTGATGACGGGACCAACCATCCGCACGCTGAAACTCCTGACGAAGTGCGCCCTCATGCGCGAGGAATGGGAGTTGGCAGACAAGTATCTGACCGTCTTGCGCCGCGTTCCCTTTGAAGGGGCGTTCTGCGAGAAGTATGAACCGATGGTTCGCCGAATAGATTTGGTTAATGCAGAACCCGAAATGGCTTTGATACGCCTGACGGAACCTATTCATGATACCTTTGAGAACCAATATCAGCAGCCGCTCTTCATGGGCTACAACCTTATGCTTGTCGAGGGACGCAGTCAGCAGGCACTCATCAATAGCCTTTGTGTCTGTCTCTACACGAAGCTGATGCCTCAGTTCGTAGAGCGTTTGGAACCTCTTATTGGTACTACGCCTCCCAGCATCATTATGGATGGCATCATGTTGGCCGAGAACAAGAACCCAGGCATCTCGCAGCATTTCACAGGCCTCAACTTCCGTCAGTCACAGTTGCAGAGTTTCCTTGAAAACACACGCCCCTACATGAAGGACCGTCCAGGCTTTGCCTACGAACTCTTCCCTCGCTATAAGGGCTACTATCCATACTACTATTTCTTTGGTAATCTCAAGGCAACCAAGAAGGGCTATACCAGCCTGTCGTCAAGCAGTTCGGGCGTAAATTAACAGCCTTACCCCAGCCCTCTCCAGAGGAGAGGGAGATTAGGAAACAATTATGAAAGATGAATTATGAATTGTGAATTGAGTAAGCGTTATACATTATATATATATATAGGAGCCGTAAGCCTATTGCTTTTCGGCTGCAAACCCAAGGCCGAGGTGCCGAGCCAGTTCGCAGAGGTTGACACAGAGGCTTGTATCTATCCCGATTACAAGGATGTTGTGGTGCCCCCAAATATCGCTCCGCTTAACTTTATTGTCCGTGATTCAATCGCGACAGGTTATGTTGCCCAACTCTCCAGCAAAGGGGAGGAACTTATTGCAGCTGCGTCCGAGGACGGAACGATAATGATGGATACTACCCAATGGCGGGCTCTTCTTGCAGGAAGCAAGGGCAGCGACATCTCTGTCAATATCTATGCTGAGCGTCCCGACGGTTGGGTGCATTTCAAACCCTACAAGTTTAGCGTTGCCGAAGAGCCAATCGATGCCTATCTCAGTTATCGACTCATCGAACCAGGTTACGAGCTCTATCGTCAGTTGGGCATTTATCAGCGCAACCTCACCAACTTCGAGGAAGTGCCTGTCTATGAGAACAATCGCGAGTATAGCGACGAAGATAATCATTGTGTCAACTGCCACAACTATCGTATGGGCAGTACGGAAAGCATGTTGTTCCACGTCCGTTCCAATCACGGAGGAACCATCATCATTCAAGACGGCAAGGCGCACAAGATACAGCTCAAGGACAGCACCATCATTACCAGCGGAGTCTATCCTTCCTGGCATCCGACAGAGAACCTTGTGGCTTTCTCAACCAACAAGACAGGTCAGGCTTTCCATCTCTATTACCCCGAGAAACTTGAGGTAATGGACCAGGCAAGCGACTTGCTTCTCTACGACGTCACGAAGAATGAAGTGTGTCATATCATCCGCACCTCTGCTGATATGGAGACCTTCCCTTGCTGGGCTCCCGACGGACGCACTTTGTATTACTGCACGGCCAATGCCAGTCATCTCATCAATCCTTCTTTGCCTGACAGCCTTATTGGTCAGCAGCTTCTTCTGAAGTTCGATAGTGTCCGCTATAACCTGATGTCCATCTCCTTCGATGCCAAGACACGCAGTTTCGGGAAGCCTCAATTGGTGGTTAATGCCGAATCAGAAGGGAAGAGCATATCCGTGCCTCGCGTATCGCCTGACGGTCGTTACATCCTCTATACGAAGGGCGATTACGGGCAGTTCCACATTTGGCACAAGTCAAGCGACCTTTGGGTGATGGACCTCCAGACGGATAGTTGCTATGCCCTGACAGAAGCCAACTCGCCAGACGTAGATAGCTTCCATTCATGGAGCAGCAATGGACGTTGGTTCGTCTTCAGCAGTCGCCGTATGGACGGAAATTATACACGTCCCTTCATTGCCTATTTCGATAAGCAAGGCCATGCCCACAAAGCTTTCGTCCTGCCACAGGAAGACCCCGAATGGAATGTCCTGCTCCTGAAGAGCTATAACGTGCCGGAACTGAGTCGTGATGCCGTCCGCATCTCTACGCAAGACCTCCGTCATTGCATTTATGAAACCGAAGGCGAGAAAGCAACCTACAAGCCTAATCCTACAGCTATCGTGAATCTTGACGGAATGACAGGCGCTTCGCCAAAGAAGCCTGTAGATGGCACATCTGGAGCATCAGCCCCTCACCAAGGAGAGAAGCTTACAGAATGAAATGAAGGTGAATAGAAAACGTATAAGTATATAGTAGTGGTAAAGGTATATAAAAAGGCGTCCCTTTTCTGGGGAAGGGTTGTAGGGGGCCTGTTGCTCCTTCTCATCTCCATTCCTCTTTTTGCCGAGCAGGTGCGCATCTACACGACAACGGCCGACGGTAAGAAGCAGTTAGAATATACAACGGCTCAAAGCTCGCGTGTAAAAGCCTCAAGACATATCACGCTTACGCCTGCCACAAGCTATCAGGAGATGGACGGCTTCGGCTATGCCATCACCTATAGTGCCTGCTATAATCTTCTGAAGATGGCACCTGTTGACCGTCGTGCTTTCCTGACGCGCACTTATTCCCGCACGGAAGGATATGGCGTCAGCTATGCCCGTATCAGTATCGGCTGTTCGGACTTCTCGAGTACAGAGTATTCGCTTTGCGACACAAAAGGGCTGGAGAACTTCCGTCTTCATACGGACGAGACGCAATATGTCATCCCTGTCCTCAAGGAGATACTTGCCATCAATCCCGACCTGAAGATTATGGCAGCTCCTTGGACTTGTCCCAAATGGATGAAGGTAAAGAGCCTTTCCGATAGAGTAGGCTATGATTCTTGGACAGCAGGCTCGCTCAATCCTGCCTATTATGAAGACTATGCCCAGTACTTTGTCCGCTTTGTTCAGGCTTTTGCTGCGGAGGGTATTCCCATCTATGCCGTCACGCCCCAGAACGAGCCTCTCAATCGCGGCAATTGTGCCAGCCTGTATATGCCTTGGGCAGAGGAGGCAGCTTTCGTCAATAAGCTTGCTCCTGCCTTTGCTCATGCTGGTATCAACACGAAGATATATTGCTTCGACCATAACTATAACTACGACAACATCTCCGACCAGCAGGACTATCCCATCAACTTCTACAACGCCTTAGACAAAGACATGGATGGTCTTGATTTGGTCGTTGGTTCTGCTTGGCACGATTATGGAGGCAGCGTTACGGAACTGGACGACATCAATCAAAAGGCTCCCGACAAGGAGATTATCTTCACGGAAACAAGTATCGGTACTTGGAACGACGGCCGCAACCTTTCTGCCCGTCTGCTTGCCGACATGAACAATCTGGTTTATAATACGGTAACTCGCAAGAGCAAAGCCGTGATGGTATGGAACTTCATGCTCGACCTCAATCGCGGTCCCAACCTTGATGGCGGTTGCCAGACGTGTTATGGTGCTGTCGATATCGACCAGAACGACTATCACACGCTTTCCTACAACTCCCATTACTTCGTGATGGCACATGCCAGTCTTGCAGCTCAACCAGGAGCCAAACGGATTGCAGCAAGCCTCTCCAATGGAACATCGGATGTCAGCTATGTGGCATTCCAGAATCCAGACGGCTCCTATGGCTTGATATGTTTCAATCAAGGCAGTTCCAGCTTGCAGATGTCTGTAGCGGAAAGTACGGCAGCAGTTGCCCGATTTACTTTGCCTGCCAAAAGTATCGTAACAGTCGTGCTTGGCGGAAAGGAGGAAAAGAAGCTTCAACTTGGCGCAAATACCATTAGTTCCACGAAACAGCTTGGACGTTACAAGGGGACGATTGAGGTGTCGCAATGGGAATGTCTCGCACAGAACTTTATCGACAATCCGGAGGAATGGCACATTGCTCCGGATTTCTTTTGGTACGATGCTTCCAACGACATGCTGACCTTCTTGCCCGTAGATGGTAATTATGAAGTGGAGATAGACAAGGCGACTCGTACCTTGCTGGCAGCTCCTGTAGATGCCGATTTGACGGAAGAAGGGCAGGGCAATGTCTATATTTGTGGCGCGGCAAATAGTATTGGACGCCTCTTCTACTATCCAAGTACTGAGACACTTGCAGAGAATGCCTTTGCGATGGCAGAGGTGGAGGATGGCTTGTATGAATACAGCTTTGTTGTTGGCGAACAGGTAAACGATGATGCCTTCGACTTTGCCTTCTATACCAAGAGCGACCTCTCGGAAATGTTTTCGTGCAAGACAAATGCTGCCCGCTATATTACTTACGACCAGACACGTGGCAGTAGCTATTTCGCATTAGGCAGAGGAGCTTTGGGCCATGCTGACGGACATATTTACAAGCGTACAGCAAGCCGTCATCTTGAAGGCAGCATGTGGACGGTTGTCGTAGATATTCGTGGCGGCGTCAAGGCAGGATTGGCCTATATCAAGGAAGCCGTCCCGACGACTATCGAGAGCTTGCGTCCTTCCTTAGGGAAAGGGAAAAACAGCAAGGCGACAATATATTCCCTTTCCGGACATCGTCTGCGGGAAGTTCCTGCGAAAGGCATCTATATCATTCAGAATGAAGATAAAACATATAAAATCCTAAAACGATGAAAGCAAAAAGTGTTATTGCAGCTCTGCTCCTGTTGGTTGCAGGCTTACAGACCTCTTGGGCACAAGAGCGCGGAATGAAGATTTGGCGGAATGGTCATTTCTCAGGTTATACTATCAGTAATATAGATAGCATCCAGTTCGTTGTCCTTGCAACAGAAGTTGTTCTTTCTCAGGATGAAGTGACGTTGGAGATTGGCGACAGCACGAAGCTGACGGCAACGGTTTATCCAGAAGAAGCCAGCAAGCTTCTCAAGTGGAGCAGCAGTTTTCCTGAGATTGCTTCTGTCAGCGTGGATGGTGTTGTAAAAGGCCATAATAATGGTTCCTGTACGATAACCTGTACTGCTGTGGATGGCAATAACGTATATGCCGAGTGTCTGATAAAGGTAGGTAATTGGGAACCCAAAGAGATTACTTGTGCCGAGGCTGTTGAGTTGGCTAATGCATTGGCAGATGGCGGCACTTCTACTGAAACCTATTCCATAACAGGCTATATTACAGAGGTTCTCGGCAATGTCAGCATGAATCAGCAGACCTTCTGGATAGCTGACACAAAGGATGGTGGCAGAGTGTTTGAGGCTTATTGGGCAAATCTTCCTGAAAGCGTGACAGAGTTCAAGGCAGGCATGAAGGTGGTAATTACTGGTCAGTTGTTCAAGTATGTGAGGAACGGCAATGTTATTCCTGAGATGAAGAATGCAGGTGTCGTTATCCTTGAAGAAGGCAGTGATGACGGCAATCAGGGAGGTGGCGATGACACTAAACCAACGACAGAACTCGTGAATGGCGGCTTTGAGGAATGGGTTAGTGATACAGAGGCAACAGGATGGAAGTCAGCAAGCAGCGCAAGCACTGCCGAACTTGAAAAGAGCACAGAGGCGCGTAGCGGAAGCTATGCTTGCATTGTGAAAGCTCCTGGCACGGCAAACAAGCGTCTCGCCACTCAGGAGATTACTCTCGCAGCTGGTTCCTATACTTTCTCCTTCTATGCCAAGGCTACTACTGCCGATGCCTGCCAGTCGCGTGGCGGATATGTGCCTGTCACAGACGGAGTGGTCACTACTTATAGGTACGGAGGTTTCGTAAATATCAACAATACCGAGTGGACGCTTGTCTCTTATGAGTTCGAATTAACCGAAGAGACGACGGTTTGCCTTGTCGTCATGAATCCGAAGAACAGCAATTATTCTGTTTCTCAGGATGTTCTTATAGATGATGCCGAGTTGATAAAGAAGTGACGAAGGTCAGGCGTTGATGCTCAGGACAAAGCGTGTGCCTTTGGTGAACTCAGGGTCGATGGAAAGGTCACCATCCATCCTGACAGCCATCTGCCTGCAGATGGGGAGCCCGAGGCCATCGCCTTTTGTCAGGTCTCTGACTTCGAGGAAAGGCTTGAAGATGTTTTCACGCATTTCTTCGGGGATAACGGGACCTGTATTCGAGACAAGGAACTGATATTTGTGTACGCTCCGCTTCTTGAACTCCAGGCGGATATGCCCGCCCTCGGGAGTATATTCGGCTGCATTTGAAAGCAGGTGGAGCAGGATGTGGGAAACGTATTCCTTGTTAAACTTGACGGTCGATTTGGGTACGTCAGCATTGAGCACGACGCCGCTCTTCACTTTCCCTCTTATTTGGCTCATGATGTCTTCTGCGAAAGCAGGCAGACGAACCTCTTCCGTTTCCAGCACTTGGTCGGTATTTGTCTCAAGTTGCGAGAGGGTTTGTATGTGGTTTGCGAAGTCCAGCAGGGCTTTTGCTTCGGGCTGATGGCTGTCGAGCTTTTGCAAGGCAGGCGTCAGTTGTGCCGAGATGTTGCTGGTGAACTTTGCTTTCAGGGCAATGATTTCGTTCAGGAGGCGGATGTCCTTCTTCTGCTTGTGAGTGAGATGGATGTATCGCAAGAGCAGGAGTGTGCCTCCGACCAGTACGGCAGCAAGTGCGGCAAGCAATGTACAGAGCAGAATGATGATGCGCCAGCGGGAAGCTAAGGAGCTGTCTTTCTCTGCGATAGATGCTTCGCCTGCCTGAATCTGCTGCTTGAGGGCGTTTGTCTCGGCAGCCACTTTCAGGGCGTTGACCGAGTCTTTCCATGCGATATAGCTGCCGTAGGCCTGTGCCACCATGCTTGCGTTGCCCGACTGCCGCCCGCTTGCGATGAGCGTCTGATAGGCATCGTTCACCTTGTCATAGTCTTTTGAGGCTGTGAGTTTGGCAACCATTTCCTTGAAGACGGCATTTCCCTTGTCCGTCTGTCCGAGGGTATAGTGGCAGATGGCTTTGTTGTAGAGGAAGTCGTTCTTGATGTTCTCGTCCGCAGAAGCGTTGGCGTGGCGCTCCATCTTTTCGAGTTGCTCCTGAACGTTCTTGGGCTTCCGCATCTTGATATACATGTTCATGCGTATCAGCGCAGCCTTGTAGCGTTCAGCCGACTTGGCTTTGTTGTCCAGTTTACGGTTGGTGGAGATGTCGTGCTCGAAGTCGTGCAGGTGGTCGAAAGCATCCCTGTACTTCCCTTCCGCAGCCGCAGTTTCTGCCTGCTGCAAAGCCTTGTTCTTCTGCTGCCCGCTTGCCGGGGTGCAGACACAAATTATGCTGACAAATAGAATGACTAAGAGTTTCTTCATAACAGTATTAGACCTTTGGCTTAGACCTGTAGTGTGCGATATGCCCAGAGGCGAGGGTTCCTTTCTTACCAGATGTCTTCAGGCGTTTCGGGGTTGTCATATACTTCCTTCGGGCACCATTCGAGGTAATCGACGAAGAGCTGTTTCTCGAGGTAATCCTGTACGGTCTTGAAGCGCAGATAGTAAACTTCGTCTGGCGACATGGGCTCGCGCACGATAATGCGTCGCGT
>Ga0310690_10007670_pt1 | contig 13840 bp, 4 predicted proteins | sample AusTroGonzalo_MG_2_FD_207661 | JGI IMG/M metagenome (GOLD analysis project Ga0310690, IMG submission 207661) | Bovine rumen microbial communities from tropical cattle in Woodstock, Queensland, Australia - Gonzalo_04 (v2) (version 2) | ecosystem: Host-associated > Mammals > Digestive system >... | reverse complement strand
GTCATGGCCCATAGCTACACGGAGGAGAAACTCGAGAACGGCGAGACCCGCGTCGTGATGAAGATCCCCGCCCCGCTCGCCCCGATTAAGGTGGCCGTGATGCCGCTCGTGAAGAAGGACGGCCTGCCCGAGGTGGCCCAGAAGGTGGTCGACGAGCTCAAGTACGATTTGTCCTACCAGTACGACGAGAAGGATTCCATCGGCAAGCGCTACCGCCGCCAGGATGCCATCGGCACCCCGTTCTGCGTGACGGTCGACCACGACACCCTCGTCGATGGCTGCGTCACCGTCCGCGACCGCGACACGATGACCCAGGAACGCGTGAAGATCGAAGACCTCCGCGCCCTCATCGACAGCAAGGTCTCCCTGACGAACCTTCTGCGGAATCTGTAGGCCTCCCGGAGGCTGGCTCTGACCCCCAAAACCATGACTGGCGGGCGTCCAAGTTATTTGGGCGTCCGCCAGTCGGTTCTGCTTTTTGGCGTTTTGCTTGTTTTCTAAAGAAAAAGGAGTTATATTTGCCCCTTGGATTACTAGCCCCACGCGATAACCAATAATCGGGGGGGGGGTCATAAACCAATGAAAATGAACAAGTTAGAGAACAACCACAAAGAGTACGTCGCTCCCGAAAGCGTTGTAAAGGAACTGATTATGTCTAAAATGCTGCTGCAGGGCAGCATCGCCGACTGGGGTGAGGACCCCGAAGAGTTCGGTTGATTCCGGGCATTTTCGCAAATTCTGCCTATCGACAATTTAATCCTATCATTCAAATAATCACATGAAAAACAACCACTTGATCCATCTCGGATGGACTGCCTTTTTAGGGTCTCTGATGGCTGTTTCCTGCCAGACGGCGTTGGAGACAGACCTTGCGGAGAAGAATGTTTCTTATGATTGCACCATCGAGGTCAATCTGGACGAGACCAGAACGGCCAACAATGGCTCCGGTACGGTCTGGGTGGCGGACGACGCCCTCGCCGTCATGCACACCTCCGACGGCTCCACGTTCTACACCAGCCGGTTCTATTATTCCGGCGCCAGCAACGCGTTCAAAGGCCGCGTGGACAACGTGAGCGATGTCAGCAACGACTGGTACATGTTCTATCCGTACGCGGAGAGCATGACTTCTCCCAAGAGCGTGCAGATCACCGTTCCCGGCTCGCAGACCCAGACCGGAAACAACAGCACGGCGCACCTGGCCGGCCCGGATTTCCCGCTCTTTGGCAAGCAGCTGCAGCAGCCGGCCTCCCAGCAGATGTCCGTCACCATGGCGAACCTCCTGGGTGTCATCAAGTACCGGGTCAATAACAATTCGGACGCGCCCATCGTGATCAAGCGGATCCAGCTTGCGACGCCCGTTCCGGTCAGCGGTACCTTCTCGGCGGACCTGACTGCGAACAACATCCAGTGGACCGCCGCCGGAACCACCGCCTCCAACCTGACGCTCAATGTCGAGAACGGCGCTGAAATCGCCGTCGAGGAAGAATGTACTTTCTATGTCGGTACGATTCCGTTCACCGCGGTCGCCGGCACGCAGATGAAAATCAAGATCACGGCTGTCCACCCGTCCAATCCCTCTCAGGAGATCGACTACTACGAAGTGCTGAACCTTACGCGGGACAACACCGTCAGCCCGAATTCGCAAAAGTCGTTCCCCGTCTTCAACTACGACGACAACCACCAGACCGATCCGGGTTCCGGCACGCCGACCATCAAGACCGACCAGAACCTGACCTTCTCCACCGCGGAACTTACCTGGACCCTCGGCGGCCAGTATGCCCTGAACGGTCAATATCCCATGCCTCAGCAGGTTGCCGGCGCCCAGACCAGCGTGACCTACTCCTCTTCCAACTCCGGCATCGTTGAAATCGTGAACAACAGCCAGGTGAAGATCAACGGCCTTGGTACTGTGACCATTACCGCCAACGCGGTAGAGGATGACAACTACAACCCCGGAACGGCCTCCTACAAGCTGACGATCGCCGAGGCTTCCGTCGTTCCGACGAGCCGTACCTACACCTATGTCGCCCCCAGCGACCTGGTTGCCGGCACCTATGTGATTGCCGGTTCTGAAAGCAGCGAACTTTCCGCAGCTCTGTTCCCGACGGTGTCCGTCGGTTCCTGGAACAGCTCCCAGACTGGTAATGTTACCAATGGCGAGTATGTTCCTCACAAGGTGATTGGCACCAACAACGCCGCTGAATCCTTCACGACGGAAGACGCTGATATCATCCGTGGCGAAGTGGACCTCGTCCGGGCCAACACGTCCGGGACGGCCACTTGGAAGATCAAGGTCAATGCCAACGGCCAGTATCTGGGTACGCCGTCTCAGGAGTATCGGATTCCCTATGTGAATGAAGCCTCTGCCGCCGCATTCTCTATCTCCGGCGGCAACAGCGGTTACGGTGGTTGGGGTGGCAGCTCCAGCTCTAACGGCGTGACCGTTCAGACCGGAAACTATTATTTCTACCATACCGGTTCGGGCGATGGCTTTACCTATCGCACGACCTCCACTTCCAATATCCGCTTCTATAAGCTGAATGCGAGCAAGCAGAGCCAGACCATCGCCTTTGCGAACAACAATGCGACCCAGACCTGGACGCTGGGCACGACTTACGCCCTGAACGGAACCTATACCGTTCCGCAGGTTTCCGGTGCAGTGACGGAAGTGACCTATTCCTCCTCCAACGCGAACGTGGCGACCATCAACGGCACGACTCTTACTATCAAGGGCGTCGGCACTACGTTTATCACCGCCACCGCCGCTGAGACCAACTCCTACTATGGCGCCACGGCGCAGATGACCCTCGTGATCGAGAACGGTGGCACCACGCCGCCGACCCCGACGGAAGCCGTTTACAAGAAGGTGACCTCCGAGGAGCCGAACTGGGCGGGTACCTATCTCTTTGTGGACGAGGCCAGCAGCAAGGCCTTCGCCGCCTTCTCCGCCAACGCTTCTTCCTATGCGGTCAACGTGACCATCAGCAACGGCCAGATCGCCGCCACCTCCGATATCGCCAAGTACGCCCTCACCGTGACCGATGCCGGCGTCCAGCACGCCAACGTGTCCGGCCAGGAGGCCTATGATGTGCGCAACAGCGACGGCAAGTACATCTATTATTCCAGCAATGCGCTTCAGATTGCGGATACCAATACCAAGACCAGCAGCGGTTCTGGTTGGGGCAGCAGCTCGACGACGACGGCTTACTACCATGCCTTCAAATATGATAATGGCGTCCAGGTCCTGAGCTCCGGTCAATCCAGCGGTTACAACAAGTACTATCTGGGTTACAGCAGCGATGCATTCTCTTATTCCAACTCCAGCGCCGAAGGTCGCCGCGTCCAGCTCTACAAACTGACCGAGGGTACGACCCCGACTCCAGGCAAGGAGGACCAGGTCCTGACGTTTGCCGAGCCCACTGTGACCCGGACCATGGAAACGGCCAGCGGTACTTTGGCCGTGCAGACCGTCACGGGCAACAAGACGACCCCCGTGGAATACTCTTCCTCCAACGCAAACGTCGCGACGGTTTCCGGAACCACGATCACCATCCGCGGCTTCGGCTCCACGCAGATTATCGCTACCGCCCCCTCGAGCAGCACCTACAACCAGGGAACGGCCTCCTATACCTTGAATATCGTCCAGTCCACCCCGGCTACGACCGGCGCCGTCTACACGAAGGCGACCTCCCTGACCGTGGGCGGAACCTATCTGGTTGTCGATGTCTCTGATACCCGCCTGTTCACGGCCGCAACGGACGGCTCGTTTGTGAATGTCACCCCGTCGAACGGAGTCATCAACGACGCCAACAACAGCTATGCCGGCTATGAGTTCACGGTGACGCAGAGCGGCAGCAAGTATTGCATCATGCATAACAACCAGTATCTGATCAACGACTATTCGATGAACAGCTCCACCGGTCTTGTGTATGAGAGCAATAAACCGGAAGAACGGTATCTGTATAGCTATTCCGTCCATCAGAACGACAATAGCGTGTTCGAGTTCGCTACGGACCAGCGCGGTTCCGGCAACACGGGCGAGGTCCTGTACTACAAGACTTCGAACAGCGTGTTCAAGATCGGCGGCAGCGGCGTCGGCGTGGGTGTCCACATTTACCTGAAGACTTCCGGCAGCGTTACCCCCGGCAAGCAGAACCAGAATCCCTACTTTGCCAGCAGCTCGGTGACCGAGTACCGCGCAACGGCCAGCGGCACCTTGGCCGTGCAGGCTGTCCAGGGCGCCTATGGTGATGTGGAATATTCGTCTTCCAACACGAGCGTGGCGACGGTTAACGGCACCACCCTCACCATCCGTGGCTTCGGCCAGACGACCATCACTGCCAATGCCAAGGGAAATGACAGCTACAACCCCGGATCGGCCAGCTACACGCTGACCGTCGTCCAGAGCGGCTCCTCGACCGGCACCGCCTATGTGAAGGCGACCTCCCTGACCGTGGGCGGAACCTATTTGGTTGTCGATGTCTCTGATACCCGCCTGTTCACGGCCGCTACAGACGGCTCGTTTGTGAATGTCACCCCGTCGGGCGGCGTCATTACCGACAACGACGGCACCATGAGCGGCTATGAGTTCACGGTGACGCAGAGCGGCAGCAAGTACTGCATCATGCACAACGGCCAGTATTTGGTTTGCGACTATAATGGCACCAATGGCAACCAGGGCAACAATTCGACCGGCCTTGTCTATGAGACCAATAATCCGGGTAATGATTATCTGTATGACTATACCGTCCATGACAATGGCGTGTTCGAATTTAGCACGATGCAGCGGAGCTCCTCCAATACGGGCGAGGTTCTGTACTACAAGACGAGTTCCAACGTGTTTAAGATCGGTGGCAGCGGCAAGGGCATCGGTGTCCATCTCTATCTGAAGGACAGCGGCACTTCCGGCAAGCAGTACCAGAGCCTTTCCTTCTCCAGCGGTGCGGTGACCGAGACCCGTGAAACGGCCAGCGGCACCATGAGCGTCCAGCAGGTTTCCGGAGCCAAGACGGCCGTGACATACTCTTCCTCCAACACCAACGTGGCGGATGTTAACGGCACGACCATTTATATCTACGGCTTTGGTTCGACCACCATCAAGGCATCTGCCGTCGCAAATGACCAGTATTATGCCGGAGAAGCCACCTACACCCTGACCATCAGGCGGACCACCCAGGGGAACGAGTTCAGCATCGAGAATGAGAAGGTGGCGGGCTACCTTGACGCCGTAGAGGCTTCCCCCTACGATCCGTCCAACTATAGCAATACTTACGTGACCACCTACAGCAGCGGTACCGGCCAGAACAATCGCCTTGACTGGCCGAAACCGGTTCCGATTACCTGGTCTTCCAGTGCGACCGCCGACAAGGTCTACATTTATAACGACGCCGCATATTCGGATTTGGCGAAGGAGGTGGTGTCCGGGACGTCTAATTCCGTAGATGTTTGGACGTCCAATTCCGTAGATGTTTATAACCTGATTCCGAACCGTACCTATTATTATCGGGTCATGAGCGGGAACTCCCAGGTGGCTTCGGGCAGCTTTGCGACCACCGGCCGCCGTCGTATGATCAGGGTCGGGGATGGTTATGGACAGAACCGGGCGAACAACTGCCGCGATTTCGGCGGCCAGGTGACCACTTCCGGCAAGACCGTCAAATTCGGCAAGATTTTCCGTGGCTCCAATCTGGACGGGACGTCCAATAATGAGAAGAACGTTCTTACGAACTATATGAATGTCCGGGTGGATATCGACCTGCGGGGGGGCTCCGAAGGATCGAGCAACCCGCTGAAGTCCTATAATAGCGATGTTACGTCGGACAAGCAGGGTTATAGCAGTTGGACCGACCTCTCCAACCAGACGAAGATGAGCAATACGCTGAATGCTATCTTCGACGCTGTCAGCAAAAACAAGGTGGTGTATATCCACTGCGCGGTGGGCGCTGACCGTACCGGTTATGTCTGTATGCTTCTGGAGGCCCTCCTGGGTGTTTCCCAAGGCAATTGCGACGTGGATTACGAAATGACCTCCTTCGCGGGCGCCGTCGGCACAAGGACCCGTACCGGCACGAATAACTATTACTATCTTTCCACCAGCGGCAGCAGTTGGGGTGGCTGGGGAGGCAGCGGTCAAACCACCGTTCAGGGTGTAGACTTTATCAATACCTATAGCGGCGCGACTTTCCAGGAAAAGGCTATAGACTACCTGACCAGAGCGAAGAATGCTACCGAGAGACCCGGATTAGGCATTGACAGGAGTGTCATCACGGCCTTCCAGAACGCGATGCTTGAATAAATCTCAGTATATATGAAACAGAACGAAAAGCGAACCGTTTACACCGCGCCTGAAATGCGGTGTATCGACCTTAGGCTGGCCAGCGTCATCCTGGGGAGTAACACGCCGGGAGATCCCCTCCCCTGGGACCCCAGCGAGGACGACACACTTTAGTTAATTCCAGAAGTATGAAAAGATACATTACCATCGCGCTTTGCGCATTGACCGTATTCGGTCTGGGTTCCTGCAACAAGGTCCACGAAGAGGACTTTGACAACGCGGGCCGCTCCGTCACGTTCCAGGCCCAGCTTGGCAACGACACCCGTACCGGGCTTGCCCTCAAATTCGTTCCGGATTGGAGAGAGACCACGCTGTCCGACGTTCACATCTGGGAGGTCACCGGCAGCGATCGTATCGAGGGTGAGGATGTCAAGATGAGAATCCCCGGAGAAGCGGAAGGAAACTATGAGATCGCCCTGTTCAAGGCGGACTTCTCCAACATGACGATCATCGTCAACCCGCCGTCCAACGCTCCTACCCGCGCTGGCGAGACATACGCATACACGTCTATCGTCGCCCCGAAGGATGCGAGCGGCAAGTTCACCGTTCCGTCCACGCAGACTCCGAATTCCGCGACCCTGATCGACCCGCACGCCGACTTCATCGTGGGCAAGAGCCCCGCGGCCTTCGACCAGTCCCAGGCCGGCAAGGAGGTGAACCTCATCTTCACCCGTCCGGTGGCGATTTCCCGCCTGTCCATCATGAATGTCGAGGACGCTGCCATCAAGCAGGTCAAGATCTATTCCTCCGACAAGCTCACGGGTTCCGCCTCGTATGAGAACGTGAACTTCGAGAATGCGACGGTCTCCTTCGACAATTCCGGTTCCAACGTCATTACCCTGGACTACGGCAGCGGCGTCGCCATGCCGGCCGAGGGTATCTTCAATGCGTATTTCATCTCCCTCGTGGGCACCAAGCGCATCACGAAGATCGAGGTTGTCACCAACGCGCAGACCCTGACCAAGGAGTTCGAAGGTGGCAAGGCGCTGACCTTCAAGGTTCCTGACTTCAAGAGCATCGCCGTGAACATGGGCGATTCTGTCACCCCGGGTCCCAACCAGGACCAGCCACAGAACATCCAGTTTGTCAGGGGCACGACCGTCGTTACGGACGACACCTATGACCTGTACAGCACGGCCGATTACGTTTCCCCGACCGTTACCGGACAGGCCGACGGTGCGACCCTGACCTATTCTTCCAGCGATGAGGCGGTGGCCACCGTTTCCTCCACGGGTGTCGTGACCCCGGTGGGCACAGGTGAAACCACCATTACCGTGAACGCCTCCAAAGTGGAAGGCTACAAGGCCGGTTTTGCACAGTTCACGCTCACCGTGACCGACAGCACGCCTGCTCCGGAGGATCAGCCGCTGAAGTTCATGAAGGGTGGCGTGGAGGTTACCTCTGACACCTATGATTTAAACAACGGTGGCACTTACGTGTCCCCGACCCTGGACGGCGCCGTCCAGGGCGCGACCGTGACGTGGGCGATCACCTGCACTCCCGAAGGTTGCGCGACCATTGACACAGACGGTAAGGTTACACCCGTCGCCGTTGGCGCCGTCGTCGTCACCGCGACCGCCTCGGCCGTGGCTCCGCTCTACAAGCAGACTTCCAAGTCTTACGACCTGCAGATCAAGGACAGCACGCCTGTCGTCGGCCCGACCGTTACGATCAACCTGGAAGAGGCGACCGAACTGGTGGCCGGTGAGAAGTATGTCCTGGTTTCCAACGGCTTCGCCCTCGTGAGAGATGGTGAGAACGCTTCTGCCGCCGCCTTTGACGCCACGGCCATGACCGTCACCGTACCGACCGACCTGCAGGAGACGCTCGAGTGGACGCTGGAGCAGAAGTCCGGCTCGATTACTCGTGGAAACGAGTATGCGTTTACCCAGGGTGCGTATTTCTTCGGTATTGCCATGAATACGAACCAGACGACTTACACTTATACGGTCGAGGTCAACAACGGACGGGAAGTGTCGTCCGGCGTTTCGATTCAGGATCACAACATTTCCGTTGCGAATGGCCTGATTTACTATGCGGGCAACAGCAGCAATTACTATGTCTTCTACAACACCACGGATCAGAAGTGGGACAACGAGAAGGTGGGTAACACGGCTTCTCCTGCCGCGGCGAGCAAGACGTTCCTTTACAAGCTGAAGGACATGCGTGCGGACCAGAATCCGACGTTCTCCGCTGCTACGGCCGAATATGACCTGTACGGTCCGAAGTGGAATGTGGCCGTTCCTCGGCTTCAGAACGCGCAGGGCACGGTGACCTATGAGTCCAGCGATACCGACGTTGCCACCGTGGACCGTACTTCCGGTGCGGTCACGATCATGACCACCGCCAGGAGTGGCGACTCCGTCGTCATCACCGCCAAGGCTTCCGGTAACGATACCTACAAGCCCGGCGAAGCCAGCTACACGATCAACATCGTGAACACCAACCCGAACGTGACCAAGTATGTGAAGGTGACCAGCACCGCCGACCTGGAGCCGGGCGCCAAGTATCTGCTTGTGTTCGAGGGTCTTGCCGGTGACGAAGATGATGGCGACCCGAAGGTGTTCAGTGCGGTGCTCAATAGTGACGGGTCGCAGTTCTTGAAGAACGCTTCCGCTGCCTTGGATGTGACGATTGCCAATGGCGTGATCGAATCCTCTGATTTTGACGACTGCCAGTTCACGCTGGAGACCGGTTATTACCTCAAGGGCGACAAGGCCAACAAGTACATCTATCCGGGCTCGAGCGGCAGTAGCAGCGTCATGCTTGCCGAGGGTACGGCGTCTCACGCGTTGACCATCACCATCACCAGCGCTGGCATTGCGGAGATTATGTACAGAAGTGGCAATACGAGCCGCTACCTCGTTTGGTCCACTTACAGCCATTACTTTAGCTGCAACACCTCGGTTAACAATCAGGGCTACTCCACCGGCATCTGCCTCTATAAGATGGACGATGGCCGCCAGGCACAGACGCTGACCTTCAACGCCGCCGAGTTCCAGTATGACCTGGCTACCAGCACCTGGACCCCTGCCGCTCCGGCCCTGTCCGGCGCCCAGACGTCCCCGTTGACCTGGGAGTCCTCCAATACGGCCGTCGCTACGGTCAACGCTTCCGGCACAGTGGCTCCGCAGGGTAAGGGTACCGCCACCATTACGGTCTCGGCTCCTGCGAGCACACAGTATAGGAGCGCTACGGCCTCCTATGAGCTCACGGTCGTCGACAGCACTCCGGGCGCAACGACCACTTATACCAAGGTTTCGTCGACTTCCGGTATTGTCGCTGGCAAGCAGTATCTCGTTGTGTATGAGAACGGCGCTACTTCCAAGGTCTTCAAGCCGATCTTGAGCGGGAGCACTTATACGGCCAGCGCGGATAATGCCATTGATGCGGTTGTCTCCAACGGGACGATCGAATCTGGCGCGCTCGAGGATTGTCTGGTCACATTGGAGGCGACCGGTTCGAACTTCTTCATGAAGGCCGCCGGTTCCTATCTCTATCCCAGCCAGAGCAACATTGGCGCCGAGTCCTCGCCTACGAGTTCCAGAGCGCTGTCCATCACCATTTCTAACGGAAAGGTTACCATCAAGAGAAGTGAGTATTCACACTATCTTGGTTTCGAAACCTACTTCCTCAGAACCGGCTCCGACACGGGCAATCTGGCGCTTTACACCGTGTCCGACGGCACCACCCCGGAGCCTCCGACCCCGGTTGCTCAGAACCTGATCTTCAACCCGACCAGCGTGAGCGGTAAGGTGGGAGAGACGGTGACCAAACCGACCCTTACGGGGGCCTTTACCACAGTCACGTATTCCTCCAGCAATACGGCTGTCGTTGAGGTTAATTCGGACGGCGACTTGACGCTCAAATCCCAGGGTTCCGCCACCATCACGGCTGTTGCCGAAGCCGGCACCGTCGGTGGTGTCACCTATGCTGAAGGCACCGCGACCTACACGGTCAACGTTAGCCCTGCAGATACCCCTTCGACGGACGGCAAGACCTACACGAAGATTAACGGCGCCGCCGAACTGGTGACCGGCACCTATGTGATCGTAGAGAAGACGGACACCTATGTCTATAATGCTTCCGGAGACAACCATGGTGGATATGGTACGATTGGCACGACCGCCGGCATTTCCAAGAGCGGCTCGACCATCACCCTTTCCAATTCGATTGCTTCCAGCTATGAGTTTACCTTTACAAGGACGGGAAATAATCTGACCATTCAGCCGGTAGCCGGAGAGTTTGCGGGTAAGTATATGTATGCCACCAATACTGTGTCCAATACATATATTGATTTCAAGAGCGAAGCGACCAATTTCGTTGTCAATGTTCAGGCGAATACGAACTATGTCTATTTCGCCACGCCGAAGACGAGCTCCGATTATACGGAATATCTGTATAAGAAATCGTCGGACAACTTCTTCAAGCTTGGCGGTAGCGGTTCCCCTACGGCCCAAGATCCTAAGGATGCAGGCATCTATCTCTACAAGCTGGACGATGGCGGCACGACCCCTGTCACACCGGATCCTCCGACTCCGACGACGCCCACCTATTCGTTGATTACGCCCAGTGAGTTTGTCAGTGGCGGCACCTATCTGATCGTGTCTGCCGATTCCGGCAACTACAATAATGCGGATAAAAAGAAGGCTTTCGCCGGCGATGCAGATGGAAGCGTTGTGACGGTGGATGGTACCAGCGGTACGATTACCGGAGACTTCTCCGCTTGTGAGTTTGTCATCACGGAATCTGGCGGCAATTACACGTTGAAGATTGGCTCGAACTATGTGACTGGAAACCAGAGCAGTGGTTCTCGTTATATTCAGGTGAGCACGTCGGCTGTCACCATGTCCCTGGCGTCTGCTTCCGAGCTCGGCTCAGGAGAAGGCCTGGTTTCCGACGCGTTCTACTTCTATTATACCAAGGGAAGTGGATCTTCGGCGTCCAAGGAAGTCTTGTATCTCAATACTGATGGCAAGTACAAGATTGGTCAAACGGGCAGGAAATATGGCACCTATCTCTTCAAGAAGAACTAGTCCAACCGCTTAACTCTTTAACATCACAAGGCCGGCGATTTCGCCGGCCTTGCGTTTTCTCCGCCCCGTCGTCCCCATTTGTGGGGATTGTCGTTTGCGTAGAAAAAGGCTATCTTTGTAATCGGTATGAAACGGTTGGTGGTCATCGTGGTGCTTGTTTTCGCTTGTGCGGAGGCGCTGGCGGCGGGGTTTCGTGTGCGCGGACGGGTGACGGATGCGCAGGGGGAGCCGCTGCCGGGGGCGGTCGTGCACTTGGATGAGAATTACCTGTGGGCCGTGACGGATGCAAAGGGCGGGTTCGTTCTGGAGTCAGTGGAGGCTGGGAGGTACCGGATGGAAACCGAGTGTCTGGGGTTTGCGTCCGATGTGCGCGAACTGGTTGTGAATAAGGCGGTTGACGAGTTCGTTATCGTGCTGCAGGAGCAGACGCTGGCCCTGAATGAGGTCGTGGTGACGGCGGAGCAGTCCAAGGAGAACCTCAATACCACCCGGAAGATCGAGCGGACGGCTCTGGAGCATCTCCAGGTGTCGGGTTTGTCGAACATCGCGGCCCTGATGCCCGGCGGCAAGACCGTCAATCCGGACCTGACGGCTGCGACGGAGCTTACCGTCCGCGGGGGCGGGTCCGGCGCCGGCAACGCTGCCTTTGGCACAGCGGTGGAGGTGAACGGCGTCCGCATGGGCGACAACGCGGCCTTCGGCGGCCTCGCCGGCGTGGACACGCGCAGCCTCCAGGTGGAGAACATCGAGTCCGTGGAGGTCATTTCCGGGGTCCCTTCGGCCGAATACGGCGATTTGGGGAGCGGGATGGTACGGGTGACTACCCGGAAGGGCCGGACGCCCGTACAGGCCACTTTTTCGGTCAATCCGCGCACGTACGACGTGTCTGTGTCCAAGGGTGTCGCCGTAGGGGAGGGGGTGCTGAACGTCAGCGGTCAATGGACCCGGGCCACGCAAAAGCTTACATCGCCCTATACCTCCTATACCCGCCGCGGCTTCACGGCGGAATACAATCGGACCTTCGCCCGCGTGCTGCGGCTGGAGGCCGGGGTGACCGGCAACCTCGGCGGCATGGACAGCAAGGACGATCCGGACGCCTTCTCCGAGGAGTACGCGAAGGCCCATGACAACCTCCTGACCCCGCACCTGAAACTGACCTGGATGCTCAATCGGTCGTGGATTACGAACCTGAGCCTGGAAGGGTCGGTTTACTATCACGACAATCAGACGCACGAGCACCTGTACAATTCCTACGGCTCGTCGCAGCCGGCCGTCCATGCGGAGGAGCAGGGCTATTTCCTCGCGACGGCTCTACCGCTTACGTTCTATGCGGACCGCATTACCGACTCCCGCGAACTCGATTACGCCGCCTCGCTCAAGTACGACTGGCTGCACCATTTCGGGGGCGTGAAAAGCGTGCTCAAGGCCGGCGTGCAGTGGAAGGCCGATGGCAACGTGGGCGCGGGCGAGTATTACGAGGACCCCGCCCTGGCGGCGAACGGCTACCGCCCGCGGCCCTACACGGACTATCCGTATATGCACAACATCGCGGTTTATGTCGAGGAAAAGCTGTCCTGGAAGGGCCTGGAGGGGAGTTTTGGCCTGCGCGGGGAGCGGACCTTCATCGAGGGGACGCAGTATAAGAACCTTCAGACGCTGTCGCCCCGGCTGAATGTCCGGTGGCACGTGACGGACCGCCTTTCGCTCCGCGGCGGCTGGGGCGTCACCCGGAAGCTTCCGGGCTTCTACATCCTTTTCCCCCGCCAGGAGTACCGCGACATCCAGACCTTCGGTTTCTCGCACGGCACCGGCGCTTCGTATATCTACTATACGATTCCCTACACGATGACGTACAATCCGGACCTGCGCTGGCAGTCGAACCGGAACGCGGAGGTGGGCGTGGATTATGAGCGGCGCGACGGATGGAAGATTTCCCTGGCTGCGTTCCGCAACGTGACGAAGGATCCGTACGAGCTTGTGAATCAATACACTCCGTTCTCTTACCAGGCCCTGCAGGTTCCGTCTGGATTTGTGATGCCTTCCGATCCCGAAATGGTCGTGGACCGCCAGACGGGTGACGTTTATCTGCGGAATGGCTTCGGCGAATACTTTACGCCGATGGATGTCCGCGTCCAGGACCGCACCTTCGCGGGTTCCCGGATGCAGCGAGGCGGGGCGGACATCGTCCGGACCGGCCTCGAGCTCACGGCGGACTTCCCGGAGATTGCCGTCCTGCGGACGCATCTCCGCCTGGACGCCGCCTACACGCACACGGAAACCCTGGACGAGAACGAATCGGCCTACTACCAGTCGGGCTGGTCGCATACCGAACTGCCCGGTCGCTCCTACCAGTACGTGGGCATTTACGCCGGCGGTACGTCCATTGCCAACGGCCGCAAGACCGACTGGCTGGACGCGAACCTTACGGCCATCACCCACATCCCGGAGGTCCGGCTCATCCTGACCTGCC
>Ga0310690_10007669_pt1 | contig 13840 bp, 17 predicted proteins | sample AusTroGonzalo_MG_2_FD_207661 | JGI IMG/M metagenome (GOLD analysis project Ga0310690, IMG submission 207661) | Bovine rumen microbial communities from tropical cattle in Woodstock, Queensland, Australia - Gonzalo_04 (v2) (version 2) | ecosystem: Host-associated > Mammals > Digestive system >... | reverse complement strand
CTTACCAGACAGAGACAAGCTAATTGAGCTTTATAAGCAAGCTATTCCAGCTGCACATAATCTATGTAAAGCTTTGTTAGTAAGACGTGGTATTGTAAAGCTAATTACAACTTATATTGATGTTATTCCAGCTTTGGCTAAGCACTGGCCAGATGGTCGTATTAGATACAGACTAAACAGCACAGGAACTGATACAGGTCGTTTTGCTTCAGGTGGTAAGTTTAGATTTTTAGATGAGACTGATAACCCGGTTGAAATGAACTCAATTAACAGCCAAAATATTCCATCACACAATCCTGAAATCAGAACACTATTTAGAGCACCAAAAGGTAGAAAGATAGTAGGTTCAGACTATTCAGGACAGGAGCTAAGATTAGCTGCATACTTAAGCCAAGATGAAACACTATTGAAAGCTTATGCAGAAGGCAAAGATGCTTATGCCATCATTGCAAGCATGGTATTCAATACAACTTATGAAAACTGCTTAGAGTTTTATCCAGAAGGAACTGAAATTGAAATAGATGGCAAGAAAGTTGTTTGTGGTAAAAAGACCCACACAAATAAAGCTGGTAAAGAGCGTAGAAAAATTGGTAAAGTCTTAGTATTAGCCGGAAACTATGGTATGTCAGGTGGTGGTGCAGGCTCTTTGATGGGTAAGACAGCTAAAGAAGGAACTGAATTGCTTGAAAAATACTTTAGCATGTTTGGCGGCTTAGGTAATGCTATTGCAAATGCTAAAAAGTTTTTAAGAGAACATGGCTATGTTGAAGGCTTATTAGGTCGTAGACGTAGACTTCCAGACTTATTCCTGCCTAAATATGAAGTTTATCTAAAGAATAATGATGATGCAGCAAACTTTAACCCATTTATTGGCTGTGAGAATAGAGTAACTAAGGACCCATCAGTTAAATACTGGGAAGAAGTTGTTGAGTTCCAAATTGCAAGATCTCAAGATGCTCAAAGAGAAAGAGTAGCTAAAGAAGGAAAGACTTGGACAGATAACGGTGAAATGAGCAATGCAGCTTATATGAATGTTGCACTAGCAGCGCTTAGATGTCAAGAGTTTAAGTATAAAGACCAAATTACGCATAAATGGATGACTAAAAAATGGACAGGCAAGGAAAAAATGAAGCCAGTTATCATTCAAGCTAACACAGGTAGAATAGCACAAGCTGAAAGACAGTGCTTTAATGCTTTGATTCAAGGCTCAGCAGGAACACTAACTAAGCAAGCTATGATAGACATCTATAAAGACGAGCAATTAAGAGCTTGGGATACACACTTGATTATTTCAGTGCATGATGAAGTTTTAGTTGAGTGCCCTGAAGAGTATGCTGAACAAGTTGAAAAGCGTCTTCCTGAGATTATGATCAATGCAGCTTTGAAGTTAGGCATTACTGCGCCAGCTATGAAGTGCGACCCATATAATGTTTCAAGATGGTATGCAGATGAAGCAGCTGTTTCTATCAGAGCTGAGTTTGATAAGCTTGAAAAAGGCGATGAAAAGAAAGGCATAGCACCGATTTCAAGAGAAGAAGCATTAGAAAAGGTATATGAAAATCACATTGAATTCCCTAAAGAAGCTATTTATAGAGCTATTACAGAAGGAATTGATTTAGAGTATTAATATTGTATAATATATAGAAGGAGAATAATATATGATTATTCAAACAAAAGAGTTTAAAGATGTAGCAAATACAATTTTAACAGCAGTAAGTGCTGATAAGAATGTAGCTAATGTTGAAATTATAGCTAAAGACAAGGCTATTTCATTAAATGCAACAAATAAAGAATGGTTTGTATCAGTTAAATATAATTTAACAGAAGATATTAACTTCAGAGCTGTTGTAAATGCAAATGCTTTCTTAGGTTTAATCACAGGCATTACAGCTGAAACATTTGAAGTTGAAGCCAGTGCTCAAGATTTAACTATTAAGGTTGGTAAGAGCAGCTATAAGATTCCGCTAATCTATGATAATGACCAACTTATGACTTTGCCTGTTATTAGACTTGTAAATAAGACAGTTGATATGGGCATTAGCAATGATATTTTAATGAGCATTCTAAATGTAAATAGCAAAGAAATTCAAAAGACAAAAGGAATTGATCCTGCAAAGATTGATGAATTACAAAAGCTTTACTATTTAGATGAAAATGGTTGTTTCACATTTACAACTGGTGCATGTGTTAATGCATTCAAGCTAGAAAAGCCAATTAAGCTATTATTATCTGACAGAATTGTTAGATTATTTAAGTTATTTAAGACTGATGTCAACTTTATGTATGGCACAGATGCTTTATCAAATGGTTTCTTGCAATCAAAAGCTGTATTCTATAATGATACAACTTATTTAGCAGCTATTGTAAATAGTGATGATGTAATGCTAAGAAAAATTCAAGGACCAATTAACTTAATTAAGCAATTTATGGCTGACAACTATCAAAACAGAGTTATTATCTCAGCAACAGAGTTATCTAATGCTATCAACCGTATTATCACATTTAACAAAAACTGTAATAAAGAGTTAAATACTTTTGAAATCAAAGGCATTTGCACATTCTCAGGCGACGATATGGTAATTACAGATGAAATAGGTAATGTTGAATATGTAAAAACAAATACAGGTAGCATAATTGATGGTAGCTATGCAATGAAGCTTAACTTAAATGACTTAAAGTTTATCTTAGATTCTTGCAAGAATGAAGCTATTACATTAAACTGTGGTAATCATAGATCTGTAATGCTTGTTCGTGGCGACATTACTAATGTAATTCCAGAACAGTTTAAATAAGAGGTAGTTATGCCTAATAACGTTGGAAAAAAATTTGAATATAAACTAAAAGAAGACTGGAAGAAGTCTTTTCCTGAAGGCACAATAGACCGTATCTATGATTCAGTCTCAGGTTATAAGACTATTTCCAATGTTTGCGACTTTATAGCTTATAATTTTCCATATATACAATACTTAGAAGCAAAATCGCATTTAGGAAATACATGGCCTTTCACAAAGTTTACACAATATGATAAGCTTATTGAGAAAGATGGTATCAAAGGTGTTATAGCAGGTGTTGTTTTATGGATGATTGACCATGATACAGTTGTATTTTTGCCAGTAGGTGAAGTTAAGAAAATGAAGGAAGATGGCTTGAAAAGCTTCAATATTAAAATGCTTCAAGATTCATTGTATAATATAGTAGTAATTCCTTCAGTAAAGAAGAGAACATTTATGGATTCAGATTACACAGTTATTCCAAGTATAATGGAGGAAAATAATGAACGATAAATTACAAGATGCTTTAACAAATGTTGAAACAACTTATGGTGAGTTAGTTGAAATAGCTAATGATATTTTAAAAGATATTGTTGGCCCAGCTAATAAACTTGTATCAGAGATTTCAGCAAATGCTAATAATCTAACAGTAGAACAAATAAGAGATGGTATTCTATCTCTACAATTAGCTGCTTATCAATTAGCAGAAATTAAAGAAAAATCAGCAATGAAAGCTGAGTTAGCTGAGGCTTTACAAAAAGAAAAGTTTGCAATCAACTTTAATAGTGTTGATGGCTCAGCAGCAGTTAAAGATAAGCTTGCTCTAGTAGCTAATGCACCTGAAATAGCTTCAAGTGCTTTATATAATTTAATAGCAAGTTTGTTAAAGACTAAACTTGATAGCTTGTATAGAATGGTTGATTCATTAAAATCTATTTTAATGTCAAGAATGCAAGAAACTAAGTTTATGAACTTGGGCTCAAGTGCTGAAATTACAACTGTAACAGATTTTACAAAATAAGGAGATATAAATGGGAACTTTAGCAGATTATGCAAAGAAGATCAACAAAGAGTATAAAGATGACAACTTAATGATCATCTCAGACATTAAGCCTGATTATCAAAGACTTGCAACAAATGCTTTAGGCCTTGACTACATTTTAGGTGGTGGGCCAGTCTTAGGTCGTTTATATGAGTTTTCAGGTTTATTCCATTCAGGTAAAACAGGTGCTGCTTGTGTAGTAATAGCTGCTTATCAAAGAGCTTTTCCAGATAAGACTTGTGTATTCGTAGATGCTGAGCACACTTTAGACTTAAAGTTTTGGGCTCGTATGACAGGTATGGACTTATCTAAGTTATACTATGTAAACCCAAATGGACAATCTGGCGAACAAATCTTAGATATGATAGAGGAAATACAACAAACTGATGACGTTGGCGCTATTGTATTAGATTCTCTTCCAGCTTTAATTCCATCAGCAGTATTATCAAATGACTTAACAAAAGATATGGGACAAAGAGCTACTATGGCTAAGCCTCTATATCCATTCTGCTCAAAGATGGCTGAAATGGTTGCACAAAAGAATAATATCTTTATTATGATTAACCAAGTTAGAGATGCAGGTAAGACATTTACAGGTATTCAGTTATACAAAGAGCCTTGTGGTCTTGCACCAAACTATTATTCATCAATTATTATTCGTTTTGGTACAAGAAAGTTTACTTTAGGTGAAGACTTTGACTATTATAAGCAAGGTAAAGACCCAGGTGAAGGTGCAGATGGCTTCAGATTACTTTATAAAGTAACTAAGAATAAGTGTGGAAACTGTGCTCGTGGTGGCGGCTTCTTAACATTTAGATATGCAACAGGTTTTGACTGGATTGCTGACTTGCTTGAAATAGCTACAACATTTAGGTTTATTCAACAAAATGGTGCTTATTTAACACTTGTAAACTTAGAAACAGGTGAAATTTATACAGATGAAGAAGGTAAGCCATTAAAGGGCTATAAGAAGGACATGATTGCATATATTAAAGCAAACATTCCATTCCAAACCGAATATTTAGCTATGTTAAACAGATACATTTCAAAAGATGATTCAATTTCTTATGGTGAATTGTTAGATGAAAGAACAAAAGCCGAAATTAATGCACAACAAGCTGATATTGATGCACAATTTGCAGGTCAAGCACCAGCTAAAGGCGAAGAAGAATAATGGCAGTTGGCATTAGAGAACGTACGAAAGAAGGCTCAGCACCAAAGCCAACAAGATTTTTCTCAAATAAACAAGAAAAATCTGTAGCTGAAGCTATTGGTGGCAAGCAAACCAAAAATAGTGGTGCAACACCTTGGCAAAAAGGTGATGTGTTGACAAGCGGTAGCGAGAGCTTCTTAATAGAGTGCAAAACAAAAACAAAAAAATCAGACACAATTACTATTAGAGAAGATTGGTTTGAGAAAAATAGACAAGAGATGGCCTTCCAAGGTAAAAAGCACCAAGCAGTTGTGTTTAGCTTTGGTCCAGACGAAGAAAACCATTATATAATAGATGAATATTTATTTCAAGATTTACTTGAATATTTACAAAGTAAAGGAGAATGCTAATGTATAGATTAGATGAAGACTTAGACGACATTTTAGAAAACATTAAAACATACACACCAAACTTAGAGCTTCCAGATCCAGACCTAAGAGACCTATGACTTGAAGAAAAGAACAGAATTATCTGGTTAGATGATAGTGTAAGTCATGATTCACTTCCAATTATCAAGAGAATTATGAATTATAACATTATGGATAAAGGTTTGCCTATAGAAGAAAGAAAGCCAATTAAGCTTATGCTTGATACACCAGGCGGCAGTGTAGACGTTATGAATGTTATGGTTAATGCTATCAAAATAAGTAAAACACCAGTATGGACAATTAACTTTACTTCAGCTTTATCAGCAGGCGCACACATCTTAGCAGCAGGACACAAGCGTTTTGCAATGCCAGGCTCAACAGTATTAGTGCATAGTGGCAGTGGTAATCTTTCAGGAACAGCTGAACAAATTGAAAAAGCTAAAGAATATTATGACAAGGTTTCAAAGAAGGCTGATGACCAATTGTTAGCTGATACAAAGATTGATAAGAAGACTTACAAGAAGAAAGCACCATTTGATTGGTATATTTCAGCTGAAGAAGCTCTTGAATTCGGCATCATTGACAAGATTATTGATGACTTTGATGAGCTTGCATAATAAAAAATTAAAATAAAATATGAAGTAGGCTGTTAAAACGGCCTATTTTTTATTGTATATTATTATAGTGATATGATTAGACCTATTATACAAAAACAATTAGATAAGGTTGCATTTGCAGATCTCAGCAATTATAATGCTGAGACAAATACTTTCATTATTCCGAAGTATTCTAAGCCTTTATATGATATTCAAGGATGCTATTTAGTTAAGGTAGCAAAAGATATTGTAGGAAACTTAGATTCACCTTTAGCAGCTAATTGAAATAACAGCACGGCACCAAAGTTTGAATACTTAAAGATTTTTGTCACAAAAAAGATGGGCGGAATGATTTATGTAAACTCATTTGGCTATGATATGGACGCAAAACAAGACCTAATGATAGCTTGGAATGGTTGGTTGCCAGCAAATGATTTAACACAAATAGAAATACTTTAAAAAAGAGGTAATAGATGGATAGACAAAGTTTAGCAGTAAAGTATAGACCAAGAACTTTTGAACAAGTAGCAGGACAAAGCATTGTTTGTAAGGTTTTAGAGAAGCAATTAGAGCTTCAAAACTTCAAGAATTGTTATTTATTTGCAGGAGCTTCAGGCTGCGGTAAGACAACACTTGCACGTTGCTTTGCAAACAAGATAAATAATGGTGAAGGTGATCCAATTGAAATAGATGCTGCAAGTAATGGCTCAGTAGACAACATAAGAGCTATCATTGAGAGTGCAAATCAAAGAAGTTTATCAGGTATTTACAAGATATTCATTATTGATGAATGTCATGCTATCACTTCAACAGGTTGGCAAGCTTTCTTAAAAGGTATTGAGGAACCACCTTTATACACTATCTTCATTTTCTGCACGACGGAGCCAAACAAGCTTCCACAAACTATCTTAAACAGAATGCAAAGATATAATATTTCAAAAATTGATTCTATTTCCATCAAGAATTACTTAAAATATATTTGTGAGCAAGAAGGATTCACAAACTATGATAGCACAATAGACTTAATTAGCAAGGTTGCTAAAGGCTGTATGAGAGATGCTATCACTATGCTTGATCAATGTGCTACTTATTCAACAGATTTGAGCTTAGAGAACACAAGAGCAGTCTTAGGTAGCTTTGCTTTTGAAGTTATGCTTAAGCTAACTAATACTTTGTTGTCAGCAGATGCACAAGGAATGATACAAACTATTGATGAAGTAGATAAGAATGGCGATATAAAGCAATTTGTGGGCTCATATTTAGAATTTGTGCTCGACCTAAACAAATATGTGCTATTTAAGAGCTTAGATATTACAGCTATTCCAAAATATCTGGAAAGTGAGGTGCAATATTTAACAAGTTTTGAAGGTGCAGGCTTATGGTACAACAAGCTTGCTGAGTATTTGCTTAACCTAAAGACAAACATCAAATATGATTTATCACAAAAAGCAACAGTAGAAGCTTACTTATTGAAGCTTTGCAGAGGCAATTAGTTAAATGAAAGAGATTATTGGACAAAACAAGATAGTTAGCCAAATAAATCAGCTTACTTTAGATAATCTGCCAAGAACTTTAATGCTTATTGGCCCTGACGGTAGTGGTAAGCATTTAATAGCTAACACGATAGCAGAGAAGTTTGAGCTTGAAGTTATTGAGCTTGTTGAGAAAGTGGACCTAGAAGACTTAGTTGAGTATAGACAAATAGCTATGCCAAGACTTTTTATTATAGACTTAGGTTTATTCACAGAAAGACAACAAAATCAGCTATTAAAGTTTATTGAAGAGCCACCAACTGCAAGCTATATTGTGCTTTTGACTGAATCCACTGTAGGACTTTTAGATACAGTGCTAAACAGATGCACAAAATGGACATTAGAGCCATATTCAAAAGAAGAAATTATAGCTATCACACATACAGTTTTAAGAAATGACCTTGTATTTGAAGTTATTAAAGCACCAGGACAGCTATTAAATATCTCAGAAAAGATTATTGAGCAAACTGTTAACTTATGCAATAAGATTATTAAGAATATAGATAAAGCAGGTTATGCAGATGCTTTGAGTTTAAGCGGTTTTATTAACTATAAAGAAGATTTTGATAAACCAGACTTCTATTTCTTCTTTAACGTGCTTGAATTATTAGCTTTTAAAGAGTTTATGAATACACAAAGTGATTTAAGCTTCAAAGTTTATCAGACAACAAATGAATATAAGCAAAAATTGATTACAAAGACTATTTCAAAAGAGCCTTTTATGCTTAATTTCTTAACAAAACTTTGGAAGGAGACAAGATAAGCTATGGATATTATTGATTTAAAAGAATATATAACTGAAGATAAGCTATCAGACGACTTACTTGTCTTTGTTTGTGCTGATGATAATGCTAAGTTCTTAGCTGACCAATATATAGCTGAGATTAGCCAAAGAAAAAACCTTGCATTGAATACTATTCAAAGCTTGTCTGCATACTCAAGCAGTGTAGCAGGCTTCATGTTAGACCCAGATACAACTTTATCTGTTTTAAGAGTTGAAAAGTTTGAAGAATTATACAAAGCTTATTATAATTTTAGAAATGTTATAGTAGTTTGTGATAAGATAGACAAAAAAGTTGAAGCTGTTGTATCAGATTTTGTTGTAAAGTTTCCAAAAGCAGAAACTTGGCAAATGGAAGCTTTCATTAAGACACAAATAGCAGGCTTAAAAGATGAAGACATTAAATGGTTAGTTGGTGCTTGCAAGAATAATATGTATAAAGTGCAAACAGAGCTTGATAAGCTAAAGCTATTTAAGCCAGAAGAGCAAAGAGATGTGCTTATAGCTATGAAAGAAGCAGAAAATAGTGACCTATTCAATATGCAAGTATTTGAATTATCAGATGCAGTTGTTAGAAAGAAGTTATTTATTGTTTTAGACTTCTTAAAACATAAGCAAAGCTGCGATTTTGATGTCTTTCCAATTATTAGCTTAGTATTAAAGAAGTTAAAGAATGTACTTTTTACATTTTATGCTAAAGGTGCAGGCCTTACACCAAAAGAATTTAATGCAACTAAGTATTATGACAAAGATATTAAGTATTCACAAGAATATTTAATGAATAAAATAGAGTTTTTATCAGATATTGATAATAAATTAAAGACAGGTGCTTTAGACATCTCAAAAGATGCTCTATTGGATTATGTCTTGTGTAGCTGCTTGTTTTAATAAACATAATAAATTAGCCAGGTAGCAGCAAAAAGCTTGATAATGGGCTTATAACGAGCCCAGAATAGCTATTTAGGAGATAAATAATGAAAAATAATTTAGAACAACAAATAAAAGACTTATTAAAACCTTTTATATTAGACACAGATTCTATTCTTGGCTCTGTATTTTTTGAATATGATGGTGCAAAGACCTATCTAAAGAGACTAACTAACACAGAAAAGGCTAATGAATTTACAAAAGGTTATATAGCAGGTGTAGAGGAAGTATTATCTTTTATGTTAGAGCGTACAGTTGCAAAAACATTAAGCAAAGATCCAGATACTGGCGAAGTATTTATAGTTGAATCACCAGAAAGCCGTGTTATCGCTACAAAGAAGATAGATACCGCAGAACTTATTAAGCAATGTCATGTGCAAGCAACTGAACAACAGATTGGTAAGATTAAAGAAGAGGCTATTAAAGAAGCTTGTGCTAACTGTAGCTATAAATCAAGTGATGATTATGATGGCAGCATGATATTTAGACATTGGTTTAAGGAGTAATAATGGAAGAATTAAAAACAGGAATAATAGAAACTGAAAAAAAGCAAGAAAAGTATTCTTATTCTAAAATCGATACTTATAAAAATTGCCCTTTCCATTATAAATTAAAATATGTAGATGGAAACTATGTGCCTTTTGACAGTATTGCTACAGAATTTGGAACGCTTATTCATGAGACTGAAGAAGCTATTGGAAATGCAATTAAAGATGGACAAGCTATTGATTATGAAGCATTAAAAGATAACTTTAGTAATAGATCTACTGAGTTAAAAGCTAAATATGCTAAAGCTTGGATGGAAAAGGATAAGTCTAACAGAACTTATGATGACAAAGCTTATGAATATTTGACTTCAGGGATATACAGATTAGAAAAGCTAATGAAACAACACCCTGAATATGAGATTGTGGGCTGTGAAGTAGAGTTTGATTTCTTATTTAATGGCAAATATTTATTCCATGGCTTTATTGATAGAATATTTTATAATAAAGACACAAAACAATTTATTGTGCAAGATATAAAGTCTTATGCAGTGCCACTTGATAAGGAAAAACTAACTACGCCTTTGCAATTTGTAGTCTATACATTAGCTATGGCTGAGAAATACAAAGCTAATTTTGCTGATATAAGCTGCCAATATGACCTTCCACTATGTGATATGGTGCAAGATGCAGGCACTAAAGGCTATGTAGACCGCGGAATCAAGAAGCTTGAGGAGCTTTTCTTAGGCATTGAAGGTAAAGACTGGAAGCCAGCACCATGCCCATTATGTGCTTGGTGTGAATTTAGCCGAACAAGTGAGTTTGGCAAGGATCCTGCTAACAAGCAATACAACTTATGCCCATATTATAGCTTATGGACAAAAGATAGAAAGATGTTTGGCAAGGAAAATGAATGGTTAGGCATTAGTATGCACCCAATTATAATGGAAAACTTTAGAAGAAAGCATCATTTGGTATAATTATGGCATTGAATGGTTTAGTTTATGATTTAATAGTTGTTGGAGAAAGCCAAGAAGGTTTAGATCTTATAAAAGAGGTCTATAAGTTAAATTCTGAGCTTAAAATTTTACTTATTAGCAGCGCAGTATCAAAGCAAGTAAAGGGTGCTGAAGCTATTGAGAGGACAGTTATTGATGCACAGTATTCATATGGAGTTGCTGTAGCTATTATTTCTTATACAGAAGCTTATTTAGCTAAGAATTTAGTCTTTGCAACAGGCCAAATTGCTACAAAATTGATGAATGAGCCCAATAATAATGTATATTATAATGTAAAAGCTATCAAAAAAGGCACAAATGATGTTGTTGTTTTTGGTAATAATGCTAACACAATAAATGAAGCTATTTCTATTTCAAGAAAAGTAAAAAGGGTCTTCATTTGTGAAGAAAGCAACAGCTTAGCAGTCTTAGTTGATAAGCAAATTACACCAAGATATGACAATATAAGCTATTTGCCAATGAGTAGAATAATAAATTATGAATATAATGAAAGTGGTAAGCTAAGTAAGGCCTGCTTGAATACATTGGCAGAACTTCCTTGTGATGCCCTATATGTATCAATAGGTAAAAAACCAGATACGGCTACATTTAATAGCAGAATGATCAAGCTTGATGAAGATGGCTACATAATTGTTGAGGATGGGCTTATTCCAAAAGTTGATAATGTGTATGCTATTGGTAAATGCACAAAATATAATTTAAAAAATACAGAAAAAACACTTGAATCATTAAAAAATAAGCTTAGAAAGGAGAGTAAATAATGAAAAGATATAGTGTAACTAAGGTAAAAGCTGATGTAGAAGCTATTTGCAGAGCACACAGTAAGGAAGAACCTGTAATGCTTAAACAAATAGATAGAATAATAAATAAAAAGAAGCAGCCTGTTTATTTAGTTGCTTTAGCTTTCGGTAAAGTAAGCAAAGACGCTGTAATTAGCACAGCAAAACATATAAAAGAGTGCTTAGATAGCAAAAATATTGATGCTATTATTTTGCCCCTTGGACCAGAGGATGCAAAAAATGGTCTACTTGGCTTTAGCACAGTTAATATAACAAAGGAGAACTAAGATGGCTATTTTAACAGATGACAGAAAGTTTAAGAATAATGAAGCATATTTAGCATTAGCTGCAAAAGTTGTGCCAGATATGGATGCTTTTAAGAATTATCTTCTTAAAGCAGATTATTTTAATGCACCATATACAACAAAATATGTTGGAGCTTATGCTGGTGGTCTTTGTGAGCATGCTTTAGCTTTATATAATGAGCTAACAATGCTATGCAATGCTTATCACCCAGGTAAGTATACTGAGCAAGACATTATTAAGGTTGCTTTATTTAAAGATATTTATAAAGCTGAGCTATATGAGAAGTACAACAGAAATGTTAAAAACGATGAAACAGGTAAATGGGAAACAAGAGTTGAATACAAGGTTAAAGATGTAAGACCAACTTTTGGGACATTGGGTTTCAGCTCTTATATGATAGCTAAATACTTTACAGAGCTTAATGACGAGCAAATTGAAGCTATTGTACATGCTACTTTAGGTATGGAAGATGGCTTTAAGACAGCTGACATTTATGATATTATGCAATCTTATAAGTTAGTGCTATTGACACATATGGCAGAATTAGCAGCAAGCTATATGGGAGACGAAAACTAATGAAAATTTGCATATTTACAGACGTGCACTGGAACAAGAAGTCTTCAATAGTTACTAAGCGCGGTGCAAAATATAGCCAAAGACTTGAATATCTTATTAAAGGTATGAATTGGGTCAATGACTTAGCCATAAAGCAAGCTTGCGGAGCTATGGTATGTTGTGGTGACTTCTTTGACAAAGATATAGTTAATGACGAAGAGATCACAGCATTAAAAGAGATAGCTTGGAATGAGCTTCCTAAGTATTTTGTTTGCGGAAATCATGAATCAAGCACAATGGACTTACAATTTAGCACCCTAAATGTGCTAGGTCTTGGTGAAAAAAATCACTTTATCATTGATGAACCTTGTATAACACCTATTGATGCTTTTAACCCTAATTTATATTTCTGTTTCTTACCATATATAACAGAATCAGATAGAAAGCCACTTGAAAGCTACTTTAAGTTAAAAGAAGATAATAAATATGTATTATTTTCACATATTGATATTCAAGGAATTAACTATGGCGGCTTTGTTAGCAAAATAGGATTTCCTTATGAAGATTTATCTAAACAATTTGAGTTAACTTTAAATGGGCACCTACATAATCAAGTCTTTATAACTAAAAATGTCTTGAATTTAGGCAGTTTATCAGCTCATAATTTTACAAATGATTCATTAAATTATAAATATGGAGCTTGGGTCTTAGATACTGATACTCTAAAGCTTGAATTTTTTGAGAATCCTTATAGTTTAAACTTCTATAAGTTTGATGTTTTGAAAGAAGAAGACTTAGCCATCTTAAAGGGAGTTAAAGATAATGCAGTTTTATCAGTTAGATGTGCTGCAAGCTTAACAGAAAAAGCAAAAGAGGTATTAGCTTCACTTTCAGACAAGATAGTTGAGTCAAGAATAGTTTTAGTGCAAGCAGCTTTAGATACAGATGCTATTACATTAGATATTAAAGACTTAGCTATTAACCATATTGCTGAGTTTGAAAAGTGCTGTAGACAAAGCATTGAAAATACTGATGTTTTAGAACAAGAATTAGCAGAGATTTGCAAATAGATTAGAGGAAGAATAAATGGATATAATATATAAGAAAAAAGGATCAGGCAAAACAACAAAGCTAATTAAAGAGTGCTCTAAAATGAATAAAAGAGATAGAGGTTGCTATACATATATTTTAGTTGCAAATAGAGATATGGCACGAAATGTAAGTGATATAGCAGATAAATTAGGCTTGCGTGGTAGTGTGCCATTTCCAGTAACAGTACAAGAAATGATAGATATTAGAGGTAAGTTTACATATATTAAACATCTTTTAGTAGATGATTTAGATATGTGTTTAAGACAAGTTATTAGTAATAGATTTGATATACCACTTGCAACATTAAGAAAGGAGACAAAAGATGACTTTAACTAAATCTGACACATTTAAGAAGAAATATCACAAGCTATATA
>Ga0310690_10007668_pt1 | contig 13841 bp, 10 predicted proteins | sample AusTroGonzalo_MG_2_FD_207661 | JGI IMG/M metagenome (GOLD analysis project Ga0310690, IMG submission 207661) | Bovine rumen microbial communities from tropical cattle in Woodstock, Queensland, Australia - Gonzalo_04 (v2) (version 2) | ecosystem: Host-associated > Mammals > Digestive system >... | reverse complement strand
ACAGCATTGCGCCAAGGAGGAGTATCCATTTACGGCGGAAAAAATCGGCCGCCATGCCGGCGAAAGGAATCACTATGCCGAAAGCTAGTGTGAATGCAGTGCCCACCAGGCCCATGGAGGCATCCGATACGTCACCTCCAAAAGCGTCCTTGATGTCCGGTAATACAGCCGCATATATCTGCCTTGAGCCTTGAGCCAGGAAGTATGCCGCAGATATCAGCAACAGCATTATCCACTTATAGTCAATCTTCTTCATAGCAGTCTACAAAAACCGGTTTGTTAATCTTGATCAATTCTTTGGGCCCGGAAAGAAGGCCGTTTTCACGGGAGCGCCCGAAAACCTGCACGCAGTCTCCGTCCTTGCATGCGACAAGCAATGATTCCCCGTCGGGGGAGAGACAGAAATGACGCGGATGCAACTCGGTGTTGAAGTACCCTGCGGGTTCCAGGTAACCATTCTCCCCAATGGTAAAGACGGCGATTCCGTCGTTCTGCAAACGGGACGATGCATAAAGGAATCGCTTGTCGGGACTAAGCAGCAAGTGCCCTCCGCCACCGGGAAGCATCTTATTTACAACTATTCGCTGCATAAGCTCCATGGAAGGCCAGTCAAGGACCAGCACTTCGTCGGACAGCTCCGTGGAAACATAAAGTGAAGATTCTCCAAAAGCGCAGTGCCTTGGACCGCAGCCGTTGGGCATCTGAAATACCTCCTTACCGTCCACGGCCATCTTTCCATCATGAACGGGGAAGCGGTACAGCCGGTCTGTCCCAAGATCCACTACGACCAAAGAGTCTCCATTCGGAGAAAGCCACGAGGAATGGATATGTGGCGATGTCTGCCTTACCGGATGGGGGCCGCGGCCCTCGAAATGCAGTATTTCGGGTTCACCGGCGGGGATTCCGTTTTTATCCAGCGGGAACAGGGAAAGCGTCCCGCTGGTATAATCGGACACTACAGCCTGGCGGTCAAGGAGCGTGATGTGGCAGGAGTTCTGGCCGGAGGTGGGATACTCTTTCCCTTCTACGCAAAGGAAAGAACCCCCTGCCAGACTCCGGAGTGCGTAAAGCTTTCCGAAACCCCGCGCCACCCAGGTATACCCCCAGGCAGGATCCCATGTGCCGATGAATAACTTCACTAAAAATATCCTCCCTTTTCCTTTATTTCGCGTATTGTTTCCCCGGAATGCACCCAGGAGAAAATCTTCTTTTCGTTTTCGCGGATTTCTTCCGCCCGCAGCAGGACATCATAGGCGATCTCCCGGGGGACGATGAGCACACCGTCGATGTCGCCCAGAACCACATCGCCCGGCTTTATGGTAACATTGCCTATCACTATCGGAATCTGATAATGGGTGATCAGGCAGCGGCCAAGCGAGCCGTTGGAGATGCGGTATTCATAGAAAATGGGGAAATCGGCCTCCAGAATCTGGTGGGTGTCGCGGATACCGCCGTCAATACAGGCCGCCTTGACTTTCTTGCCCTTGGCCGTGGCCGTCATAACACCGCCCCAGAGAGTCGCCTCCTGGTCGCGGGATGTATCCCATACAACGAAATGGCCCTCTCCGAGGGTGTCCAGCATCTGTGTGCGGAACTCCATCTCGCCGGTAATCTTGGCATTGGGCGCGCTCTTGACAGTAAATGCAAAACCCGCTACGGTATGATACTCCCGCAGTGGCTTGATGCGGTTTGGAAGCGCCTGATGCAGAAGACAGAACTCCCGCATCACATCGTTGACAGCTCCAAGATACAGCTTTTCAAAACGCTCCAGAAGCTCTTTGTCGGGAATTGGGAAAGGCTTAGTGCAAATGCCTTCCCGCGTCTCGATAAGTTTTTCGAGATGCATCATTCCGACTTCTTTTTTGTACTGATCTACACTCATGGCTTATTTTCCTTTTGTGAACGGGATTGACATGCCTCCGTCGATAGGTATATCCGCTCCGGTGATATAGCGGCCTTCATCGGAGCATAGCAGAAGCACTGAAGGTGCTATATCATCAGGGCAGCCTACAAAACCAACGGGAATTGACTCCTCGATAACCTTTCGATATGCAGGGTCGGCAAGGACCTTTTCATTCCGGACCGTCTCGATTGCGCCGGGGGCAATGTTGTTTATGGTAATGCCGCTGCCTGCTAACTGGCCGCAAAGCGTCATGCACAGGTTATTCTGGGCGGCTTTTGTTGCTGCGTAAACGGCCATGGCAGTGTTAGGACGGCTCTGTTGGACACTTCCAACGGTGACAATGCGGCCCCATCCCTTATTACGCATTCCAGGAACGCAGGCCTGGATGAGTTGGAGAGATGCGCGGAAATTGGTGTGCATCTGCTTGTCAAACTCTTCCGGTGTTATGTTTTCCCACTCGTTGCGTATCTGGACCGAGGCGTTGAGGACCAGGATATCCACCACTAAGCCGTTCTCTTTCATAAATGACTCGAAGTCGGTCTTCACACTGGCCTGAGAAATGTCGTATTTCCATGCGAGGTATTCTCCGCCGGCATTCTTGACCGCCTCCATGGTAACGGCCGCCTTGACGTCGTTGGAATTCCAGTTGATAATCACCTTTGCCCCATGCTTTGCAAGAAGCACCGCCGTGGCACGGCCTATTCCCTGGCCGCTGCCTGTTATCAGGGCCGTATGGCCTTTAAGATTGAACAATTCCATATTAACTCCAGATTCTGTCGTTTGAAAATTCCTTATCCCACTGCTGCGTAGGCTCCCATAAACCCGGTATTTCAGGATTAAGGTGCTGCGCTATCAGTTCATCGTTAAGCTCTTCGATTCCAAGTCCCGGGGCATCGGGGACTTCGATATAACCGTCTTTGACAAGAGGTTTTGGCAGTCCCTTGACAATATCCTGCCACCAGGGAACATCCACTGAATGAAGCTCCATGGCCAACACATTGTGCATGGCCGCTGCCGCGTGGACTGCCGCCATACACGCAACGGGGCTTTCCGCCATATGGATGGCCACCGCAACACCGTTTTCATCGGCCATATCGGCAATCTTCTTGAGTTCCAGGGCACCGCCACACGTGAGGATGTCCGGATGAATGACGGATACGGCATGGCCTTTCACCAGCGGCTCAAAGCCTTCCTTAAGATATATGTCTTCGCCAGTACAAACCGGAATGGTCGTTGAATTCTTCAGACGGATGTACTGGTCCGTGTACATCCACGGGACCATATCCTCCATCCAGGCGATGTTGTATTTTTCCACCCTGCGGGCAAAACGGATACAGTCTTCAACGCACACGTGGCCGAAATGGTCTATTGCAAGGGGAACTTCATATCCTATGACTTCACGCACGTCACGAACATACTTCTCAAGAATATCCAAGCCATGTTCTGTAATATGGATGCCGGTAAAGGGATGGGCGGTGGTAACGATGTCATAGCTCTTTTGCCTGCACACCATTTCCGCCGTAACAGAACCACCCTGCACGTTCAGGATATGCGGGGCATACTTTTTCATTTCATCAATAAGGCCGAGAGGGGCGTTAATGGCTCCGGGTTCATCCATCAGAAGACCTATCCCAAGATCCATCTTCAGGAATGTGAAACCCATCTCCATGCGTTTCTTAAGGGCCAGGCCCATGGCGTGTCCGTCGTTGTCCTTGCCTTCCGCATCGGTATCGCAATAAATGCGGATCCTGTCCCTGAACTTTCCGCCAAGGAGCTGCCATACAGGAACTCCCCATGCCTTTCCGGCAAGATCCCAAAGGGCTATCTCTATTCCTGATACTCCTCCGCCCTGACGGGATGCTCCGCCAAACTGTTTTAACTTATGGAAGATACGGTCTACGTTGCAGGGGTTCTCTCCCAACAGACGACTCTTCAGCATCAGTGCATACGTCTTGCTGGATGCGTCCCTCACTTCGCCGTAGCCTACTAGTCCCTGATTGGTAAAAATCTTAATCAGGGTACACCGCTTGGGAGCACCGTCGATGTCGGCAAAGCGCATGTCGGTGATTCTCAAAGTGGCAGGATTAATCTTCTGGTTCATATTTTGGTGGTATTGTCTTATCGAACTCTTATTTCATACCAGACCGTTTTATACTGCGGTCCTATCTCAATTATTGCATTTCCATCCGCGTCCTTAGTCACAGGTACGCGTTTGCTGCGCTTTCCCCGCTCATCAAGCGCCCAGCAGCGCGTTCTCCTGGCTTTTGAGGCCAGCTTCACTTTTGCCGGTATCCCCTCTGTAAGCATGGGCCCCGTTCCCCAATCTTCATGACGGGAATGAATGACGGCCGATGGTTTGGTCGGGTCCAAGTCATCCGGTTCTACCGTGAACTTCTGCCCGGTGTGCTTTGTGTATCCGGTGGCCACAAGAAGACAACTTGAATGTTTCTTGAAACCGTTGGCCTTCATGCTGACAAGGGACATAGTTGTCCATCCCAGTTTGGTGGGCCCGAGCTCAAACGATATCCCATCACCCCAATCTATGGTCCTTCCTGCGGGAAAACCCGAAAAGACCTTGCTGTTTCCAGTCCGGACGATGAACATTCCACGGTCCGGGATATCGTGATTCCACTCTATTTCTCCGCCGTCGGAAAAGACGGTCTCTCCGAGCGCCTCTTCCTGAAATACTTTTCCCTCATCGGCGAAGAAGTCTGTTGCAACCCGGTGAATAAGCCTTTGCGGACGAAGGAAAGAATTGCCGGAAGCCATTTCCAGCTTTTCTGAAATCCAGAACCTGAGATTCTCAACCCAGTCTTTCTCATATACCTCACGTGTGAGGTTCTGTACATACTCTTCGGAGGACGCCTGTACATCTCCCCGGAGGAACATTAAAGCGCATGCCGGGAAATGCGCGATGGCATCGGTACGCGCCGCATATGTGAAATTATAGGCCAGACAGTCCGGCTCCACATCGGACAGATTGTGGTAAGAGTGGCCGATCAGGCCGTCCCAATCCTGAAAGGCGCCATAAGCATGAAGCATGGGCTGCCCCTCCGCTCCGTAAAGATTCGGGAAAGGATGGTTGTATTCTGAAACCGTAAAAGGCCGGTCTACCGGACGGTAAGTGGCAAGTTCGGTCAATTTGGCTCCGTCGGTCTCGTTCACCATGGGAAGGTTCTCGATGGTCCACTTGTCGATGTCTGCGGAATGCTCCGGGTGGCACCAATAGGCATGCATGTCAAAGAAATCCATCTGTTGCGATGCCCAAGGCGTAGAATAGTTGACCTGGGAACCTGTTATGGGGACTTTTACCCCCAGTTCGTCGATGAGGAAATCCCTTTGGCGGTTCCAGTGTTCCATGTCCGCGGTTTCAAAGACTGTGAGCATTTCCAACTTGTACTCGTCGGAGGACTCTGAAAGCTTGTCATAGTTCGGCCAGTCAGGAGCATCTTCACCGCTGCCAAGATCGTGCTTCCATCGCAGGATGTCAGTGACAACCGCATTTTCATTGTTGAGTTCAATGACAGCAACAGCCGGATCGTCCACGTAAGCAAGGCCCGTATAGGGATTAACGTGAGTAAGCAGTGCGCGGGCATAGTCCAGCTCCTTCTGCTGGAGATCTTTGTCAAATCCGTTGCGTCTCTTGAAACGCCGCCCTACCAGGAGATTGATATCGGAATAGATACCGTTCTTCTTGAACTGGTAAAACATATAGTCGAAAAGGTCAAGTTGCTCCGGGTCAAATGTGACATATGTGCCGTCGTCCACCAGTATGCCTTTCTGCTTGATATCCCGAAATGTATATTCGGACAGATCGAAGTAATGCAGGCGCACGATATTGAAACCCAGATGGGCAAGCCGCCTGGCCATACGCTTCGCCTGACGGTGTGATGGGAAATTCGCACCGCCCACGATATTGACTCCATTGAAGCGTATCCTGCCGGCATCGTTCACAAAATGCCGGTCTTCGATACGGGTAAAGCCGTGTTTGCCGGCCGGTGCATCCAGAAGCGCCGAACAGTCAGTTGCCCCGCTGGCAAGATCGTAGGAAATCACGAACGGGAAAAGCCCATCGTCGGAAGGAACTTCACCCACTGTATGACCGTCCTGCGCAATGGCGAAGACAGAGATTATCAGGCCTGATACTATGAGATACAGTCTTTTCATACTTATCTGGGATATAGTGGCTTTACTCCCGGTACCGGCTTGAAACCATTGGCCCTTGTGCGGCCGAGAGGTATGATGGTCAGGTTATCGAAATAGGGGGTGGCGATGTTCTTTTCCCCAAGCATCGGCGCCATAAGGCCCGCCATACCATTCCCATATTGCCCATCCTCAGTGCTCACCACCTTCACGCCGTCAACGTAACCTGTTATGGAATCTCCTTCGAAACGAAGCTTTAGTGAATGCCAGGCACAAGGGGTAAAGCCGTGAACCATAGTGCTGTCAACGGTGAATTCTCCGCCCTGCTCAAAATCTCTTCTGGCCCTGATTAATGCCTGCTGCTCGGCATCTCCGATCAATTCGGCCTTGTTCACCTTACCACATGACTTTATCAGGGAACACTTTCCCTTTTCATCGATTTTAATATAGTATCCCTTAACCCAAACACCATAGCCGATACCTACATTGCAGACGCGTCCCATGACTCCTGCTTCATCTCCGGGATTGAGCCACACATCGGCGCTCACTTCGTAGTCCAGCCAGTCTACATCGCCAAGTATAGTATAATGGTGCCACTTTGGCGCCCAGCTCAGCGTTGATTCGCCAACAACTTGTCTCAAGCATAAGCCATCATTGTCCGGGCGAGCGGTAAGTTCAAAAGCCCCCATAATGTCGGCCGTATAATGCGGCAGGTATCCCCACTCTTCAGGATTTGCGTAGCTGTCAAAATCTTCAGCGTATGGCATGGGGAAGGCTTTGGGCTCGGGAATATTGTCAAATGACCCTTTCTGCTGCCCTGTGGTAGTGGATATGGAATACACCGCATTGGGCTCTAGACGGATTGTAAACTTGCCTCTCTTCTGTTTAATATCAGCAAGGCGTACAAACTGTTGTTTCTCGTCACTGTACCATACGCAAAGCGGAGTACGGCTGAATCCTTTCGATGTCCGTATGGTTATACTCTGGGGACCTGCAGCCTCTTTGGTCTCGATGATTATACTGTAATCCCCGGTTTCGGGGTCCTTAAGGGTAATCATCGATCCGCCGCCTGTGAGTTTCTGGCATCCGTCATCGACATACAGCCAGCCGTTTTTGGTAAACTGACCATAATGGGCATATCCCCATAAGGCTTCGCGCACAACATAGTGCCCGCTCCAGGGCTCACGTGCAAGGACGGTTGAAGGAAACTCGCTGTGGGGTTGCATAGGGTAAATTCCCGCAATGTCACAGTAATTGATTACCTTGGTTGCGCCATTGACGATATAGTTCTCATTGAAGCATTTGACAATGGAGATAAGCGCATCGAAGCCTTCCTTATATATATGGTCTTCCGTGTTCCAAAGGGGTTTTCCCAGTTTTTCTACTATCGCTTTGTTCTCGTCGGAAATGGGAATCTCGCTGAATGTATGTGCGCTGATAATATCCAGGGATTCTTGGAGTTCCTGGTCTTCCAGCATATCCGGCAGAAAGTTCAGTTTCCTCCTGCCCCAGTTGTCAAAACCATGAAGGCGGACATTCTCAAAGCCCCTTTCGTTCAAAGTCTTTCTGAAAAGCTTGGCAAAGTCGTAATCCTTGCCTTTCTCGTTATGGCAACCGATGGCGTCAAGTTCAAGGCCATAAACGACGCGAAGTCCATAAAGCCATGATACATAGAAATCCGCCATATCCTGCGACCACCAGCTGCCAACCCATCCGGGAGCGCTCCAGGCAGTTGCATCCAGAGGCATCTCCGGACTACGCAGATTTGCTTCCCTCAAAACCCACCATGTATATCCACGGCGATAGTTGATGTCTCCGCGATAGTGGCTGTGGGCCGGCATCGACCCCTGTGTGCCGTTGCCGTCAGCCGGTATTTCAACAAGGAGTGAACTTACAGACCCGGCGAACATGGGTTTGTATACAAGGTCCATAATCTGGCTGCGCTGAGGCTCAGGGTAATCCTTCAGAAGGACCGATGTGGCGCCTCCGCCGTTTACGACACCAATTCCCTCAAATGTCTTGCCTGCAGATTTGGCATCCAGGCGAACGGTCTGCTGGGCCGACATACCTGCCGTTCCCAGAACCAGAATCAAGACCGAAATAAACAGTTGCTTTATCATGGGCGGTTATTAAAAAAGGGTCAATACGAAATCGCAGTAAATGGGAAGATGGTCAGAAGGATAATGTCCGTCATACAGGGTATCGTCGCACATATACCACACAGGCGTGGCGTTTCCACGGTAATAAATGAAATCAATGCGGCCACGCTTGTTCATGTTGTAACCGGTATTGAATCCGTTGAAAGTTCCAGAAGGACCGCTTGTCTTACCCTGATTGGAAAGGACCAGATAGGAATCCTGCCACCAGGTCTTGTATACCGTAGAGGCCTCAGATGCCGGATAACAGTTGAGGTCTCCAACGAAAAACGACGGCAGTTCATCAGTATTAAACCTTTTTTCCAGTTCCGGATAAAGGTAAGCAAGGTTGTTGTTTATATCTTTGTCCAGGGGAGCGTGGGTTTCCATAAAGAAAAACTTTATCCCCGTATTCTTGTGGGTAAAGACTGCGCATGTTCCGCCACGGTTATGGGCGCCGTCGTTCCTTACCATTTTATCCGGATTCTCGGACAGCCAGAAATACCTGTAATTGGAGATGGTGAACTTGTCCTTCTTAAAGGCAAGCCCGTTGGAACTCTTGCCAACTCCGTTCTGGCTGTACGGGCTGAAGAACTTGAACTCATAAATGCTGCCAAGATCCGCAATCAGGTCGGACTGCATGTTTTGACCAATCTCCGGTCCGCCGTTTCCATTGCCGGTGATTTCCTGAAGGCCGAAAACGTCGAAATCATTTGCCAGGATAGCAGACACGACCATCGATTTCCGCGTATCCCATCCATTCCCTTCTTCATAATCGGTATCCGGGGATATCCTCATATTGAATGTGCCGATCCTGACTCTAGCCTTATCTGCCGATTCGCCTGTTGAGCCTTCCTGCTTAACTTTTACCGTGGCCGAATGTCCTGAACTGGAAGTTACAGTAATGACCGCACTCCTTGGTTCGATGCCCTCATTCTCCTTGACAGTCAGTTCCATTGTAGCCGACCCTTTCCCGCTTGAAGGATTCAGGACAACCCAGTTGATATTAAAGCCCGAAGTGGAGCTGGCTTTTGCTGTCCATTGACCGTCAGTGGTAACCTCCACAGTGAATCGTCCGGAACCCGGACCGGTCTCAATCACTGACCTGTTCAGCGTCACTTCAAATGATTTCTTCCCGCAACCACAGATAAGGGGCAGGAGAAACAACGAACAGGCAATACTTATTATATATCTTTTCATTGTCGTCAATGGTTAATTCTCACTGAACAATCTGAAATCACAGAATATCGGACAGTGGTCCGACGGATAACGGCCGTCAAACATACTTGGATCGCAGACATAACGGACAGGAGTCGTCTGGCCTCTGAAGAAGATATAGTCTATCCTCCCGGCCTTTTCCATGTCACGGTCAATTTTGAATCCGTTGAACGTTCCCCTGGGGCCCGAGACATTCCCGCTAGGCAAAAGAACCTGATATGAGTCCTTCCACCAGGTACAAAAAGTGGCGTATCCTTCCGAAGAATCATAAAAGTTCATATCTCCCACAAAGATTGACGGCAGACATCCAGGGTTGTATTTCTTCTCGATTTCCAGATAGTAGGGGGCCGCTATTGTATTAAACTCCTTATTGAGGGGCCCATGCGTTTCCATGAAGAAAAACCTCACTCCGCTTTCCCTATGTGTGAACACCGCGCATAAACCACCCCTGTTGTGCCGTCCGTCGTTGGAAGACATCACATCAGGAGTTTCCGTTGCCCAGAAATAGTGTATGTCCGATATTTCGAACATTTCCTTCTTGAAAGCTATTCCGTTGGCACTTTTCCCATTTCCGTCCTGGCTGTACGGACTGAAGAACAGGAACTCATATGTGTCTCCCAATTCTTCTCTCAGGTCCGACTGCATGTTGCGTCCTATTTCCTGTCCGCCGTTACCGGGACCTGTCACCTCCTGGAGGCCGATGATATCACAATCGTTCTTCCGAATGGTGGAAACCACCTTAGCCTTACGTGTATCCCAGCCATTACCGTTTTCGTAGTCCTTATCGGAAGAAATCCTGAGATTGTATGATCCGATGCGGACGCTTGCCATATCCACAGACTTGTCCACCACAACGTTGGTATTCCTGGTAATCTTGTTGCTGAATGGTTTGCGGCCGACAAGTTTCTCACCTGCATTACCGGGAGATACCCGGAGAAGCACAACCCCGTGAGGGGAGACTCTCGTTTCCCACCAGTCCGTCTGGGCAATCTGAGCTATGTCTTTCTGACGCCACAGGTCCCTTATCGTCTGGGGGCCGATCAGGTCCAGATTGTGCGGACGAAAACCTATCATACGAGGAGAATCGGAATGGTTGAAAAGGCCGATTGCCACAGAACCGTCTTCCAACGGTTTGATATAAACCGCCTGGTCTTGGTCTCCCTCCCATCTTGCCGCCTGAAAAGCGAGCGGGTCCTGGTTTACGTCTATCACCTCGCTATTGGTAAGGAGGCTGAGTGTAAAGGCATCCAGTTCCGTAAGATCGCAGCCGATCAGAAGCGGGGAACACAGAAGAGCCCACAGAGACACGTGCGAGTACTGCTCATCGGCCGTAAGTCTTGTCCAGTGATGCTCGTGCTCACGCAAACCGCCAGCGCCCCAGCCAACTTTGCCGATGACCAGCATGTCCGCATCCGGCCAGTTGCCGGGACTGGTATAGCCGGCCCAGCGTTCCTGGCGTATTCCGGCTGAAACTATTTTCTGCCAGCTGTCCTTGACATCTCCACCCGTGCGCCAGCACTCGCTGTACTCCTGAAGTACCGGACCGAGGGCGTAACCTGTATGACACGACAGCGAAAAGACTATGTCACGGCCGGTGGCAAGAAGCGCATTGCGCATATCTTTCATCCACCAGGCATCAATTGCATTCCAGTCATATTTCACATAGTCAACACCCCATTCCGCCCACTGGCGGGCATCCTGAGCTGCAAAGGAGTACTCTCCGAAGTACCAGAGTGAATCGCGTGATATCTTTGTCTGGTCAACCTGATAAAAGGGCGTGACGGAGCCTTCTTCCATCCACCAGCACTTCCCGTCAGGACTGTCACAGGAAGATCCGGCGTGGCCGGCGAATGTTCCGGCCCAGGGGGAAGAATAAATGCCAAACTTGAGGCCGTGGCGGTGAAGATAATCGCCCAGGGCCTTCATATCCGGGAAAGCGGAGTTCGGCTGAAGTGCATTTTCCTTTCCTCCTCTTTTACCCTGCCATCCGTCATCGATGTTTATGTAAGTCCAGCCATAGTTCACCAAACCTGTTTCCAGCATTGCGTTCGCCGCGGCAAGGGCTCTTTCCTGGGTTATTCCAGTTCCCCAGCAGTTCCACGAGCTCCAACCCATAGGAGGTGTAAGGGCCACTTTGTCTCCGATGACAATCAATAACTTGCGTTCTGCTGTGCCATAAGCATTGGTGGCTGTCAATGTAACCTCATAGTTGCCCTTTCTGCGTGCCTTTCCGGTTATTATTCCAGTTTCTTTATCCAGTTTAAGACCGCAGGGAAGTCCTTTTGCCCGGAAACGCATGGGCCGGATTCCCGTGGCGGGTATACGGAAAAGAAAATCTGCTCCTGGACGGGCGCCATAGACTCTGGGACCGTTTATCCTCGGCTCATCCGGTGCCGGAGGAGTCAGGATATACTGGGAATAGTCCGGTGCACTTTCCTGAGCTTTGGCCCTAAGAGGGAGAAGCAGCAAAGGAAGGAGAGCAAGACATATGTAAAGGATAACTTTTCTCATCGCCATTGTTGATTACAATGGCTAAATTAGTTATCCTCCCTTAAGACTCCAAATAAATGAACTGAAAGATTATACTGTTTTACAATGTGAAACGCTACTAATTTCACAAATGCGCGGTCTGAGATGTCAGACAATAAGTTTTTCATTGACAGCATTGGCGCAAGAAAGGACTCTGTCCAGAATTGCCTTTGGATCCGTAAGCCTGGTCTCTGGGAGATATACGCCAACAGCCCCTACGACGTGGCCGTCCTTGAAAATTGGGGCTGCAAATCCAGCCACACCGTTGGCATCGTGGTCCATAGCGTAACCGTTTCTTTTAATGTTCACTAAGGCATTCATCAACTCCCCCCTGACATTCTGGCCCTTATTCACTTCCGGCCATTCCTCGGCAGTAGGGAGCCCCGCCCGGGTGATGAATTGTTCTAGATGTTCCTGTGTATAGTTGGCAAGGATTGCCTTCCCTGTACATGCCAGGTAAACAGATTTGTCAAGGTTCGTACGACGGGCTATGATTCCGCGGTTGGGAACAGTGTCGAACAGCACGATTCTATGGTCGTTACGTATTACCGAGAGGAGAGCCGTTTCGTTAAGGGCAGTCCCGAGCGCCTCAACGTCCCTTCTGGCCATCTTTGTAAGATAATCATTCTCAATATATCGACCAGTAAGGTGATACAATTTATAGCCGATTTTGTAATCGCTCCTGGGTTCCGGCTGGTCGATATACCCGCGTAGGCGCAGCGTTTTGATGATATTGGCACACGTGCCTTTGTCCATTTCCAATTGTTTGGCAATCTCGGCCAAACCTGTTTCACGGTTCTCGTTGGCGGAAAGCAGTTCGAGGATATCCAGCGCTTTTGCAATAGATTTTATCATGACCGGCGTTTTACATTATAAAAATAACATACTGCAAAAATAATAAAAAAGCCGGAATCTTGCGAATCCGGCAAAAATATTAGTCAATATACTCTTTAGTCCACCTTGAAGTCGGCGTAGACGGGGAGATGGTCGGAGGCGTAGTAGCCGTCGTAGAGTTTGTCGTTGCAGACGTACAGGAGAGGGGTGGCGCCGCGGTAGTAAACGTAGTCCAAATGGTTTTTGTGCGTGTACATGTTGCGCTCCAGGTTGAATCCGTTGAAGGTGCAGTACGGGCCATACTTGAGGCAGTTGCTGTAGTAGGCGTCGTTCCACCACTGGCGGCACACGGCCGTTGCGGGATCCGAAGGCTGCGCGTTCATGTCGCCAACGAAGAACGAGGGATAGCCGTTGGGGTTGTACTGCTGCTCCATCTGCCTGTACTGCGGCGCGTACTGTTCGCGGGCCGTTGCGTCCAGGCATCCGTGAGTAACCATCACGAAAATCTTGGTGCCGGTGTCTTTGGCCGTGAGTATCGCGCAGCAGCCTCCGCGCTTCTTGGTTCCGTCGTTAGCCACCATTACCGAAGGCGTGCTGGAAAGCCAGAAGTAGTGCCAGTTGCTAAGTGTGAAGCGGTTGGTCCTGTAGGCCAGTCCCATCGATTCTCCGCTGCTGCTTCCGTTGCCGCTGGACACGTTCGGGTTGAAATACTGAATCGTGTACGTATCGGCCAGCTGGGCGCTCAGGTAGGTTTTGATGTCGTCGCTGCACTCGTTCAGTCCGAAGACGTCGAACGCGTTGTCGCGGATCGAACGCACCACCCTGGTCTTGCGGTTGTCCCAGTTGTTCTGAGCATCCTCTTCGGTGGTGATGTAACGGACGTTGTAGTTACCCACGCGCACCACCTCGTCGTCACTTCAGATGGGTACGTAGGTGAGGGCGAGATCAGATACGCCAACACTGGTGTTGGTGCACAGGAAATAATACATCGTATTGCCTTCTGTTCCGCTGAGGTTGAAGGTATATGTTGTACCATTAGTGCTCCATGCGCTTGATTCGCCACCTGAGACAAATTGGTG
>Ga0310690_10007666_pt1 | contig 13844 bp, 8 predicted proteins | sample AusTroGonzalo_MG_2_FD_207661 | JGI IMG/M metagenome (GOLD analysis project Ga0310690, IMG submission 207661) | Bovine rumen microbial communities from tropical cattle in Woodstock, Queensland, Australia - Gonzalo_04 (v2) (version 2) | ecosystem: Host-associated > Mammals > Digestive system >... | reverse complement strand
CCTTGTACATGTTCACGCTCCAGTAAGTGTCCGTATTGCCGCAGAACTCGCCCACTATGAAATTCTGCAGGAAACTGTCAAGGTCGATATATTTGCGGTAGCCGTTTGTCTCGTCTTTATAGTTGGATGAGAACATGGCCGATTCCATGCTTGCCCAGTAATTCTTTATGAAGGTAAGCTGGGCGTCCGTAATTTCATCGTCCTTGGGATACTTCACCGTAACGGGGATGTCTTTGCCGGAGTAGAAATAGACCTGCTCACCGGAGGCATACGCGTCGATTTCCACCAGGTAACCGTTCTTGGCGGGGACACGGCCGGAGCCCACCTCTATCTGGTCACAAAGCTGGTAGCTGCCCTGATATTCCCCGTTCATTACAACGTCCACCGGCTTACAGAACGGTGTGTACGCCATACCCACGCGGCGGCTTACCTCAAAGGCAAGGATATTCCGCATCAGGGTTTTGTCTCCGTAATTATTGATCAGTGTCCAGCTCTTGTCCGATGAAGGAGAGTCCAGAACGCGGCGCTTTTCCGCGAACTTGATCCTGTATGGCTTCTTGGGGAAGTCCCAGCTGGCATTTCCGCGGCCGCGGATCTGGGACTGGGCGCCCGTGAGGAGGTTCTTGCCATCCTTGGAGATGATAAAAATATTGCAGCCGATGTATGTTGTCTTGGAGGTAACCCCATTTGCATTCTGGGTGTTGATTATCACCGTAGGAAGATTGGTCAGCTGGCAGAACTGGGAGTCGTCGCCCTTGCCTTTCCAGCCCCAGAACTCAATGGCTGAAAGATTGTACTGTGTACCGTTGGGGCTCACATAACGGACATAACGGAATGCACGGGAACAATTAACCGAAATTTCGTGAGCCTGCCCGGCCGAGCTCTTTTCCTTGATTATGGCCAGAGGAAGAGCATCGCTGAAATCGCTGTTGTTTGCTCCCTCAAGCATGCCAAGCTGAACATTTGCTCCGCTGGATGGAGTATATACTATCTTGGTTATGACGTATGGTCTCTCAAAATCGAATCCTCTCCACCTGGAGGTGCCGTTCATGGCAGAGCCTTCCAGTTTAATCACCGTGGGATCATCGGCCTCCTCCTCTTCCTTGTTTTCCTCTTCATTAGGCGTGGTGGGAGTTGTCTGCTCCTCATTCTTATCCTTGTTGTCAGGAACGGGTTCTACCACCACCTTGTCACATGCAATTGCAAACAGGGTAGCGGCAATTATGGAAAAAAATACTGTTGTCTTTTTCATAAGGACAAAGGTAAGAATATTTAACGGCATCACAATAATGTACGCATATTGTGTGTAAGTTCACGCAAAAGGCGAAGAAGATAACTGTTTAGATGATTTTCTTTGCATTAATGAAAAAACTGGCCACATTCCTTTGCGCAATCCCCTTCTTGCTTTCCTCCATTGCATTAAACGGGTGCGCACCTGAAAACAATTCACTGACAATTCCCGCTCCCCCTGAAAACGGTGGCGGAAACGGGAACGGTAACTCAAGCGAAGGCGACGGCAACAACACCGGTGACGGCGGCAGCCAGCAACCCGGAACGCCCGAAAACGATGCCGTCAAAAGGACCATGCAAATGGGCATGGGCTGGAACCTTGGCAACCAGCTGGACGCCTACGAGGAAGATCCCGACGACAAGAACTACCTCATGCCCAGCGAGACCATCTGGGGTAACCCCAAGGTCACCCAGCAGGCCATTACCAAGGTCAGGGAAGCCGGATTCACAACCATCCGCATACCCGTCACCTGGCTTGCCAAAATAGGCCCGGCTCCAAGCTATAAGATAGACTCCAAATGGATGGCCCGCGTCACGGAGGTGGTCGGATACGCCTACACCGCCGGCTTCCAGAACATCATAGTGGACACCCACCACGACGAGAACCACGACGACAACCACTGGCAGGACCTCAAGAATGCCTCCAGGGACTCTGCCCTGAACGAAGAAATCAAAAAGGAAATCAGGGCCGTCTGGGGACAGATTGCCGATAATTTCAAGGACTATGACGAGCGACTCATGTTCGAGGGCTTCAACGAACTCAACGACGGCGAATGGGGTGAGAGTAAGGAATTCAAGGCCAACCCCTCCACTCAGTGCAATATCATAAACCAGTGGCAGCAGGTGTTTGTGGACACCGTTCGCGGAAGCGGCGGATACAACCAGACCCGGTGGCTTGGCATTGCGCCTTACTGCGCCAATCCAAAATATGTCCAGTACCTGACAATGCCGAGCGACCCCGCCGGCAAGCTCATGCTGGATGTCCACTTCTACGACCCCGACGCATACACTCTGGGACGAGACGACTCTCTCCCCTACTCGGACTGGGGCCATACGGGGGATCCCAACCGCAAATATCGCAAATATGACGAGAGTTATGTGGTTGAGACCTTCAGCATGCTGTACAACAACTACATCGCCAAAAACATTCCCGTTTACATCGGCGAAATGGGCTGCTCCCGCAGGGCAAAGTCCGACACCAGGGCCTGGGCATTCTCCCTCTATTATATGGAATACGTGGCCAAAGCCGCCCGCACCTATTATCTCCCGGCCACTTTGTGGGACTGCGGCGGCAAGGGCGTTCCCGGTGCGGAGCACCACTATTACTTCCGCCACGATACCGGCGAGTATTACCCCGACTCCAAGGAAGCCGTGGACGCCGTCCTGAAGGGCTGGTTCAACGACGATCCTTCATATACCCTTGAGTCTGTATATAATTCAGCTCCTGTATTTTGATTTTTAAGCTTTTTGTCTTTACTTTGCAATACTATGACAAGATTACTAGCCACACTGATTTGTTCCCTTCCCCTTCTTTTCTCATGCGAAAAAGAGGATGGAGGACTCATTCTTCCCCCGCCCAAGCAGGCTGTCGATGAAACCGACAATAACCAGGAATCGGGCAATGGAGAGAATACGGGAACCACAGACCCCGTTACTCCCTCCGGAGAGTACATCATCGTGGGATATGCATACGCATCCAGCGGCACCCTGCCGGATCCCACCCTGCTCACGCACATCAATTTTTCATTTGCAAAGATTGACAGCGACTTCGAGACCCTGACAATCAGCAGTTCCAAGCAGAAGCGCCTGAAGCAGATTGTGGGCCTGAAGCAGCAGAAGCCTTCGCTCAAGGTCCTGCTGTCCGTCGGAGGATGGGGCGCCGGCAATTTCTCCGAAATGGCCGCCGACGAAACCCACCGCAAGAATTTCTGCAAGAACTGCCTCAAGGCTGTGCAGGAATACGGCCTGGACGGCATTGACATTGACTGGGAGTATCCCGGCAGCGGATCGGCAGGTATTTCGTATTCCTCAAGCGACAAGGCCAACTTCACGCTCCTCATGAAAGACCTCAGGGAGACTCTTGGCAGTGACAAGCTCCTTACCATGGCTTCAGAGGCCAGCGCCGGCTACATCGACTGGAAAAACGCCCTTCCGTACATGGACTTTGTGAACATCATGAGCTACGATATGGGCAGACCGCCAACCCATAATGCCGCCCTGTACAAGTCCTCCATGACCAAGATGACCTGCGACGAAGCTGTGGCCAAGCACTACGCCAAAGGCATTCCTTACAACAAGATGACCCTTGGCATGGCATTCTTCGGACGCGTGGACAGGACTATCATCACGGGCGACGAGATGGACTACAAGGATATCATCAAGCTCACCGGCTACATTGAGCATTGGGACGACCAGGCCAAAGTTCCCTACCTCACGAACGCCGCCGGCACCATGGTCCTGAGCTACGACAACGAAATATCCATCGGCCTGAAAGCCGACTACGTTAAAGAAAAAGGCCTGCTGGGCGCAATGTACTGGGATATCGAGGCCGATGATTCCAACTGGACCCTGTCCAAGGCTATCGCCTCCCGTCTCATCAATACCGGCAGCTCTCAGGAGGAAGACCCCAACGCCGTCCTGGCTACAAACCAGTATGTGGAAACGTTTGTGACAGAGGTTAACTACCCCTGCACAAACAACAAGGACACGGACGCGGAGTACAGCTATTCCAGCGTAATCGGTTACCCTGGTGGCGGGCCTTCGGAGAATAACATCGAGCTTCCTCCTACCTACACCATCTCCTGGACAGCATCGTCCTCAAGCCAGAAGCTGACCGTCTGGGAAGGCAGCTGGAGCAGGGAGTATTCCCTGTCCGGAGGCGTAGGGCAGCAGGACATCACCAACCTTGTACCCAACGCCAAATATGAATGGCAGGTAACCACATCCGGGGACCAGGTTGTTGCAAGCGGCAGCTTCAACACTCGCGGCCATTTGAGGCAGGTTTACTTTGAGCCCAACGTCCGCAACGGACGTGACCTTGGCGGCTACAAAGGACTTGGCGGAAAAACCACCGTTTACCATAAGCTTTACCGCGGCGGACGCATCGACGGAAAATACTCCAACAGCAACGGCAAAAAGGAAATGCTGGCAGAGGGCATTCTGGCCGAGGTTGACCTCAGGGAAGCATCTGACGTGCCCTCCAGCTCTCTCCTTGGCAGCAGCGTGGCCTTTTATGCCCCCGGCTTCGACAGTGGTTACAATACCATGATCAGGGACAACAAGGAAAAGATGAAGGAGACTTTCTGCTGGGTGGTAGCCCGCCTCAGGGAAAACAAACCCGTCTATTTCCACTGTGCCGCCGGCCGTGACCGTACTGCCACACTTGCCATTCTTCTGGAAGGCGCCCTGGGTGTCAGCGAGAGCGACATGGCCAAAGACTACGAGCTCACCTACTTCTCTCCTTCAGACTGGGGCATGTCAAAGGACGACAACGGCAATCCCGTTTACAAGCACGTCCGCACTTCCTACAGTTACAAGTCCGTACGCAAGACAATCTTCAGCACCACCGACAGCGGCACCTATCAGGAACGCATCGTCAAATACCTCCTGCAAATAGGAGTTCCGCAGCAGGACATTGACGACCTCCGCGCAATAATGCTGAAATAAATAACCGGACTACTTTGTTCCGAAAATACGGTCCCCGGCATCTCCAAGTCCGGGGACTATGTATGCTGCCTCGTTGAGATGATCGTCCACCGCGGCAACATAGATATCCACGTCCGGATGCTCCTTCTGGACTCTTTCGATGCCCACGGGAGCGGCTACCAGGCACATAAGGCGGATGTTGTGGCATCCCTTTTCCTTAAGCATTGCAATGGCGTCACATGCGCTGCCGCCGGTTGCAAGCATGGGGTCCGTCAAAATGACAAGGCGCTTCTGGATATCTTCCGGAAGCTTGCAGTAATAGACCACGGGGTTGTGGGTTTCCTCATTGCGATACAGGCCGATGTGACCCACCTTTGCAACCGGAACCAGAGTGCGGAGGCCGTCCACCATGCCAAGACCAGCCCTGAGGATGGGTACGATGGCCAGCTTGCGTCCGGATACCTCCTTGGCGGTCATCTTGCAGATAGGAGTCTCAATCTCCTTGTCCACAAGGGGAAGGTCCCTTGTGACTTCATAGCCCATAAGAAGGGCAATTTCCTTAAGAAGTTCACGGAAGTCTTTTGATCCGGTGTTCTTGTCTCTCATGATGGTCAGCTTGTGCTGGATCATGGGATGGTCTATAACATGCAGTTGGCTCATGGTTAAATTAGTTTTGACTTTACAAATGTACGAATTTTGGCCCGATAATAAAATAGTCCGTAAAAAAAGCCGGCCCCGTTGAAAGGCCGGCTTCTTGAAAGAATCTGTATGTTAAATGAAGATGTACTTGCAGATAAACAGGGCTGCAAGGATCCACATCGTAACGGAGATTTTCTTGAACTGTCCGCTGATGGCATGGCAGATTACATAGGCGATAACGCCAAGGAGAATACCGTCAGAGATGCTGTATGCAAGAGGCATCATTATAATGGTAACGAATGCAGGAATGGCCTTGCTGTAGTCGTCCCAGTGGATGGTCTTGATGGAAGGCATCATCATGACGCCGACGATGATAAGGGCGGGAGCCGTAGCTGCGCTGGGGATAGCCAGGAAGATAGGGCTCAGGAACAGTGCCAGGATGAAGAAAATGGCAGTGGAGAAGGCCGTGAGGCCGGTTCGGCCGCCTTCGCCTACGCCGGATGCACTCTCTACATAGGTGGTGGTGGTGGAAGTACCGAAGCATGCGCCTGCGATGGTGGCGACGGAATCGGCAAGGAACATTTTCTCCAGGCCGGGGATTTCTTCATTGCCCTTGTTGATGATACCCGCACCCTGATGGACGCCGATGATGGTGCCCATGGTGTCGAACATATCGATAAAGAGGAAGGTGAACACAACGGCAAGCATGTCCCAGCTGAGGATGCTGCTCCACTCGAACTTGCAGAAGATGGGCTCGATGCTGGCAGGGAGGGAAACCACGCCGCCGAACTTGGTGATAGCCTGGCCCGTTGCGGGATCCTTCATGAACAGGCCGATGACGGAGGTGATGAGGATGCCCCAGAGCATGCCGCCGCGAACCTTTGCCATAACCAAACCGGCAGTGATGAACAGGCCGATTATGCCAAGGAGAGCGGTGCCGTGTGTAATGTCGCCAAGGCCGACCAGGGTGGCGTCATTGTTGACGATGATGCCGGCATTCTGCATTCCGATGAAGGCTATGAACAGGCCGATACCTGCGCCGATAGCCTTTTTAAGTGTACCAGGGATGGCATTCAGCAGCCAGCTGCGAACCTTGGTGAGGGTGAGGATTATGAAGATGATACCCTCAAGGAAAACAGCGGTGAGTGCGAACTGCCAACTGTGGCCCATGCCAAGGCATACGGTGAACACGAAGAAAGCGTTGAGGCCCATGCCGGGAGCAAGAGCGAAGGGCTTCTTTGCATATAGTGCCATGACAAGGGTACCCACGATAGCGGCCAGGGCAGTTGCTGTAAACACTGCGCCGCCAGGCATATCAAGAGCACTGAAGATTCCGGGGTTCACGGCCAAGATGTAGGCCATGGTGAGGAAAGTGGTGAGGCCGGCAAGAATTTCGGTACGGACCGAGTGCTTCGCGCTGTCAAAGCCGAAGAGTTTCTCAAATGCGGGTTTCATTGTTGTTTCCTCCTATCTTAGAAGACCCATTTGGTGCCGATGCAGGGATTGCACATGAAGCCGTGGTTGCCGGCAAAGTTGAGGGAAAGCTCAACCTCGCCACCCACGTTGAGGTTTTCAACGCCGATGTGCTTGCCGACGTTATACCAGATCTGAGGCTCAGAGAGGATGGTAAGTTTGGTCTCGTAAGGATGAAGGATGTCGTCAGGATTTGCAAACTGGCTGTCAAGGCCCCAGATATCGATGAATCCGCTGAAGCGGAGACCTTCCACGCCGAAGATGTCCTGCATGCCCCATACGCCTGTGAACTTCACAGGGACGGAAGCGGAGCCGTAACCGATATGATGGTCATACATGACGGCCACGTTGTAAATGTTCTTGAAATCATCGGAATGCATGAAGTAGTTGACACCTACGCATGCAACACCGGCTCCCCAGGTTGCACCGTCATACTCCACGTGGAGGCTGAGGTCGGCAAGAGGAGAATCTTTCCAGAAGTTGAGATTGCGCTCGATCTCGAAGTAGCTGCCGTTGATGGCGGTACCTGCGCCAGTATTCTCGCGGTCTGCCTTGGTAGCATAGTAATGATCGATGAAGAAGAAGGTGTCACCCCAATTATCGGCATAAAAGCCTTCGAGGGTGGTGGTAGCATATCCACGACCGAAGTCGTAGAACATCTGGAGATTGGTCTGGGCAGAAGCCACATGCGCCAGTGCAAGTGCCGCAACTGCAACGATGATTGTTTTTTTCATAAAACGTAGTTTATGGTTAAGTATGTTAAAAAATTAACCCGGCCGCAGAGCCGGGTGTAGTTCTATTTACGGAGTGAAGGGTTAATCTCAAAGTCCACAGCCTTGTCGCCTTGAGGATTTGCGCCAAACTCGTAGTCCTTGCCGGGGAGTATGGCGTTGAGAATCACACCAACCAGAGCTGCGACAGCCAGGCCGCTGAGTTTGGTAAACCCAAGGTCGATGGAGCCGATGCTGTAGCTGATGCCGATAGCCAGAACCAGGATGAGGGCGGCAATGATGACGTTGCGGCTCTTGGTGAAATCCACCTGATTTTCAACGATGTTACGCACACCCACGGCGGAAATCATACCGTAGAGGATGAGGGAAACACCGCCTATAACAGCAGCAGGCATGCATGCGATTAGGGCGCTGAACTTGGGGCAGAAGCTGAGGATGATTGCAAACACGGCGGCAATACGGATCACGCGGGGGTCATAGACCTTGGTGAGGTTGAGCACGCCGGTGTTCTCACCGTAAGTTGTATTTGCGGGGGCTCCAAACAGGGAGGCCAGCATGGTGGCAAGGCCGTCGCCCATGAGGGTGCGGTGCAGGCCGGGTTCTTCAAGATAGTTGATGCCGGTGGTGGAGGAAATGGCGCACATATCGCCGATGTGCTCCATCATTGTGGCAAGGGAAATGGGCACTATTGCGATGATGGCGCTCACGACCAGGCCCCAGTTAGGGTTCTGGAACACATACATTGCGGTATTCTCCCAGTGGAAAGGGACTCCCACCCATGCGGCATCCTTGACAGAGGTGAAGTCACACAGGCCAAAGCAGGCAGCTACAATATAAGAAATCAGCACGCCAAGCAGTATGGGGATGATCCTGATCATACCCTTGCCCCAGATGTTGCACACGATGATGATGACCATGGCAAGCAGGGCTATCCACCAGTTCTGGTTGCAGTTGTTGATGGCGCTGCCGCTGAGGGTAAGGCCGATGGCGATGATGATAGGTCCCGTGACGATAGGCGGGAAGAAGCGCATCACCTTCTTGGCACCGAAAGCTGCAAACAGGCCTGCCAGGATGAAGTACATCAGGCCTGCGGCAAATACGCCGATACACGCATAGGGCAACGATTCCGCCGCAGAGAGACCCTGCTCGGATCCCATCACAACCACGGCGGCGTAACCGCCAAGGAATGCGAAGGATGAACCCAGGAATGCAGGAACCTTCAGCTTGGTAAGTAAATGAAAAATGAGCGTTCCAAGACCTGCGAAAAGGAGGGTGGCGCTCATCGAAAGACCGGTAATTACCGGGACCAGGACTGTGGCTCCGAACATGGCGAACATGTGCTGGAGACCCAGGGTAAGCATCTTGCCCGTCCCAAGAGTGCGGGCGTCATAGATAGCTTGCTGTTGTTTTGTCATATATGATAGGAATGTAAAGTTGTCCAATCCCTTCAGGTCCGTTATGACCATACAAAGGTAATAATAAAAAATTTTATTAACAACCTTGGCGGTGGCTTTTCTTCACAAAGTTTTCAACAAGACTCTTTCCCGCGTGGCGTGATTTACAACAGCCTGTCCTTCAAGCATTTACACACGGTACCCGGGTACCAAGGTACCCGGGCACTTTGCTTAAACACCTGAATAGCAGTTAATTACAGATCACGCCAATCCATTCACTTTCTCTTTATTACCATCTGTATGTGAACTCTTTGTATTCTGCGCAACCTCTCTGCTCCGGGTCAACAGGTCTGTCTAACAAATTGCATTCAACGGTAGAATACTCACATATGGCGCATCTTTCATCAAAACGTCTGTTCTCATACCGTAGGCTCTCAAATGGAGAAAAGTCATTGCAGTGATAGTCATCGGCCTCAATGTATTTCCCAGATAGGCTGCAATACCGAGTACTACGGTCACAAAAAGCACATCTACTCATGATACCTTATAGCTTAATTGTTAAAAACGGGGTGGTTATTAATGTTGCCACCTGTCATTCTCACCACGTCTGTTACAAAGAAATATTATAATCCTAACAAATCAAACAAAACCAAGGAAAACACAGAAATTGTATTTCAGCATACATCAAGATTAAGTAACTAGACCTTAATATACAGTCTTAAAGACGTATTCCGTGGCCTCACATTCCTACACACTTGTCGGTTCACTGATGCGGTTCTTAAGACCAGGGTCAACATCCAGCATCTTATTGACATCTATCTGGCAAGTAATCTCCTCCCGAAGCGCCTTGGCCGTAGAATCCTGCTTGTCATAGTGCCACGTCAGCAGGATAACAGGTATCTTGAGGGACTTGATCTTCCTCGCAAGGATTTCAAAGTCGGCATCTCCAGTGATCATGACGACAAAGTCGAAGTCGCGGTACATGGCAAGTTCCAAGGTCTCCAGGGCAAACCAGACATCTATTCCTTTCTCATGTGGCGTACCATCAGGCAGGTTGTAGACGTGCTTGTAGTGGAGCACCACATCGTTCTCGATGAGACGGTCCTCGAACCTCCTGTCATCAAGAAGGGTATTGTTCTTCTGGGCATCATGTGCGCGATACCTTCCCCTGAAGAAGTGGGTCTCGGTAATGATGCAGGAATCAGAGTCAAGATCGTACTTGTCCGCTACCGACTCCTGGATGAAGGCAAGAAGCCCCTTGACATTTATCCTACGGCCCTCCTGCCTCAGTCCCCTATCGATTAACGTGAAATAATTGCCGTCGATGAAAAGTCCTATTGAATTGATTCTTTCGTCTGCCATAGTTATGATTTCTTATGTGTCAGTATAACGTTTCGACGCATCCTGCGGTCATCATTGTAAATCTTCATGTACTTCTCGACCATTTCTTCCCTGGAGAAGTTCTCTGTTTTAGAGGAGCCGTGTTCGGGTTCACCTGAATATGATATGAAAAGAGTGGAAAGGTACTCTTTCAAATGCTTTTCCTTGATATAATAATCAAGCTCGGCCGGTGTCGGGAACTGGAAGTTGTTATTCTTCATGTAATGGAAGTTCATCAGGTAACCGAAGTGCCTGGCGATCTCCCAGTCTATAGCCTCGCAGAGTTCTTCCATGGTGTGATCCTGCCTAACATACACGGACAACCACCTTGCGCTATTCTGGATGTTTCGGAGATTCACTTTAAGGCGCGCGAAATCATCCACTTTACCTTTGTCGATGATCTTTGACATCTCATCCGAGAACAGACACGAACTCTCCGGCCAGGCAAGGTTACTAAAATGCACCGATGCCGGGATCTTGTTGTCTGAAATCTGCTTCCGCACTTCTATCATCACTTTGAGGTTGGCCACAAGATGGCGGATCAAATCCTCGAACTCAGAGAAATATAGCTTCTTTTTGGTTGCTTCCTCCCGGGCAAGTATTCCCACCTTGCTCACTTCGTTAAGAAGGTAAGTAAGGATGGCCAATAAGATAGCTATGATTTCCGGCAGTATTTTGTTGGTATCCTGATAACCCTTCCATACAGGAATCACCCCTAACGCCCAAAGGATAAACGCCACTAAGAACAACCCGAAAAAGCCTATTAACACCCATAAGACAATTTGTCTAATCTGGTTGGGCGTCATTCTCTTGTCATAACGTTTGGAGATTTCCTCCTCTTTCCTCTTACGGAGGCGCCTTCGCTCCAACCTTTCTTTTTTCTTTTGCTTCCTAGTGGGTTTGACGGGCCTGAATTCCTTCTCCTTCAGAACGGCCTTCTCAAGCACAAGACGGCTGTCGGCATTGGAAAGCTCCGCTTCATAAGGTCCTATGGCGTTTATGGTCTCGCAACTGAAAAGGTCCTTAAAATTGGACTTTGTCTTCTCGCAGTAGACCGGTTTTGCCAAATTGAAGAGGTCCTCATCTTGCTTCTGTTCCGGCTTGCCGTATCGGATATCTACTTCAGCAAGGCGCCTGAGTTTTGCTATGAAATAATTCTCATGGGTGGCCTCATCAAATTCTCTTTTCTTCTCGTCGCCATTGGCGAAGTCTTTCCTGTACCCTTCAAGGATGCGCTCAATATCCGTCACCTTAATGGAGACATATCTCAGCAGAAGCCTCTTGAAGTCGGAACGAAGTATGGCTTTTGTACTATAACAAAGGTCAATCAGGGTAATAAGGCTTGCAGTACGGTCAAGCCTGAAGGCGTCAACGCTGGGATTGGACGTGATGGAATCGCTGTATTTATTGTAGATATGGGTCTTTTTCCTAGTCGCCGTAATAGTCACATCGGAAAGGATGAGGGCGAAGAAATCCACGAAGTCCTCATAATTCTTGTGCTTACTGTAATACTCGGAGACACTCACTCTGGAATCATTCAGGAATTTCGTCAGTGCTTCATGGTACTTCTTCAGGGCGTAGTACGAATAAGATTTGCTCCAGCCGAGAGAACTGGCATAGACGATGTCCTTGAGAGTGTTACAGCTACTCTGTTTAGCGTTCTGTGCTTCCTCGTTTACAACAGGGTGTAAGCTCAGCTTTTTGGCGATTATCTGCTGGATACGGCCTCCATCCCCAGTGATATCCTTGCCTCCAGCACTTACGATAGAAAAAGGCGTAAGGACTACACCCTTATCAGTCATCGCCTTGCAAATCCGTCTGATAGCCTTCGGTTTCAACTCGTCGTCCTGGTCCAAGGAGATGATGACCGCACCTGTATCGTCCAAGCTCTCTATAAGTTCAAGGGCCTTCTCCCTGACAGCAAATGCGGCATACGCGGAATTGCCAATATGCTCTTCAGTTGTAAAAAGCCACAAATTCTTTCCCTCAATGAAGCCATTGTCAGAGCATTTCTTTCGGACTTCCTTGATATGATCCTTGCGCTTCTCACCGGCCGGGGAGTTATCGTAAAGGATGACCTGTACTTCTCCGTCCTTGTAATCCTTCGCATTGGCAGCCACCGAGCCGATGGCCTTGGCAAGTCTCTTCTGATACTCTTCTTCATTGACATAGATATTGTACAACCTTGTCAGGACATATGCATTTCTTTTCCCCATAGTGTCTTTCTTGTATTAGAACCCGATTTTTCCCTTGCGTCCGTTCCACTTGAAGGTGGCGACGTCGGAGATATTGACCTGGTGGACCTTCGGGCGGCGGGAGAGGCCGCTCTCGCGGAGGATGACCTGCTGGTAGATGGTCCTTGACATCAGTTTCATCGTTCTGGCATTGACCCCTATCGACGAACTCAGCGAATCCAGGTAGCCCCTCATGTGCTTTTCCGCCGCGGGTGTGAAACTGACGGAGAACTTCTCCAGGCAGTGGCAGAGGATGCCGAAGAGCTCGTCAGAGGTGAAGTCCTTGAACACCAGGGTGTGGTCGAACTCATGAACACCGCCCTCCGAGAGCTGCTCTGCCACATCCCCGTTGGGGGCTTCAAGCTCCGCCAGGATAAGGGCGCACTCCCCGCCCGTCTCCACCGTGAGCTCCTTCACCTTCAGGCGGATCTGCTCGATGCTTCGTCCGTAAACCTGCGGCGACTGCGAGAACTTGGGGTCATCCGTATCGATGAAGATAAGGCCGTTGCAGGCTTTCTTCACGGCCTCGGAAAGGACTGCGTCACAGTCGGACTCGGACACGTTGAAGATCCTCTCGCCCTTTATCTCGGTGATGTGGCTGTTGGATATCAGACGCATACCCTTGAGGATGGCCGCCATTATCTCCGCCACCGTGCTCTTCCCGGTTCCGCTCTTACCGATGAATCGCCACGAGAGGAGTCCCTTCCCTACGTACGGCTCCCCAATTGAATGGAGGTAACGGGCCGAGCGGACGAAGTTATGAATCGCCGTCTTGACATTATCAAGGCCCACGAGGGCGTCGAGCCTTGCAAGGGCAGCGTCAATAGCCTTGTCGTCAAACACGATGTCCTTCTGCGACTTCCCTATTACGACATCCTCCGGGAGGATGGTACAGAGGTCTTCCCTGGAAGGGTTCTTCAATGCAACTGTTCTGCCGCCGAGCATTGCCAGCACCTCGTTCTGGAGGAGGTTGGACACGAAGCGGCCGTTGCCAAAGCGCGGCGAGGGCTTCTCCGACTCCTCCTCGATTATTCTTCGCATATTGGCCTCGGCCCCGT
>Ga0310690_10007664_pt1 | contig 13846 bp, 4 predicted proteins | sample AusTroGonzalo_MG_2_FD_207661 | JGI IMG/M metagenome (GOLD analysis project Ga0310690, IMG submission 207661) | Bovine rumen microbial communities from tropical cattle in Woodstock, Queensland, Australia - Gonzalo_04 (v2) (version 2) | ecosystem: Host-associated > Mammals > Digestive system >... | reverse complement strand
TTCACTATCCATACCAAATCTTGTCATGTATGATCTACTGGTATCTTATCCTTTAATGTCTTCTCTATCTCTGCTGTTCATCTTGGTCTTGGTGGCTTATCTTCTCCACAATCTATCTTTCCATCATCTATTACACACGCTATGTTCAAATAATCATCTTCACTCTTTGGCATCTTATTTACTACTGTCTCTACTTCCAACGTTAATACATGATTCTCCTTTAATGTTCACTTTACGTTCCATGTATAGATATTATTACTTCATGATTTTACTGGTCATGTTGGTCATGTTACCGTTAAATTATCTGCATTACTTACTACTCTGTAACCTGAGTATGTTAACGCTTCTGGTAACCTATCCTGTATCTCAAAATCTTTTATATCTCATCCTTTCGCTGTAACCTTTATTGTCCATTTTAATACTTGTCATGTATGATCTACTGGTATCTTATCCTTTAATGTCTTCTCTATCTCTGGTTCTCAACTCAAATATTTTGGCTCACATGTAAGACTACATCCATCATTTCACCAATTTGTGTGATTTGGATCTTTTGGATCACACTGTTCTCCTACATCTACGATTCCGTCTCCACAGTATGGTTTTGTAGCTGAACAATCTACATGTTTTCATGCAACGTTATTACATCGCCATGTCCATGTATAAGTTGTTTCATTATAATCAAATTTACTTACTGTTCATTGCTTACATAGGTAATCTCCCTCAACTAAACTTAATAATCTTTTACCATCATAATCTGAATTACATAGAGGATCTGGTACAGTAACTAATTTACATTCAGAATTACAGATTCTTCAGTCTGGCATAACTTTTGTTCATTCTGATCCTGGATCACATTCTTCGTTGTAATCTGTATCTAAAATTCCATCTCCACATCGTGAAATTTCATAAGATGCACACTCTTTATGTGAATATAGATTAGATCTGGATGGCGTAGTTGAATGTGCTACATTATCATACCATATAGTATATTCAATATATACATTATTCTGAGCTCTACGTGTAGGTGCAGATACAATATGGTATGGAGTTGACTCAATAACAACCCCTGATTCATATTCTCCAACCTTCTTTCACTTATTAATTATCCGAGATGTCCAACTAAATGTTGGGTTAGCCCCGTTATTATGATCTCCATAATTTTCTTGGAATAATACATCATAATCGAAAAGATAACGATCATGCCATCACGCATCAAAACTATCAGTGAATGGCTCATTATTTCATAATCTTAAACGTCATTGGAAAGTTTGAGTACATCCATTTGATTGAGGTATTTTATTACATAAAGAGTCACAACCATCAGTTCAGTCGCACTCTTCAGTTCCATTTTTTATTCCATCTCAACAATATTCCTGATATACTTTACACGTAACTAATGCTCAATTTGCATTGCTACACGTCCACTCTAAATGACTATCTGTTCATGTTATACTTGGTAGTCCTACTGTTAATCCATCTGCACACATTCAGTCTGAAGTCTTTGTAAGCCACGGACTTGTTTGCTTTGTTGGAAAATATTTAGTTCATTTATCATTTGTTCCACATGATACTCCAGCTACTTTTGTACATGTAGCTGAACAGGTTGAACTACTTGTTCCATTTTTACTTCAGTCATCACATGCCTCATTTCCGTTCTTTACTCAATCTCCACACCACTGTTGATATGCTACACAACTAGCATCTAATCAATCATTTGTACATGACCATGTGAAAGTCCTAGGAGTTCAGCTTCAACTAAAACTTCATGGAATTAAACTTCATATATCACACAATTTATCATTTGTGCTTAACCATGGAGTTGAGGTTTCTGTATGTTTAGTCTTGTTATTATAAGAACTACTACAAACAGGTTCTGTTCTTGAAACATCTTCTAATTTACATGAACTATTACATGTTTTCCATGTTCCTTCTCACCATCATTTTATACTAGGAGATCTTGTATCTTCTGGATCACATATCTCATACGCAGACTGCACTGTTCAATCTCCACACCATTCTTGATCTGCTCGACATGTGTCTGATGGTTTTCAACCGTTAATACATTGCCATGTATATACATATGAACTAGGATGTTTATTAAAATTTATCACAGTTCATTTATCACACAATCACTGTGTATTTTCTGTTATTCGATTCTGAGTGATAGGCAAATAAGTTTTCTTTGTATGATATGTTGATCCACATATTCATGGATTATATGTAGCCTCACAAGTCTTGCTACATCAATCTCACCATCACGCTTTATTTGTTATATCTTCTGGATCACACACTTCATTTCCATTTTTCACTCCATCTCCACACCACTGTTGATATGCCACACATCCAGTATTTATTCAATCATTTGTACATTTCCATGTGAAAGTCCTAGGAGCTCAGCTTCAGCTAAAACTTCATGAAACTAAACTTCATTTATCACACAATTTATCATTTACACTTAACCATGGAGCTGACGTTTCTGTATGTTCAGTCCTGTTATTATAAGAACTACTACAAACTGGTCCAGTTCTTGGAACATCTTCTAATTTACATGAACTATTACACGTTTTCCATGTTCACTCTTCCCATCATTTCTTACTTGCATCATTTGGATCACATTCTTCATATGTAGACTGCACTGTCCCATCTCCACACCATAAATCTTGTGCATTACATGATACTGGTAAAGCTTCTCCATTTTTACAATCCCAAGTATATTTTCATGTATTTTGGTTATAAGAAAGCGATCACGCTACCAATTTACCTACTCTACACAATCCTGAAGTATTTTCTGTAATTCTTGGTGAAGAATAATTTATGTTATATGCTGTATCTCAATTTAATTCACCACATAAAGATGCTTCATATTCTATCTTACATGAAGAATTACATGATTTTCAGTCTGGTCCACTTTTCCACTCTGCAGATTCTGGATCACATTCTTCATAATGAGCTCAATTAATAAAATTACTCCAATCTCATCATCAGTTTACTTCTCCATCTCCACATCGATACTGATTTAATTCACATGCTTTAGAATCTATAGATTTATTTCAATTCTCACATCCCCATGTAAATTTTAATGGGGTTCATCATTGTGAAAAACCTTTTACAGATCATGGATTACATAATATTTCTGTACCTTTTAAATATGGATTATCAGGTTTTTGATATACTTTTTTATTATTATAATCACTACTACATAGTGGTGTTTCATAGTTGATTTTACATGAAGCATTACATGATTTTCAATCTGTTCTATCCTTCCACTCTGGAGCAGCAGGATCACATTCTTCATATGTAGATTGTACCTCTCCATCTCCACATCGTATCTGCGTAGCTGAACATGGTACATTAGTTTTGCCATTTTGACATTTCCATGTAAATGTTCTAGGAGTTCCAGAACCACTAAATTCTGTTACACTTCCTTCTTTACATAAATTATCTGTTGATTTTAACCATTGGTTTGAAGAAGATGTATATTCTATTTTCCCATTGTATGTACTATTACATTCTGGAGTTACATCCACCAATTTACAAGCTTGATTACACGTTTTTCCACTTCCATCTTTCCATCATGTTTTATTTGGGTCATTGTAATCACACTCTTCTCCTGGATCATTTGCGACCTTTCTAAACCAATCTTTATCTACAACTCAGTCTCCACATCGTGAAATTTCATATGGATAACATTCTGTATGTTGATATCTAGTATCTCAATTTTGATCATTCGAATACTCTATCACATATTTTACCATTAGATTGTTTGAAGATCTAGTTTGCGGTACAGCATTAATTTCATAAATCTTATCTGCCTTCAATACTACCATACTTTTGTTTTTATTTACCCAGTAATTATTATTTATTAATTCTGAAGTCCATGGAAAAGTTGGATTAACTCAAGATACTATACTTCAATCATTTGATTCTCTTTGATTATAATCCCCATCTTCATCAAAACGAGTACATGATGCCCACATTTGTCTGTCTCTATCTCATGCCCAGAACTCATCAGCAAACTCATATTCATAGCCCAATCTAAGTGCCTTTGTTGGACCAGTATAATCACAAGATGTCCTATCGAGAACTTTTGCACATTTCTCTTCAGTTGTAGATCAGGCGGCATTCTTTATCCACTCACTTTGTGATACTTCAGAATTTAATACCCAACCATCAGGAGAGGCACTAACTACACCCACTGACATGGGAATACATATTCCCACTATCAATAATCACAACAAGAAATGGTTCTTCATCTTTATAATAATAATTGGTAAAAATTTATATGAATCTTATTTATCAACGAATGTTTCAGCTATTAGTCTCATCTCAAGGATCTGCCGTTTTTGGTTGACCAGGCTTTTCTTCCGTTCCACTTGGATTGGTTGTAACACCAGGACCTCATTGAGTAGCATCATTCGATTTAACTGCACTATTGTCTTCTCCCTCTTTTCAAGATGATATAGCTATACCTACTCTAGCACTTGCTGTAGCAACTATACTACTCTTACTTCATTCTTTATATGTTCCATTCTCCCAAACATCTGAAACAAATGTCACTTTTGATCCATCTTCTGTTTCTACTGAGAAATCATCCAAGATAACAGTATGATTCACACATTGAGTAAAATACCCAAATTTCATTCATGCACTTAATGTAATTATTTTTCATCAAATGTCAAGTTTTAGTTTTCATGTTTTTCAATCTGTTAAGAATCCATCTTCTTTAATTTTAACTACTGCGTTCTCATCTAATCATAAATATTTTAAAATTGGATTAAGTAATGATTTATTACCTGCAAAAAGTCTCATTGCACGTTCTTGCAATACAGTTCTATCAGATTTCTCAAATCCATACTTTTCTAATTCATCAAGATCTACCATTGGATCATAGATTTCTGGATTAAATAATGGATTTTCTGGATTTGTTTTATCTCATAGATTAAATCAAACCGTATTATTAAGTTGAGCTGCAGGAGCACTCATTCTATTAAATAACTCTTTATTTTGTTGTCTATACTTTCCTGATGCCTCAATTAAGGATTTATATGCTGCCTTTGCTTCTGGAGTCATATTACCACCATTATAATTTTCAATTGTTCTAGAAATTTGTCATTCTCTTTCGGAAATAATATTTCACATACTCATTGGTTTTGATTCATAGTCTTTAAATTCATATTTATCACCTCATCAAACAACTTTTACTGATCTAGCAAATACGTTATTAACTGACATTAAAGCTTGTCAAAGCACATTATTATCTGTAATATCATCTAATGCTAATCAAATTACTCCAAAATTAGCTCAGCTAATCTTGCTATCCAATTTTCTAAAGATTGGTTTTATAGATTCCCTTGCAGCTTCATAATCTTTAGCTTGCATAGCTTTACTGAAGACATCGTATTCTGACCAACCACCATTATGTTTTACTGAATGTAAAACTCTATTGTCTACACCTTTTATCTTTAAGGCTTCTGCATATACCGCCTCTGCTATATCTTTTGCTTTTTTATCAATCATCTCAAATCTAGCTTGATATTCAATCTCTAGATTTTCGCCTTCTCAATCTGCATAATCAAACTTCCAATTTCATTCTTCCGTTTTTGACATTATTAACTTAGATTTATTATTTTTCTTTAAACCATCAAGTATTTTACTAGCCACTGGAGCATAGAATTCAAAATGTTGAATAGGATCTCATGCTGAGAATTTCTTCTTTAAGTCTTCCAATGCCACATTTAAACCATCCAAATTATATGTATCAATCTTCTCTCCTAATTCTAATACTGCCTTTTTATCAATATCTCCGTTTGTAAACCAAAAACTATCAACCAAATCTAATTTTTTTCGAATTTCTCAAGCTTTTCATCAAATTCTTATTTCACTTCATCTAGTTCATGCTCATTCTTTTTTATTATATACTGACATTGGTGTATGTACATCTATAAGTACATTTCAATTTTCATCTTGTTTCATTAATCACCTCATCTTTTCATTTACATTTACCCTATATTTAAGTGATGAAGGAATAACAACAAATCCATTCTCTAATCTAAGTTCATTGCTTTCTGATAATCATAATTGTTGATTAAATCTATTTAATGTTGCTTCATTCCACTCTCATACTGTTTCAGAGTCAAGTTCCTGAACTTCTCACCACTTATCTCAAAATCAATTTAATTCATGTTTTGTTAATCTACCTGTAAGATATACTCACCATCTTGGAGTTCATACCTTCCGGAAAAGTCAAATGCTATATCAAGAGAAATAAGCACCATTTGAAATTTCATCTTTTCTTTTTTCTCATCGTTCTCACTTATATTCTTCAGCAATTCATTTTGAAATTACATATTTAACTCCTGGTTGGTTAAGATCTGCATTACTATAGTTAGTCAATGCCCTAACCATACCTTCAACTACACCATCTCTCTCTGATTCTGCTATATCTTTTTGTTTCTTTACTACATTCATTATTGCCTCTTTTACTTTATTTACCGTATCAGGATCATCTAGATTCATTTTTTCATTTCCTAATTTATCTTTAATCTGATCGATTACGTCCCACATTACTACTTGTTCAAATTGTTGACCAAAGAATTCCATAGATTCCTCTACTCATTCTAATCTATTTCGATTATCATGCCATCAAACATAAAGGCTATTTGTAACTACATTATATCCAGTATCAAATCCATAATGACGAACTGTTCCTGTCTTTAAATCTATTCTCCTATTATCTGCTGAAAGATTTAATCATACACTACCGAACACACCCTTTTTTCATGAAACTATTGGCAAGAATATTCATGCAGAAATACCTCCTGTAAGACTCCATCCGTTTCATAAATCTGCTGTTGCATTATAAGATATGCTCAATCAAAGCACTAATCAATCACCCCTAACTTGTGCTCAATTTGATATTTGTATTCATTTAGCCCAATCCTTAAATGTTAATGTTGAACCAACTCATAGTCATGCTTTATAGTTATCATATAGAATTGAAGCTAAAGAAGCCTGTAAATCTGCAAAATCTTCGATATATACATCCTTTCATTTTAAGAATTTCTTATAATCCTCAAGGAATGCTTTTTCATTTAAAATTCTTCCAGCTTCTTCAAATGCTTGCTGTCTAGCTTGTCATTCTTTATCTATTTCATTCAAATCTTGTCATTCAAAAGGATCTCCAGTTTCTGATTCTGAACCTGACAATAATTTGAATAAATCGATTCCTGGATTACTTATAATACTTTGTAACAAAAGAATTAACCTTACATTTCATCATTTAATTTCCTCTTCTGCCTTTTCTGGGTCAAATATAGACTCATTTAATCATATTAATCACACACTATTTCTTATTTTTGCGCTTTGTAATAAATTAGAGAAAGCCTTTTCTTTTCAAATCTGACTAAATAGACCCTCAAACTGAGAACCAGATTTTAATCATCTTGAAAGTGTTTCGTCTCATCCCATTATTTTATCATTATTCAGATTCCCAAGAATTTTCTCAACTGGATTATTCTTAAAATAATCCGGATTATTTTTAGCAAGATATGCTAATCTAGTAGCAGCTGTAAAATCTGATAATCTCAATTTATTCGCTGCTAAGTCGTATAAATCTTCGTTTTCTGTCTGTAAAACTTCTCATGATCCAAATTCTTGTTCCATCTCTTGTTTTCTTCCCAGTTTTGCTTCTTTTACAATTGGTTTAAATTTATTCACAGCATTTTCTACTCATCATTCATTTTCTATAATCCCTAAAACGCTTAAATAAATAGCGTGCTGTTCTCTTTCTGAATTACCAGCCAACTGTGTTCAAATATAAAATTTTCAAACCTCTACAAGATCTTTTAAATATCTATCATTCTTCAATATAATACCATGTGACTCTAATATAACTCTATATAACTCACTTGTGGTATCCGTATTAATTCTATTGTCATGCAGAGCCTCCAATAAAACAACTGCAGGATCTCTACTATCTGTAACTTCAATTTTATTTGTAGCTTTCAAGAAATTTCTGATTGCTCTTAAATCAACTCATGAAGGCTTATCTAAGTTTACACTTCAAACAAGAAAAGGTACACTCAAACTAGAAATCCCCCACTTATCAATCAGACCATCTTCACCATTTTTTACAATATTTCGTAAATAATTTGGCAATTCAAATGCTAAAAAATTTCTATTATCCTTATCGCTAACTGTTTCTCTCTCTTTTTCTCATTCCTTAGAAGTTGATGCTCCCCTTAATACATCTACTCTATATCATTCAGCATGCTCTCTTTCATGAGAAAAAATTGATGATGCTTTTGTCAATTTTTTATAAACTTCATTTGCTGGATATGAATCACCCATATCTGCAGTAAATAATTTTTCTTTTAGATTTTTGAACTCAGCGTCACTAGAATCCCATACCTTTTCTTCGTATTGCTTAGAAACAGCATCAATATACATTTCTTTTATATCTTTTATACTCTTAGCCTTTTCCTGCATAAAATATCACTTTCTTCCTAAAGCAGTCAACAAATGTTCATATCATTTTCTTACGTTTTGATTCCATAGCAATGCTCACTCTCTATGTCTATCTCTTACTCTATTTAACTGTTCTCTTGATAATGTATGGCGATCGGCTCTTACTTGCTGTATTTCTAAACCAACCTTATTAGAGAAATTAAAATATTCTGAGTCAAATTCACTCATAGCATTTTGAACCCTATTATCAAGCTGGTTCAGAGTATCCTTTAATGGCTTAAGTTCTTGCTTAGTAGGACGAATCGCTTCTTCTATTTTAATAGAATCCAACGGTTCAATTCTTCCTAGTAATTCACTCCTGTCTGCTGAGAATAAAGCAGAATGCAAACCTAAATTAAATCTATTCATTTTCTTACAAATAATGGGATAAAAACCTTTACACAATTATATTCCCAAATTCAAAAAAACGCAAATACTTTAACAAAATTATCAAATAATATACTTGCGTTTTTGTACTTTTATTATACAATATATTTTCTTTAAAACTTTTTATATCAAAAATTTTCAATCTTCATAAATCAAAATTTCATCTCAATTTTTTAATGTTCAAACTACCATTCTCGGAGCAGTAGAAATCACATCTACATGTTCTGCTGAAAAATTTAATCAAATTGATTTTTTGAATTTTGAATCTTCAAGTTTAGTCTTATTTCCTGCATAACATTCATCAAATCATGTTCATAGAGCAACATGTGTATTTCCATATTCTCATCACACATTTTCATCATAAAGCGTCTCCGCCATAAAATGAGTAATTCTAGAAACTCTAGCATCAGTCAAACTGAATTCTCACAAATGATCCATTCACTCAATTTTAACCATTTCTTGTAGAATGTCATCATTTTTTTCAGCGTGAGCTTTAGTTAGTTTTCAGTCTTTGAATTCAAGTCTGATTCACTCCACTAAACTTCAATATCTATACAAAGGCTGATTACATTTTATCCATCCATTAACATCTCTGCAATCAGGAGAAGTAAATACTTCAAATGATGGAATATTACATCCTCATCATGCAACTCGTAAACGATCTGATCAGATTTTAAGTTTCAAATCTTCATCCGGTCAAATAACATGAACATATTCTAACTTAAGTTCATTGAGTTTATCCTTTACACGATGAATTTCATAATTTACTTCTTTTCGTTTTTTGACTGGATTCGGTTCGTTTAGGAAGCAGGCATCAATAATTTGCTCTCGATATTCTTCCAATGAAAGTCATGCCTCTTGGGCCATAGCCTGGGTTCAATACATGCATATAGTTCGTGAAAATTTTCATTCTCTTTCTTTTTTATCTCTTAATTTACGCAGATTTTTCGCTGATTGAGTTCTTTTCATAATTTTTGATGGATCTATTCAATCGAGTTCATGCAAATCTGAATCTGCTACAACTCGTATATTATGTGTACTAGACTCAATTCTTCATTTCTGATATGCTTCTGGCACAAAACTAAGCTGTTCATCAGACGCATTTTCATAAAAATTTCTATCTACTCTGTCTGGAGAATATTGAATAATTGGGTGTCATCATGCTTTGAGTATCGCGGTTTGGAGTGGAATATAAAATGGTTTTGCACATTCTTGGATTTGAACAAAAACCACATCTCATTTTTTAATTCATTTTCATCATCGAAGTGCAAAATTTACCATAACATCGGCGTATTTTTCTAATATTTCGTTACTTGGTGTATACATATATTATTTTAGATGATTAAAATTTTTTCTATATATATAATATTATATGTGTTGTATTTTTAAAAGCAAATAAAAAAAGCCAATCATATGAAATGATTAGCCTTTTATATATCGTGATATTTAATTACATTCCACAAGCACAATTACAATTTCCAAATTTTCTTAGAAATTCTGAATTGTCTACTAGACTTTCTTCGAAATATTTTCTTCCATAGAATTCTGATTTTTTACCTTGATTGTAATTTGAAACTGGTCTAATATAACCCATAACTCTTGTATAAACTTCACAAGGAGTTCTTGAAATTTCTTTTCCTTCTTTGTTTACAAATGTTGCAGCCATTTTTATTAATAAATAGTGAAATAAAAGAATATATTATTTTAGAATTTAATTGCATATTAATCTTTTTCTACTTCCTTTCAGTTTTCCATTTGCATTCTACGTAAGTGTTCAAGCTTATCTGGATCATCTGTATACTTCTTTCTAACTTCCATATTATATTCATCTCAAGTATATCAGATTTCTTCATCACATTTTGGACAATAATCGTGCTCTCATGCTATATATCCATGTTTGGGACAGATAGAGAATACTGGAGATACCGTAACATAAGGAAGTTGATAATTCTCTATCACTTTTTTGATTAGATTCTTGCATGCTGTTGCATCTGAAATTCTTTCTCACATATATAGATGTAGAACCGTTCACCCTGTATATAAACATTGTAAATCATTTTGCAACTCCAATGCCTCAAAAGGATCATTAGTATAACCAACTGGGATTTGAGATGAATTTGTATAATAAGGAGCATCATCTGTACCAGCCTGAATAATATTTGGAATCTGTTTTTTATCCTCCTTCGCAAATCTATAAGTTGTTCCTTCTCCTGGAGTAGCTTCTAGATTATAAAGATTCCCCGTTTCTTCTTGATACTCTTTCAATTTTTCTCTAATAAACTCCAATATTTCTTCAGCAAATTCTCTTCCCCACTCAGTTGTTATATCTTCCTTTCCATTTGTGAAGTTTTGAACAGCTTCATTCATTCAGTTTACTCAGATTGTAGAGAAGTGATTTCTGAATGATGGTAAATATCTCTTTGTGAATGGATAAAGTCATGAATTCAACCATTTAGTCATTTCCTTTCTCTTTATCTCAAGAGATGTTTTAGCTAGATTCATAAGATACAAAACCTGATTTTTGAATCATTCTTTATCTCATTTGAAGTTGTATCAGATTCTTGGGAGATTGATAGTAACTACTCAAATAGAACCTGTCATTTCTGCAGAACCGAACAATCCTCACCCACGTTTCTCTAGAACTGTAAGATCAAGCTGTAATCTACAACACATTGATCTAACTGCTCATGGTTTGTAAGCGTTTGGATTTTCTACTTTAACAATATTTCAGTTTTCATCTTTCTGTACTTTGAATTGAGATCCTACGAAATTCTGGAAATATGGAATTCAATATTTAGCAGTCATCTCGAATAAAGCATCTACATTTTCTCCATTCCAATCAAAATCTTCTGTAATATTATATGTTGGGATAGGGAATGTAAATACGGCTCCGTTTGCATCTCATTCTGTATAGATTTCTATCAAGATTTTGTTAATCAAATCCATTTCCTTTTGAAGTTCTCCAAACTTTTTTGGATAATATCCACATTCAATTCATCCTAACATTAATGATTTTTCCTTCAAATCTGCTGGACACGTCCAATCTAATGTAATATTACTAAATGGAGTCTGACTTCATCGTCTAGAAGGCACATTCATATTGAAGATGAAATTCTGAAGATTCTGCTTTACATATTTATACGTTCTTTCGTCGATATATTTTTGTCTTTCTTCTCATGTAAGTGTTGATTTAGTATCATCTAATTCTTTTTCGACTGACATTTCGTATTTGTGTACAAATGGTGCTAGATATGTATCAAATGAACTGAAAGCTTGAGCACCAGCCCACTCATTCTGTAACGTTCAGATGAAATTAACCATCTGATTTACAGCTGACTGAAGATGTCTAGGAGGTTTAGAAGCTAACTTTCATGAAACTCCATTAAATCATTCTTCAAGCATTTGTCTCAAACTCCATCCTGCACAGTATGGAGTAAACATTCCTAAATCATGAATATGATAATCCCCATTTCTGTGTGCATTACCAACCTCAGCCGGATACACTTTCGAGAGCCAATAATTAGCTACAATTTTTTCTGAATTTTTAAGGATTAATCATCATATAGAATATCCAACATTTGCATTCTCATTAATTCTCCAATCAAGATGTCACAGGTATTCTTCCATAGTTTTGTCTACTTCCACAACAACATTTTTCACATCACGACTTTCTGCTCTTTTTTCACGATATATAATATATGCTTTCGCTACATCCTCAAATTGTTGTTGAATGAGCACTTGTTCTACTGAATCTTGTACCATTTCAACATCTGGAATCTCATTTCACACTTTTGATTCTACATTCAATATAACCAAATCTACAAGAGATGGTATATGCTCTACCTCAGTATTCTGAACAGCCTCAAAAGCCAATTTAATGGCGCTTTCAATTTTGTCCTTTTCAAAAGTTACAATTGAACCATTTCTCTTTCTAATCTTATAAATCGTCATTTTATAACATTAAATAATTTAAGTAAAACACAATATCTTGTGATTTAATTTTTATTTTGACCACTATATATTGTATTTAATGTTAATTACAAGAGAAAAATCTATAAAAATTTTTGAATCGTGATAGCTTTTGGTTTGCACAGATTTCGAGTTTTTAACATTTTTTGTATGAATAAAGTGCCTATTTTACAAAACATACAAAATTATATCAATTAATAACTATGAAATCTCAAATCAATTTTTTTATCTTTTTTTTAACATTCTCAAAAAACTACATAAACAATTATATATTAATCATTCCTTTCTCAATTTTCATTTATAAATTCTACTCTTTTTACATAAAATTTCTCATAATATATTATTATTTTGAATAACCCACTTTATAAACCAAATACCGTTATTAGAGAGAAAATTTTTGAATTGCATTATACAAAAATAATTTATAACATAAGCCTATACACAAAAACGCTTGACATTTTCAAAAAAACATTTGACTTTTGTGTTAATTTTATTATAAAATATCCACTATAGATTTTTTATCTCCTTGTCATCATACATCATGAAAAAATTCATATTTTCTTTCTTAATCTGATTGTCTATGCTTGGACTAAGCATCAACTCAACATTTGCATCAGATTGTCTCAAACTACAATTTGATAATTGAGATAGTGTCTGTATTGGTATCAATAAAAAATCATCAAATAATTTTAAAATTTCTCTGGATAAAAATAATCTAAAAAAAAATTCTGTTTTAAGATGCTATATCGTTTTGCCAAACAAATACATATACCCACTTAGTACTTGTAATGGGACATTTCCTTATGCGTGAACTAATACACAAAATGTAGTAATCTCTGCTACATATGTAATGCCAAACAATAACTTCTATTCACAAAGAATATGAGCAAAAATCAATTTCAAAAATTGAACATGGTGATCTAGCAGTAATGTAATTGACTCTTCTAGCTCATCAAGCAGCTCTAGCGATAAAATCAATCTTTCT
>Ga0310690_10007662_pt1 | contig 13848 bp, 25 predicted proteins | sample AusTroGonzalo_MG_2_FD_207661 | JGI IMG/M metagenome (GOLD analysis project Ga0310690, IMG submission 207661) | Bovine rumen microbial communities from tropical cattle in Woodstock, Queensland, Australia - Gonzalo_04 (v2) (version 2) | ecosystem: Host-associated > Mammals > Digestive system >... | reverse complement strand
TTTCGTGGTGGAGTTTGCTTGCGGAAATAAAAATAATCGTTTTTCCGAATTTGAAAAAGATTTAGAAAGTGGGGAGAGGAGGCAAAAAGGAAATGTCGATTTCAATTAATTTTTCTCCCAAAACACACCCCTATCTGCACATCAATCTAACACATCCATTTTTTATATGAGAAAAAAAACACAGGGTAGTTCCTGTGTTTTTTCTTCGCGCCGGGCCGCTGCCGGTCAATGCGGCCCGAATTTGCAATGTTAAATGTTTGTTAAAAAAATTTAACAAACATTTAATTTGTTAAATCTTTGTTAAACTTTTCCTGGAACTTCAGAGGATCGTTGAATGTTAAGAGTTTGTTAACTCTATCATTAATCCCTTGACAAATCGGCCTTGTTGGTGTATAATGAATACATCAAAAGCAAGGAGGAAACCACAATGAAGAAGTTCCTGGTAGTCAAGATCGAGCGCAACGAGGCCAATGAGCTGGTCGAAACTTACATCACCTGCCGCGAGACCTATAAGGGGGCTTGGATCGCGGCCCGCGACTGGAACAGGATGTGCGGCACTGATAAGTTCAAGGTGGTGGCTGCGTAACAAGCAGCCACACAACGATCGCAAATCGAAATTCAGCTTAACGGCTGGATGATAGAGAGGATCGAGGGCGAAGCCCTCGATCTTTTTCGCCGGCTCGAGCGCGGTCGCCAGGGCTGCGCTCGAGCCGTGCTGGCGTGTTAAATGTTTGTTAAAAAAAATTAACAAACACTCAACAGTGTTAAATGTTTGTTAAATCTTCCTAAAACATTTAACAGTGTTAAATGTTTGTTAAATCTTCCTAAAACATTTAACAGTGTTAAATGTTTGTTACAGATCTGTGAAGATCTGATACATGTTAAAAGTTTATTAAATGTGATCTTGAGCGATGGAAAAGAGCTTGACAACCTGGCGCACATGTGCTATAATGGATACATCAAGAGCAAGGAGGACATACCAATGAAGAAGTTCATCTATCAGGTCAAGGGGTTCGAGTTCGAGGACAGCACCGCGTTCGGCACCGCGTGGGCGCAGGCCAAAGCCAAAGCCATAGAGCTGCACTGCCCGATCTTCCGCGAGGTCATCAAGCGGGACGGCTCCGTCCGGCGGGAGGTCTTCTACAAGGGCGGCCTGTTCAACTCCATCGAGTTCATGCGCGAGGACAACGTGAAGGTCTTCTGACCTTCACGCCCTCGGCGGACCGCGCGCGGTCGCAGGCTGCGCGCGCGGTCCGAATTTCGAATGTTAAATGTTTGTTAAAAATTTTTAACACAAAAAACACATGTTAAAAATGTATTAAATTATCCTGATACCTCTTGACAGCTTGGCGATCAGGGTGTATAATAGATACATCAAGAGCAAGGAGGACAAACCAATGACCAAGACCTTCTACTGGGACATGGACGGCGTCCTGGCCGACTTCCACACCGCATACGCACAAGATCACACAGTTGCTCTTAAGCGCGACGCCATGGCGAACCTGGCACCTTTTACCGCCAACGTTAATCTGCTGAACAGCCTGATGGCACAGGGCATCACCTGCTACATTCTGACCAAGGCTGCGAACGCAGACGGCGCGCAGGGCAAGATCGACTGGCTCAAGAAGTACATTCCGACCATAGACATCGACCATATCATTATCATCACCAAGGGACGCAAGGTCGATCACATGAAGGAAGAGGGCATCTTGATCGACGACGATGCTACCAACTGCAAGCAGTGGAACAAAGCTGGTTACACCAGCATCTATCTTGAAACTAAAGGCCAGCGGGTGGAGCTGTAAAGCTCCACCTTTTCGGCGGTTCGCACGCGGTCGCCAGGGCTGCGTGCGAACCGTATTGGCGATCATCTGGAGACTAGGAAAAAATAACAGAAATTTCACATGTAAAGATCGTGTGAAATCTCTCCTAAAACTCTTGACAGCCTGGTGTTTATGATGTATAATAGACTCATCAAAGAGAGGAGATGACCACAATGTTCTGGATGGTGTCTTACAAGGTGCGCAACGAATGGCACGAGGAGATGTTCGTAAATGCGGACGACATGCGCGAGTGGTGCGAGAACTCCGGACTGCTGAACAGCAAGCGCAAGATCGAGTTCCGCCGCAAGGTGGACAACACCTGGCAGCTCTTCCGCCCCTGCTGGCTCTGGGACTAAGTCCCAGAGCTTTTTCGCACGGTCGCGCGCGGGCGTTACATCTGCGCGCGACCGTTGTTGTGTGCAGTGGAGGGCTTGCATAATTATACATGCGCATCGACGCATTACAGAGATGTGACGATCTTCCCACAACCTATTACAAAAGTATTGCGACATGTAACGCACATTATCGTGACATTTTTGTGCCTGGTTTGTCCTTGCTTGTCGTCTGGTGCTGTGCTATACTTATTCCATCAAGAGCAAGGAGTGATCTAAATGAAGGATTTTCTGGCGTGCGCGTGGTGTCTGTTCATGGTCCTGGCGTTTCTGTTTTTCGCGTTCGGAATCTGGGGCAGCTGGTGTCTCTGGGCTGGATTGATCTCGGGTTTCGTTAACATGATTTTTACAAATCAAAATCGCTGAAACCTCTTGACATCCGCCTGGCGCGGGTGTATAATAGAGGTACAAAAAGCAAAGGAGATAGACACAATGAAGCGTGAGAAATGGCAAGACAAGAGCCTGGCCGAGCGGATGGCGGTTTACCTCGTCTACAGCAAGTACCTTAAGGAAAAGGAAGGTCAGGAAGTCACCTTTGAGGATTGCAACATCGGATGGTGGGGCGCCTGGTGGGATGTGATCTACTTCACCTTCGGCAAGGAAGAGTACCTTCACTAAAACTTAACAAAGCAGGGGCTTGACAAGCCCAAGCCCCTGTGCTATAATAGTATCAGATCAAAGAGAGGAGATAATCAAAATGACAAATCTGAAAAAGCTGGAAGTGTCCGCCCACTTCATCAACGACAGACAGGGACGGAAAGAGACCATTGACCGCGTGATCGGCGGCAACTGGGGCCAAGTGATGAAAGAGGAGTACATCAAAGGCGCTTACCGCTGCTTGACTGATACGGGCCTCATGTTTATCCTGAATGACAGCAAGACCATCATCATCACCTACTACTTTGCTACCTGCCAGCATGTGCAAGAGATGTACAGGTATCAGGCACCAAAAAACATCCTCAAGAAGATCCGCGACAACCAGCGCAAATTCAAAACCATTTACGGTTGCGAGTTCATCGAGATCAAGTAATCAAAACTTAACCTGCGGAGGGCTTGACAAAAGCCCTCCAGTGTGGTAAAATGAATACATCAAAAGCAAGGAGGCAATCACCATGAAGAAGTTCCGCGGCACGCGCTACGCACACATCGGCACCAGCTACACTCCCGCACTGGATGCGGAGATCGACCGCGTTGAAGCGCTGGTGATGAACCAGCAGGCCCGCATCAATGAGCTGAGCCTGAGGGTGCAGCGCCTGATCGGGCTGGAGCCTGAGGACCTGGAGCACTGGGGCGAGTAATCGCCCCAGCCGCGCGCTGTCGGTCGCTAGAGCTGACAGCGCGCGGTGTTTGTGATCAGAGAGAGTCCTGGACATTTTCGCGGCGGCCTGGCCAAATGTGAAGATTTTGTGTCATTTCCTCAAACCCTCTTGACTTTGGGGTGGGAGGGGAGTATAATAGTCTCAGATCAAAGAGAGGAGCTGACCCCCATGACTAACTACTTCGTCGTCAACATGACCACTGGTGAGCGCATCGTGTGCGCGACCCGTCGCGAAGGCCGCAACCTGGCCGACCGTTTGAGCATCGAGACCCCGCATCTCTGGTTCCTGATGATCGAGGCCGCGTAACCGAAACTTAACGGTCAAGGGGGCTTGACAAAAGCCCCCGAGGGTGCTATAATAGACTTGTCAAGAGGACAAATAGAAAGGGGTATCTCATTATGGAGAATAACAACAAGACTTCTGGCGGCATTGGCTTCTTCGGACTTCTGACCCTGCTGTTCATCGGCCTGAAACTGTGTGGCGTGATCACGTGGTCCTGGCTGTGGGTTCTGGCTCCCCTGTGGATTCCTGTGACTCTGGCGGTTGTCATCTACGTAATCGTCCTGTTGATGAGTGAAAGGTGGTGATCGGGATGCTGATGAATACTGTTCTCGGCAAGTCCCTTGCGATCTGGCTGGCGGCCGGTCGCCCTCTCGCGGCTCTGTTCCTGTTCGGCGCTGTTACGGCGTGGCACTGGTGGCGCAATCGCCGCCTTACAAGGCTGACCCAGTAGGGTCAGCCCTTTTTCGAGCCGAGCGCTGGCGGGCGTTTCACTTGCCAGCGCTCGGTAATTGCGGTGATTTAAGGTCCTGGAGGTTTTTGTGGGCGATCGCGCGAATGTTAAGATTTGATGAAGTTTCCCAATACCTCTTGACATCCTGGTGTGAGGGGTGTATAATAGATACATCAAGAGCAAGGAGTTAATCATAATGATGAACACGTTGATTGATGCACTGATGTTGGCAAAGCTGTGGCCTGTGTATGTCCTGTTGGTTGTAACCGCCCTTTACTTTATCATTTGGGGCATCATTGAGAAGTAACTAAATCTTAACTTGACAAGCCAGATCGGCCATGTTATAATAGATACATCAAGAGCGAGGGGTGACAAAAATGTTCGAGATTTACAATGTTTACACTGGCGTAACAATCCTATCTGGCCTGACTTTCAAGCAGGCGTTCAACCTGCGTATGATGCAACCTGACCGCCTGGCGTGGGCGATCCGCGAAATGAAAACTTAACTTGACAATCTGGTTGCCCTGTGCTATAATAGTCTTACAAACAAGAGAGGGGTTGATCCATATGATTATCATCCAGCACACCTACACCACCCACACCGAGGTCACTTTCGATCAGGACTTCCGGATGCCCCTGGTCGGCACCATGGACGACATCGCCGAGTGCGTCTGCGACGAAATGGTGAAACACAAGTTCACCCACGCGGATGTGTGCGACGCGGGGACCGGCGAGGTCCTCATGATCATCGACCGGAGCCTGTAGGCTCCGGTCTTTTTGGACGGCTCGTCGGCGGCCCTTGAAGCAGCCGACGAGCCGAGTTTGTCTTGGTGGTAGGTCCTGGAGATTTTCCTGGCGATCTGGCCATTGTAAAGATCTTGTTAAACGTGCCCGAAACCTCTTGACTTTTGCGCCTGGCAGGCGTATAATAATTACAGTGGTTGGGGGACAGCGACCGGCCCACCAAGGTACTGTAGAGGCTGCCGATCGGGGCAGAGAGGCGCAGGAAAAACGAGTGCTGAGATCGCCGAGTGAATGAAAGGTTCACAGAAACTTAACTTGACAACCTGGCCAATAGGTGCTATAATAAAGCCATCAAGAGAAGGAAAACTCTTACAAACCCCCGAGAGAAAGGATTGATACCATGGATAAGAAGATGACCTACACCACCGCGATCGAGAACGCCATCACCGCCATCACCAAGCTGGACTGCTCCACCTTCAACCGTGACGAGACCGTGGAGAAGCTGACCGCCCTCAAGGAGCAGCTGGTCAAGCGGAACGCCAGCAAGTCGGACAAGCCGACCAAGACCCAGAAGGAGAACGCCGAGATCAAGGCGCGCATCCACGAGTTCCTAACCCACACGCTTCAGGGCGTCCGCTGCGGTGACGTGGCCTCCGAGCTGGGCATCTCCGGTCAGAAGGCTTCGGCTCTCCTGTCGCAGATGGTCAAGACCGGCGAGGTCGTGAAGCGCGAGGGCGAGAAGCGGGTGACCCTGTTCCTCCTGCCGGAGAACGACCTCTCCGACCCCTCCAACGCCTGACCGACTAGCCCCCGCGAAAGCGGGGGCTTTCCATTTGACCGGCCGAGCGCGGCCCTTGCGGTTGCGCTCGGCCGGTGTTTGGAACAGATCAGGGCTTGCATAATTATACATCCGAGCACCTGGCGCGAGCCTGGATAATTATTCATCCCGAATGCATAAAACTTTACATGATCTCAACCTGGAATACGTTGATTCTTTACAGTCGGATGTGCTATACTATAGGTGTTCCAAGGGCAGGGGCACTGACCCACGCGGGCGCGGCGACACAGCGCGGAAAGGAAGTAATCACGATGAAGAAGATGTATAACATGGTACTGGACACCGAGACTTGCAACATCGTCCCGACCGACGGTGTTGAACCCCGCAACAATCTGACCTATGACATCGGCTTTTCCGTCGTCTGTCCCAGCACTGGCGAGATCGTCCTGGAGCGTTCCTACATCGTGCGGGAAATCTTCTTCGGCGAGGTTGAGCGCATGAAGTCCGCGTATTACGCAAGCAAGCTGCCCCAATATTACAAGGACATTGCCGAGGGCAAGCGCGTCATCAAGTCCTTTTTCGACATCATGAACGAAATTCAGGACTTGTGCGACAACATGAACATCGTCGCAATCGTCGCCCACAATGCGCGGTTTGACGTTGACGCGCTGAATACCACCGCGCGCTGGCTGACTGGCGAATATATCCGCGCGCTGCCCCAGCAGGTAGAAATCTGGGATACCATGCAGATGTGGAACGCCGTCAAGCCGAAAGCCTATGACAAGTTTTGCGAGGAAAACGGCTACATGACCAAGCACAGGCCACCGCGTTCCCGTCTCACCGCCGAGATCATCTACAGGTTTATCTCTGTTGATGTGGAATTTGTCGAAGCCCACACCGCGCTGGAAGATGTACAGATCGAACGGGAAATCCTGTTCCGCGTTTATCGAATGCACAAGAGCATTAAAGAGATCCGCGTGCTCTATCCCGCCCAGTAAAGCAAAAAATGCAGGATTGCAAACGCAATCCTGCATTTTCATTCAGCGGCGCGTTGGCGGCCCTTGCGGTGGCCAACGCGCCGTATTTTCAACCTGGATGATCTGCACAAAAAACCACGCGAAATCCTGGCTAATCTGCCTATTGCAATCTGCTCCCGAATCTGCTATACTATAAGTGTTCCAAGGGCAGGGGTAAGGACGGCGCGGGTCGCGCGCAGCGGGGACGCCGCCAGGGTTAATCAAAACTTAACTTGACAAACGCCGCTGAACCTGCTATAATGGACACATCAAGGGAAGGAAAACCCTCAAAACCCAAGAGAGAAAGGGTTGATCTTATGAAGAAGAACATCACTCGCGTCGAAGCTCTGAACCTCGCTATCACCGCCCTGTCCGACAACACCGACGCCGTTGAGGTGCTCACCAGCATCCGCGACACCATCACCAAGGCCAACAGCCGCAAGAGCGACAAGCCCACCAAGACGCAGGTGGAGAACGCGGGCATCAAGGCCCAGCTGCTGACCCACTTGACCCGCGAGGGCGTGCGCTGCGGCGATCTCGCCACCGCCGTGGGCATCAGCGGTCAGAAGTGCTCCGCGCTCCTGTCCCAGCTCGTCAAGGACGGGCAGGTCCGCAAGGTCGAGGGCGCTAAGCGCGTGACGCTGTTCGCCCTCCCCGATGAGGGCTAAGCCCTCACTCCTCCAGGCTCCCCGCAAGGGGAGCCTTTTTCGAGCGGTCGGTTCGCGGTCGCTAAAGCTGCGAACCGACCGAGTTTGCATTTATTACAAATCTGTGAATTTTTTTTCGGCGCCTGGCACATGTTAAGATCTTGTGAAGTTTGCCCGAAATCGCTTGACAACCTGGGCGCGCCTGGTGTATAATAGTATCAGATCAAGAGAGGAGATGACCCACCGATGAAGATTTGGTTCGACATGGACGGCACGATTGCTGACCTCTACGGCGTTGAGAATTGGCTCCCGATGCTCCGCAACTCTGACCCGACCCCTTATGCGATTGCCGCCCCGCTTCTGCACATGGCGACGCTGGCGCGGATGCTGAACAGGGCGCAGGCCGCGGGCCACGAGATCGGCGTCATAAGCTGGTTGTCCAAGACTTCCACCCCTGACTATGACGAGGCCGTGACCGCCGCAAAGCTGGTCTGGCTGGCCCAACATCTTCCCAGCGTAAAATGGGACGCGGTTTTGATCGTCGCCTACGGCACGAACAAACGCGAGGCCACCGGCGGCGGCGTCCTGTTCGACGACGAGGACAGGAACCGCACCGAATGGGGTGAAGATGCCTACACTCCTGATAGGATTTTCAAAGTCCTGTCAAGCCTTCGGGCTTGACAGGCACCGACCCGACATTGTAAAGGAGATGTTAAGATGGAAGAGCGGTTTGTCGTAACTATCCACGATTGGGAAGAGAATGAGCATTACCCCCTGGGGGTATTCTCCACCCGCGCCCAAGCTGGTGAGGCTATGGACAGCACTATGGCCGCCGAGTATGGCCGCCCCGAATACACTGATTGGGAACTTGACCATCAGGCCGGCGTCTGGTCCTACTTCTACGAAGGTTTCACCGTGGAGATCACCCGCCACATAACCGACCAATACTGACCGACACCCGACCCCGCCAGGGGTCGGGCTTCTTTTTCGTCGGCCCGGCTGCGGCCGCAAGAGCTGCAGCCGGGCCGTATTTATGTCCTGGAGGGACCTGGCGATTTGTCAAGCGCATTTGTGTTAAAACCTGGTGATCTTTCAGATCCTGGAACTTTACATCAACTTTACCCAATCTCTGTTGAACCATAACAGTCACCTATGCTATACTATACGTGTCAAGAGGGCAAGGGAAGTCCTCAAGGGCTGGAGAGCGTGATCGAGAGAGCGCAGGCGCCGCGCTAACTGACAGACCGCCCCAAGCAAGCGAAACAGAAACTTAACATCCTACCCTCTTGACAAACCCCTGGCCCTGTGGTATAATAAGGGTACAAAAGGACAAGGAAAAGTCCATGATAAAACCCGCGAGAGAAAGGGTTGATACTATGAAGAACACCTACAGCTACGTCGATGCCCTGAACGAAGTCCTGACCATGGCCCTGTCCGACCAGTGCAAGGACAAGCTGACCGCCCTGCGCGATCAGGTCGCCAAGCGCAACGCGACCAAGAGCGACAAGCCGACCAAGACCCAGCGCGAGAACGAGGGCGTCAAGCAGGTGATCCTGGCCTTCCTGAACTCCGTCCCGTCCGCTCGCTGCGGCGACATCGCGACCGCTACCGGCATCTCCGGCCAGAAGGCCAGCGCCCTGCTGACCCAGCTGGTGAAGGCGGGCACCGTCACCAAGTTCGAGGGTGAGAAGCGCGTCACCCTGTTCAAGCTGGCCGACTGATCGGCCAGCACCCCGACCACCCCGCCCAACAGGGCGGGGCTTTTCTATCGACCGGCGGTCTGCGGTCGCTAAAGCTGCAGACCGCCGGTGATTAGGACCTGGAGGAGCTGTACAAATTTTTCGCGCAAACTTTGTGCAATCTGCCGATTGACTTTTACTCCTGGAACCTGTATAATAATACTCGAAAGGGGTTGATACCATGAAAAAAACTACGCTGCTCGTGATGGACTGTGAGACCTGCAACGCCCGACCCGCCACCGCTGTGCTTCCGCATAATAACCTTACCTATAATTTCGGTTACCATCTGTTGGTGCCTTCCTCTGGTGAGACCTTCCACGCTCGGCAGTATGCCATCAGTGAGATCATGTTCGGAGAGCGTGACCGCATGGCCTCTTGCTACTACGCGGAGAAGATTCCCCACTACTACGATCAGATTGGTGATAACTCCTGCGTTGTGCGCTCCTTCTTTGACGTGATGAACGAGATCACGCAGGTGTGCAGGGACTACGGCGTGACCGCCATCGTGGCGCACAATGCGCGCTTCGACGTGGATGCGCTCAACACTACTGCGGCATGGTTGACCGATGACCAGATCACCCACGCCCTACCCCAAAACATTGAGATTTGGGACAGCTTGAAAATGGCCCGCGCCATCTTCGGCAAGATGCCCACCTACCGTAAATTCTGCGAGGATAACGGATTCTTAACAAAGCACCGCGTCCCGCAGGTTCGCCTGACCGCCGAGATCCTTTACAGATTCATAACAAAGGACCTTGACTTCAGCGAGGACCACATGGCATTAGAGGATGTGATGATCGAGAGCGAGATCATAATGAAATGTTATCGCTCCCACAAAAAGCTCAAGGACTTTCGCGTACTGTACGCCGCCCAGAATTAGGGCGGCGTCCCTACTTTCCGGGCCGTCCGCTGCTGGCCGCAGCGGACGGAATTTGCATTTTGTACACCTTCCACAAATTTTTGATTACATTTTTGGTAGATCTGCCGATTGACTTTTGATCCTGGAACCTGTATAATAAAATCATCGAAGGGAGCTGATCGCATGACAGAGTTTCAGAAGTGGATTCAGCAGCAGAACCAACAGTGGGAGGATAAGTACGGTCACTGTACTATTGAAGAGCTGGAAAGTCTCTACGTCCTCCCCGATGATCTGGACCACTATTTTAACTGCTGGCTCAATGACAAAATCGCCGAGAAGCGCAAGTTTACAACTTCTTAACTTGACAATAGCACCTGGCGGTGCTATAATAGAACCATCGAAAGGAGATGATAACATGACACGCGAAGATTTCATCGACAAGTTTCTGGATGACTACGAGCGCAAGCATCCGGACGAGCGCATCGACTATGACCAGCTCCGCGAGAAAGCCGATTGCGCGTGGTACGATCGCGAGGTCGATAAGGGCCACAAGACCGAGCACGACCTGACCCCCGAGCAAGAGAAGAACGTCAAGGCCTGGCGCAAGGGCTTGAACGGGGCGAAGAGCCAAACGGCGGTTGACGCCTACGGCAAGACCCACGTCAAGCGTGAGCGCAAGCCGAACGAGGTCAAGCGGCAGGTGATCTCTCTGGTGTCCGGCTTCCTTGAGTCCCTCCACCACGACGACACCGCCCCCGAGGTTCAGGGCGTGAGCATGAGCAACCCCGAGCGGACACTGGACTTCACCTGCGGCGGCAAGTCCTACACCCTGACCCTGACCGAGCATCGCGCCCCTAAGCCCAAGGCTTAGGGGCCTTCCCTTTGGCCGCCCGCTGCTGGTCGCACCGGGCGGTTTTTCAGATTTGTCAAGTGTTTCAAGTTTTTTGCGCGTAAAATGTGCGTTAAATTCAAGTTACTAACATTCCCGTAAAGTTGGCCGCGCCGAGCACGGCAGTGCGAGGCCGAGTTTGTCAAGCCTAACCGGTTAAGAAATTGTTAAATCAAAATGAAGATTTTGTTAAATTTCCGTTAAAATCCCGTAAATTAGCTTACACTAACTCATCGCTCGGCGGATCGGCGCACCTTCCTATATGGCCGCATATGGCTTGAAAGTGCGGGTTCCCCTGGCACCGTTCTATATGCCTGGATCGTGCCCATTCTTTTGATCCTATCCAAATGGCCGATCGGCTCTGGGGCCGATCGGCAAAAATTTACAAAAAATTAATAAAAAAATGCTTGATTTTTAAAAAAAAATATGATATAATATATATAGAAAAAAAATGAGAGGGGTGCCGCGAGATGGCAAAAAACATCAATTATCCTACTCAAGAGTGGCTTGACAACTGGATGGACAAATACATGGATGCTCACCCCGACGAGCGGATCTCTGACTTCGACGCCCTGAAGCAGGATGCCGAATCTGCATGGTGGGATATCCAAGTTGATAAGGGCAACCCCACTCCCTACGATCAGACTGCCGAGCAAAAAGCAGCTACCAAGTCCGTTATGCAGGGTATGGCGCGATCCGTTAATGCGTATGGCAAGACTGTGGAGCGCAAACGTAAGCCTAACGAAGATAAGCGTGCGATCATGAACGCCCTCATGAGCGCGATGGAAGGCTGGCACCACGATGAAGAGAGTCCGGTTGCTGATGCTACTGGCTTCGATCTTTCCAACGTTGAGCGGCAGATCGACTTTGTGCTCAACGGTGTTTCCTACTCTGTAACCTTGACCGCCCATCGTGCGCCCAAAAAGTGAGCTACTTTGCTTCGCTCCGTAGCTCTCAAGATCAATCAAACTAAATAAAATTGCCAATTTAGCCAAGATTACGTACTTTCTAACGTATTCTTGGCTGTCTTTTGCTCTTTTTTGAGCAAATTTCTTGATTTTTATATAAAAATATGATAAAATAGTATCGGGGGAAGCAACTTTTCCGCAAAAACTTGACATTTTATATAAAATATGATATAATTATTAAAAAAACCTGGTTTTTCTTGATCTTTTCTAAAGAAAAGCCAAGAAATCAATAAAAAATAGCGCCGCTCGGCATAGCCGAGCGGCTTTTCCAAGAGCCAAAGGCTCAAATGTCCTTCAAAAACTCTCGAAGAATGTCATCCGCGGTTTTCTTGTTCTCTACCTTACGAATCTTGACATCCTTGATGTCGCCCAGATCACTGATTAGATCAATCAGACTGCCCAGGGCAGAACTAGCCTTTTCTGCCGCTTCCTTGGCTTCGCGTACCTCACTAGGACTCACCTTGGCATCCTTTAGACCAATAGAATGCATGTAGCTCTCCATAACCAACGCTACATCAGCTTCGGTCGCCTTGTCCTGGAGCACACGAGTCGCCATCTCGGCGATATCCTCGCCGCGCTTGATAGCTTCCTTCTCCTTGCGCGCACGCTCTTCCGCTTCGGCCTTACGCACAGCAGCAATGTCTTCCTTTGCGTGATCCAGCAAGAGATCAAGATCAGCGAGATCACCTTCGCCATTCTCCAGAGCGGCCATCAGACTTTTGATAATGTCCGTTTTAGACTTAGCCATATGGATTAAATCCCCTTTCTTTATCTTACATATATATTATATAATAATTTTTTATAAATTTCAAGAGATAATAGGTAAAACGAAAACGAAAAAAATATTTGACATCTTGGTGTGCCGATCGGGCACCCCCTCTCTCACCATTTTCCTTTCTCCCACCATTTTCCTCTCTCTTACAATTCTTCTCTCACAACTTTCATAATATATTTCTCTCCTATCAACTATTTATTTTAATGTTCTCCCCAATTCTATTCCTGCTCTTGCTCTTGTTCCTTATAAGTATGCTTACCACTTTTCTGTCCTTCCGTGATCATTCTATGAATTCGTCTAACTATCTTACCCAACCGATATGTATAATACATATTACCTATACTACATACCACCCAAGCAATAGTCAACATAATAAACAACATATTATAAATAACCATGTTCGTGCCCTACGGGCACTCACCACCCTTTATTTTATAAAATATTCTATAAACTATAAAATACCTTTAAAAACGAGCTACGCTCATCCTTAAATCCTCCAACGTATATATCGATATACTACACCCAATATTGCTCCTACGATCAAGAGCAAACCAAGATCACCTAATCCTGCCATTGCCGAGAATATTGCCATATTAATCTCCTTTGCTCGCTATTATGCTGTAGCTGCTACGAAAATAATAAATGCAACAATACCAACAATCCACCAAGTCATATATGCCCTCCATCTTTTTTTATTATATCATTATTTTTTAATATTTTCAACTCATTTTTTTAATTAGTTCCTCGCCCCTATACTATAACTACCCCTAGGATAAAAATATACCCTATAATTTTCTCCAGTTTTTTGATTTCGTTTTTCAGTATAAATACGTCCATTTTCATCATATACCCATAATTTACTTTTCTTTTTTAACTTTACCAAATCTTGTGCCATAATATCAAAATAATAATCCCCTTGTACTGCTATACCTCCTGGATTATTACGCATAAATACATCCAACTAATTCATATATTCTTTATATGTCATTCTTTTATTATCCTTTCTACCACCAAACCTCGCAGAGTGTTTAAAAAATGTTTAAAAAAGTGTTTAAGTAGTGTTTAAGTACAATATGCTATTTTTTCCGTCGAGGTATGCTAAAATTTCCGATCGAGGTATGCTATTTTTTCCATCGAGATATGCTAATTTTTCCAACATTATATTT
>Ga0310690_10007660_pt1 | contig 13852 bp, 8 predicted proteins | sample AusTroGonzalo_MG_2_FD_207661 | JGI IMG/M metagenome (GOLD analysis project Ga0310690, IMG submission 207661) | Bovine rumen microbial communities from tropical cattle in Woodstock, Queensland, Australia - Gonzalo_04 (v2) (version 2) | ecosystem: Host-associated > Mammals > Digestive system >... | reverse complement strand
CTAAATACAATGCCAGGAATGATGCGTGCTAAATTAGCGCAACTATTTAAACTAGATATTGGTAATTGGTTTATGAACGGAGCAGTTGCTTCTTTAGCAGATGATTACTCAGATATTATTGATGTTGCAAATTATATAGAAAGTATGAATTATAGTTTAATTGGTGATGGATTTGTAACCCCAATGTTAGACCTAGAAGATGAGGGAATTCTTACTGTTAGCGAAGTGTTAGCTAATAACCCAGATTATTTGTATCTATTCGGTACAGACGGCAAGAATCATTTTTATGATGTGGAGTTTAGTACAGAAGGATTAAATGAAGCAGAGGCAAGAAGAGTTGACGAAAGTCATAGAATTGCTATACGATATTATGATAATTTGGGAAGAATCATCAATAATATAACAGGAGAATTAGCAAATGCAGAAGATGAATACCAAGATGAGTATGGTATTATAAGAAGTACAGAAGATGCAGGTGGAAATGAGAGAGGAAAAATTGTCAGAGTTGCAGAAAATGGAACGAAAAATTATAGATTATTAAGAACTTATTTGTTATCTAACTATAGAATTTATACATTGAAAAATGCGGATGAAACATTTTTAAAAGACTTAGCAAGAATATATAGAGAGCGTTTTGGTGGAAATCAAGATGCTTGGGCTACAGGATTAGTAAAACTATATGTGGCAAACGGTGGAGTCGCTTCGAATCACTGGTGGTGGGGAGAAGGCGGAATCGGAAGTATCGCTAAAATGACAGAAACGAGTTTGATACTAAGACAAGGGTATTTTAATTTACCGATGGAATTCAGCATACAAGGCTGGTCACCAAGATATGGTATGAGTTTAGATTTCTTAATCGCTTTACATTTAGGAACAGGAGCACCAGATTTAGTGTATGCTATGTTACAAAACTTTGATACAGAAGTACAAGTTTATTTAGATGATGTAGGAGATTCTACGATAGAATCTAGATATGTGGATCCTCAGGTAATTGTACCCGCACCAGAAGGCGTAAGCCTTTCTATGATTAAGACTGCATTATCAGATTACAATTGGGGTGTTAACGGATTTTTCATTAATGATGCTGGTGCTACACAATGGATTAATGGCGCCTTCTTAACAAGAGGCGCTTGCGCAGAATTGTTCAAAGACATTGAACTATTAAAGAGCCCAGCAACTTGTACTTATTCTGTTACAGACTATGTTATTATAGATATTACAGGAGGAAGAGATACAATTACATATCCAGATGTTTGGGATTATTTTAGATCAGGGTCAAATGTACATTATGGAGAATTACAGGGAGTTGATGTATTACAAAAACTATATGGGTATGATGATGCTGACTTAGAAAAAATTGATTACAATATGATGGTTGATGGGGGAACAGATTATCATCGTGCCTATAATAGAGAAACATCATTAATGTCATATAAATTAGAACATGACTTAGGATATACAGATGAAATAGATGAAGAAACAGCTTATAATGAAGCACTTGCAGATAGAGACAGAATTAGAAGTTCTTTATCAGATTGCTGGAATATGGTAAGTTCTGCGATTAGTCCTCAAATAACGGTTGCTGATCCAGAACCACAATTAAATGGAAAAGTCTATGAAATTATTATGAATAAAGAAGAAGCGGATTGGGATGTCTTTTTAGATAGTGAAGATGACGTACCTCCGCAAGGAGTTTTACCGCCAGAAGAGGTCTTAAATGGAAATGCTTCTGCTGAAAATGAATCAAGTTTGAAGTATTCTTCTTATATTTATACGGTATACGAGATAGGTGTTGTAAATCCTGATGGTACCATACAGAAATATGAAGATGGAGGTGCGCAGCCAGAAGAGATTGCAGATCAAAAGGTTGAAATTGCAAGATTCACGTATGGACATGCTGGTGATGACGAAAATGAATTTGATCTTAATATTATTGATAACAGTAGACAAACGTATACAGTAATAATCTATTATAGTCAAGATGCTGACGGAAACGAGAATTATGAAGTAGAATGTATGTTTAATGCACCTCGAGAACCAGATTCAACTGCAGATGAAGAAGAGTGGTATGATATAGTAGAATGGGTAAGAGAAGATATAAGCGATTCTAAAATATCATATAAAGCAGCGTATTGGGGTTTGGAAAATATGGATTATAAAATTCTTTATCCAGATAATACTTGGTGGGCTGGCCCATCGATAACGATAAATATTTATGGAGAAGCTATTGGTGTAACTTACTCTTGTGGAGCAACAGATTTGATTAATGCAGAGTCTTATGATGAATACTATGAACCTAATGCGGATGTGTTTGTGGAATACCCATTAGAAGAGATTCGTAATGCTTATGAAAGTGGCCATGCGACACTTCAAACAGAAAAAATACTAAGAGATGTTTTATATATTAATGTGGCTGTTAGAGAAAAAACGATACGAGAATTACAAGCAGATGGCGTTTTAGATGAGGATGGAAACCCAACAGGAGATCACGGAAGATGTTCAGAAGAAGCTAGAGGTCCAAATGGAGATAACTTTAAGAGAACTTGTAAACAATGTCAAAAATATATTAAAGCGGTAACTGGTGCATTAGCAGAAGTATCAGATCCCGATTATAAAGCGTATACTCCATATATAGCAAGAGTAGTAGGAAGTTGGTTTAGAGATACCTATTTCATTATTCCAGTAGATGCAGATGCGGCGATAAAAGAATACTCAGGTGACAATAATAGAGAGGCAATGAGATATGAAATACTAAATGAAGATGGAGAAGTAATTAGGGTTGTTGAAGAAGAAGTAGAAAGTGGCGTAAGACGTTCAGAGTTTAATGCAAAGAATACGTACGGAATGGACGTTAAATTTGTAAAAGTAGATGAAGAGTATTTAGGCGATAGTGGAGAATATTGGACTTCTTATACAACAAAAAGAGTAATGATTGATGGAGTAGAACAAGATACTGGAGAATATCAGTTATATGTATTAAAAGCAGATGGTATTACTTCCGAAACTACTATGGAAAAATTTTTGGAAACAGGAATGATTGATGGTGTACAAGCTACGGTAGGTTCAAGAGCGTTAGAGAGTTATCCATATGGGCCAGTATCAACAGATGCAGAAATAGCAGAGGCAAAAGAAAAAGCAGAAGAGGATGGTTGGGCATTTGTAAAAAGAACGGAAATTTATGATTTTAACAGTTTTATAAATAATCATACTATTTGGAAGGATTCCTCAACAACAGATAGAATTAATAATCAGGAAATTTTATGGTCTGCCTATTCTTTTGATAGTAATGGATTAGTTAGACCTTGGGCAAGGGTTGCAAGATCAGAAGAAAATCGAAGGGTAAATGTTTTATACGATATCATTTATCGCTTTGAAGAAGAAACGATGGAATCTGGTATCTTTTATCAAGTATCTACAACGAATAATATTACACAAGTGGAAGATGCTGAAAGAGGAGAAACAAATGCTTTAATTAAATACTTATTTAAATATAGAAAATTTTATTTGTATGATGGTAGTGAAACTACAGCAGTGGCTATTGCTCATGATAAACAAAGAATTCTATATGGCTATGATTATTATGTTGCTAAAGACTATGATAGTGAGGATAAGTATTATAATAATAAAGAGATTAAAGATGCATATTCCATTAGAGATGCAGAAGGACGTTATTCTATAGAAAATATTAGTGGAGGAGCAAATTTCTATCGTTATCTAGGATTATTAGATACAGATGAAAATGGTAACCAAGGCCTTTTAAAAAGACTTTATGGAGACAATTGGAAAAAAGAAGTGACGAGACTTTTAAAATTATATGGAAGAAGTGCTTTAAGACAATCTTATGGATGGAATACAGCTGATGAGGGATATGAGGAATATATAGATGAAGAAGACTTAGCTTCACAATGGCTTGATTGGCAGCTAGATATGTACTATATGAATAAATATGGCGTTAATTTACAGGAGTATTATCATATTGGTTTTAATCCTCTAAGGCTAAATTATGATCCAAGAGATCCAGAATTAATCGGAAATGTACAAATTACCAAGAGCTCATTAAATGTATTTTCTATCTTAGAAAATACAGGTTCTATTGATGCAGAGTACGCTTATAGAGATTTTAAAGAATTAATTGTAGAACTAGATTATTTCAATAGAGATGAATTATCTACGAAAATACAAGGTGTATTTACATGGTTATTACCAAATATATCTCCTGCAGGCTGGCCAGTAAGACCTTGGGATAAACAAAATATAGATTATGGAACATTAATACAATCTAAAGCAACGTATGCGGCATTAAATGGAATTGATACAGGAGAGGGTAGTCAAGAAGATACATTTGAGTCAACCATTTTCTGGATAGGTGATTCATGGATTACGCAATTAGAATCTGATCATTCTGTATCAAGTAATAAAAGCCCAGAAAGCTATTTTTACGGAGTAGGAAGTGCCTCTAGTGCAGTTAGCAGTTATGATGCAATAAAAGCTCAAATCGAGGCCCAAGATAGCGTTAGTGTTATAGTAGTATTATTTGGTATCAATGATCCATCTGAAGATGGAGATGTTCAGAGTTTTATGATTAAATTACATGGAGACTTCCCAAATATTCCAATGGCTGCTTTAAAAGCTTCTCATATAGGAACAGAATATATGGGAGATAAAGAGGCATATAATACAGAGATTGATGAATATAATAGCAGAATGAGAACTTTTTGTGGACAAAACGGCCTTTCTTTTGCAGATTGGACTACCAGTGGCGTATGGGATTCTGATGGTTATTTGAGAGAAACAGAGATGGGTGGAAGACTGATACAAACTCGTTCTAGTACCATGAAAAATTGGTATAAAAACGCTGTTGCTGCGATTAAAGGTGCTAAAGATGGAAAAACTCAATTTACGGGATATGAAGCCGGAGAACCTGTTGTTTCACCAGTAACCGGAAAAATATTAGAAATAGGAACGCATGAAAGATTAAATGTTTATACTGGCGAAATGGAAGAAGTAGAATTCATTACAATACAAGTTATGGATAGTGAAGACTATTTCCAAGCAAATAGAATTGGCGAAGTAGATCAACGTGAAGCAGAAGCAGAATATGGATATACAACTAGAACACAATATAATTTAGCACAAGCGTTAGACTTATTCTATAGGGAATATAGTGATGTATGTCTTGATGATCCACATAAAGGTTATACAATTACCATTGATGGATTTGATGTAGATTTACTTTGCTTAGAAGAAGGCGAAAGTGCAAGAAGTTTAACTGGTGATGCGCTAAAAGAAAGATTAAATGATGGTAAATATACGCAAAATGAGGTATATGCATTATATAATTCTGAAGAAATGGCAAAAAGAGAGGAAATAGAACAAGCTAAAGATGACGCACCATTCTTTATTAATTGTAGAGAAACGGATGCATATCCAGTAGAAGGATATGTAGGAGATCCTACTTCTACAGCAGGATATTATATTAAAGAAGGAAAGTATTTAGGAAGAACAATTGAACCAAATGCCGAGGCTGAAAGTGGATCAACAAGAATACCTTCTCCTACAGGACCAATTCCTTCAGTACCATCAACTCCAGGAACAGACGAAGAAACAGGAGAAAGAGATTATGGAGCATTTGAAGATGTTCCAGGAGATTATATTAGAATTGTGATCAAAGATAGTGATTATGCTATCGTGGATGATGTAGAAAGATTCTTTGATATCCCATAAGAAAAATTTCAAGGATAAATGTAAATCCATAGTGGTTTACATTTATTTTTTTGTCGAAAAATAGCAAGCAAAAATGCTTGCAAAACAAAGAAAGAATGATTATAATTAATACATCTGATACGAAAAGTATCATAAAAGATAAAATTAAAAAATATATGAGAGAAAAGGAGAGGTTATGGAAAAAATTAAACTTATCATTGCTGACGATAATTTGGAATTTGTTTCAACATTTGTAAATTTTTTAGAAAATCAGGAAGACATGGAGGTTATTGCAACAGCCAAAGATGGAATAGAGGCTTTAGATAAAATTAGAACGATGCATCCAGATATTGTTCTATTAGATGTCATTATGCCACATTTAGATGGAATTGGCGTTTTAGAAGAACTACATAAAGAAGAAAATATGCCAATGTGTATTATGCTTTCCGCAGTTGGACAAGATGGTATTACTAAAAAAGCTTTGGCGATGGGAGCTTGTTATTATATGGTAAAACCATTCGAGTTAGATGTTTTAGTGCAAAGAATTAGAGAATTGAAGAATCATTCAAAATTTTCAAGAAATCCATTTGTGGTAAAAGAAAATGGAACAAAGCAAGATTATATTCATATTTCTAACACCAAATCGAAAGCAGATAATTTAGAAGCTTTGGTGACAAATATGATTCATGAAGTGGGAGTTCCTGCCCATATTAAAGGTTATCAATATTTAAGAGATGGCATCATGATGGTAGTAGAAGATATGGATGTATTAAACCAAATTACCAAACAATTATATCCTGATTTAGCCAAAAAACATAAAACAACTCCTTCTCGTGTAGAGCGTGCAATACGACATGCTATTGAAGTTGCTTGGAATAGGGGAGAAATTGGTACGATTGAAAATATATTTGGTTACACAGTGGATAGCAACAAAGGCAAACCAACAAATTCAGAATTTATAGCTATGATTCGGAGATAAAATTAGACTAGAATTAAAAAACGCTTCTTAATTTTCAAAATGTTATTGACAAAATGAAAGAAAAGTATTATGATAATTGCAGTTAAAAGTAATTGCTATTATAGTAATACTTTTCTTTTTGATTTTTATTTCGCGGGCTAGCTTCTAGCCAAATTAATCATTGAAAAACAAGAATAAAATAAGGAGGTGATAGTGGTTTGTATCAAGTATAATACGAGTTTTATCAATATTGTAAGCTTAATGCTGAGTATAGGAATGGTAATGCTTTTTGGTATTGGAATCAATAAGCTACAGAAAGTACCAATGAAAGACGAAACTGCTATAGTACAAACTGTAAATGTAGTAAAGCAAATTGATAGTGTAACAGACAATTCTAATTCTATGGAAAAAACTTCTGTGTTGGATTGGTATATAGAAATTCCAAAAATTGATTTATATGCGCCAATTGAAGAAGGAACTGCAGACGAAATATTAAATCGTTCCGTAGGACATTTTTCCAATACAGCAAGACGTAATGGTAATTGCGCTTTAGCTGCACATAATAGAGGATATCGAGTGAATTATTTTGCCAGAATCAAAGAATTAGAAAAAAATGATAAAATTTATTATTTTGTAGATGGCAAAAAATATACTTATCGCGTGAAGGAAATTTTAATTGTATATGAGACGGATTGGTCTATATTAGAGGAAACAAAAGATAGTCGACTTACTTTGCTAACATGCGTCGAAAATAGAGAAGAATATCGATTATGTGTGCAAGCAGTTTTAGAAGAATAGAAAGGAAAGGAGAATTTTATTTGAAGAAGATTATTATAGGAATTTGGATATTCATTATCGTTTTACAATTTTTTTGCCCCTATGCTTTAGCTTTAGAGATAGAAAGTGCCGATATTATTTTTACAGGAAGAACAGCACCACCAGATTTGTTGTATCGTAGAGCAGATGGAGGTTTGGGAAGTATTGTATGTTCTATTGTTGGTTATGAGAGAAATCATCAATTCTATCCTGTATATTGCTTAAACGGAAGTTTTCCAGGAGCAGAAACAACACCATATACAGTTCATATTTCAGAATATCTCAATAATGAGAAAGTTTGGAGAATTGTGACAAATGGGTTCCCTTATAACAATATGGGACTTTCCGATGATGATGCTTATTTAGTGACTAAGATAGCAATTTACTGTGTAACAGGGAATGCAGATTTTAGCCGTTATACATATGATGAGTCAAGGCCTGTAACGGTGCAGACATATCAAGCGTTGAAAAATTTAGTGGAGGTAGTAGCAGAGGATACTAGCATTCAAAAGCAAATGGGAACCATAACGATTCAGCAAGAAGGAAATCTGAAAGAAGGGGAGGATACTTATGTACATGAGTTTTCCGTTTTTTCTAAATTAGAAGAGGAAAATTTTGAAATTAAGAATTTATCTGGCTTTCCTAATGGTACTTTGGTTGCTAATTTACAAAACGAAGCGCAAACGGTATTTTCGGCTGGAGAACATTTTAGAATAATAATCCCTAAAAGTGGATTTACGAAAGATATAAAGGGAAACTTTGACGTGGTTGGCAAAGTAAAGAATTACCCTATTTTTTATGGTGAAGCACCAGCAGGATATCAGAATTATACGGTAACTTTTGATAGTTTTGGCGAAGAGTTTGCAAAAGGAGAATTAAAGATTGCATGTAATACAGGAAGTTTAAAAATTATAAAAACAGATGCAGAGACAAAAGAGGTATTAGCAGGAATTAGTTTTGATTTAAAAAATGAAGAAACAAACGAAGTAAGACAGGCTGTTACAAATGAAGAAGGAGTGATTATATGGGAAGACTTATATCCAGGGACATATACGGTAACAGAAACCAATACACCAGAGGCATATCAGTTAGATGAGCAGCCAATTTTGGTAACAGTAGAATATAACCAACAAACAGAAGTTACATTCGAAAATGAAAAGAAAAAAGGCAGTATCAAGATTGTGAAACAAGATCAAGAAAATCCAGAAATCAAATTAAGCCATGTCCAATTTGAATTTTATGATGCGGAAATGAATTTGTTAGAAACTTTAGAAACAGATGAAAATGGGGAAGCGTTTAGTCAAAATTATCCTTGTATCAATCAAAAATACTATTTAAAAGAAGTCGAAACAGTGGAAGGATATGTTTTAAATGGGGAAGTACGAGAAATAGAGTTGCTAGAAGGGAATGTTTTAGAGATTGTGATAGGGAATCAGAGAATACCAGACGAACCAGAACCTCAAATAATCATTATCGAAAAAGAACCCAAAATCATCTTAAAAGAAATAGAACCAGAACCGATTTATAAGCAAGTCATGATAGGAGAGTCAAGAGTAATTACGGAAGTAATAAAACTTCCTAAAACTGGAATGTGAAAGGGTATTTAAAAAATTTTTCTTGTAATCAAAAATCTTTTAAGATATAATAATAATGTTCAATGATATACAAAAGAGAGGAAAGTTTTAATTATGGATATTTCTAATTTTACAGATTCTGCTAGAGGAATCCTTACGGGATCAAGTACATTAGCCATTCAAAATCAAAATGCGGAAATTACGTGTTATCATTTAGTGCATATCATGTTGGAAAAGAAAGATAATTTTATTTATCAATTATTAACCAAAATGGAAGTAGAAGTAGAAAAATTTAAGCAATTAAATTTGGACGAATTAAATCAATTGCCACAAACAGGGCAAAACGGAGGAATTAGGTTTTCTAAAGATGTAGAACAAGCGTTAGAAGATGCGGAACAAGCTAGTCAGAGCATGAAAGATTCCTATATTGCTCCAGAGCATCTATTCCTTGGCGTATTAGATTATGCTCCAGATGAATTGAAGAAATTGATGAAACTTTATCAAATTACGAAACATAAATTTTTAAGTGCTCTAAAAGAGGTAAATGATAATAGTAAAGTAAAGGTAGATCCTGAAGAACAGGAAAAAAGTGATACCAGTATTCTTTCTAAATTTGGAAAAAATCTAACAGAGATGGCAAAAGAAAACAAATTAGAACCTGTTATTGGTAGAGATGATGAGATTAGAAATGTAATTAGAATACTAACCAGAAAAACAAAGAATAATCCGGTCTTAATTGGAGAACCTCGGCGTACGGAAAAACAGCAATTGTAGAAGGTTTAGCTCACAGAATTATTCGTGGAGATGTTCCAACTAGTTTGAAGGATAAAACTATTTTTTCTTTAGATTTAGGCCTTTTAATTGCAGGTGCTAAATATAGAGGTGAATTCGAGGAAAGGTTAAAATCTATTTTAGAAGAAATTGATCATTCACATGGAAATATTTTATTGTTTATAGATGAGATACATAACTTGGTAGGAGCCGGTAAGACTGACGGTGCTATGGATGCAAGCAACTTATTAAAACCAAAATTAGCACGCCGGAGAATTACATTGTATGGGTGCTACTACTGTTGACGAATATCGAGAATATATTGAAAAAGATGCAGCGCTAGCAAGGCGTTTTCAACAAGTTATGGTTCCTGAACCTACGATAGATGACGCCATTACGATTTTACGTGGTATCCAAGAGAAATTTGAAATATTTCATGGTGTAAAAATTCAAGATCAAGCAATTGTTGCAGCAGTAACGCTTTCCAATCGTTATATTACAGATCGCTTTTTGCCAGATAAAGCCATTGATTTGATAGATGAAGCTTGTAGTTTGATTCGAACAGAAATGGAATCTATGCCAGTAGAATTAGATCAGATTTCTAGAAAGATTATGCAATTAGAAGTAGAAGAAACAGCCCTTTCTAGAGAGGAAGAAGATGTTTCTAAAATGAGACTAGCTAAAATTCAAGAGGAACTTGCCAAACAACGAGAAGCTTTTCAAACAAAAAAGGCTAAATGGGATATTGAGAAGAAGAATATTGCTAGAATTCAAAAATTAAAAGCAAAAATAGATGAAGTTAATGCAGAAATTGAACAAGCGGAACGTGAGTATAATTTGAATAAAGTAGCGGAATTGCGTTATTCGACACTTCCAAATTTAAAACAAGTTTTGGAGCAAGAAGAAAAACAAATTGAGAAAGAACAAGGTGGAAAGAGTACCCTTTTGAGAAATAAAGTAACGGAAGACGAGATTCAGCAGATTGTTTCTAAGTGGACAGGAATTCCAGTAACGAGGATGTCACAAGGTGAAAAAGAAAGATTACTTCACTTGGAAGATACACTTCATGAAAGTGTTGTTGGACAAGATGAAGCTGTTCGTAAAGTTTCAGAATCTATTCTTCGTACAAAAGCAGGAATTGCAAATCCTAATAGACCAATTGGATCCTTTTTGTTCTTGGGCCCTACGGGTGTTGGTAAAACAGAACTTGCTAAAACTTTAGCAAGAACCTTGTTTGATGATGAAAAAAATATGATTCGTTTTGATATGTCTGAATATATGGAAAAATTTAGCGTTACAAGATTAATCGGAGCTCCTCCAGGATACGTAGGTTACGAAGAAGGTGGACAATTAACAGAAGCAGTTCGTCATAAACCATATTCAGTACTATTATTTGATGAAGTTGAAAAAGCACATCCAGATGTATTCAATATTTTTCTACAAATATTAGATGATGGAAGAGTAACAGACTCTCAGGGTAGAACAGTAGATTTTAAAAATACAATTATTATTTTAACATCGAATATGGGTGCGCAAAAAATTTTAGACAGCATTTCTAAAACTGGAAAAATTGAAGAGAAAATAAAAGAAGAAATTAAAGTGGATTTAAGAACACAATTTAGACCAGAATTCTTGAATCGATTAGATGAAATTATATTCTTCAAAGCATTAGAAAAAGAGCAAGTTTATAATATTGTCAAACTATTATTAAAGAGTCTAATAGGTAGACTTGCTGAACAAGAAATTACTATGGTTGTAAATGACGATGTAGTCGCTTGGATTGTGGAAGAAGGATATGATATTAATTTTGGCGCTAGACCGTTAAAAAGAACCATTCAAGATGAAATTGAAACTATGGTAAGCCGCGCTATTGTGGCGGATGAAATTCGTAAGAAAGATAAATTTTCCATCGTAGTTAATAAAGAACATGCTTTAGAAATTGTAAAACTAGGTAAAGGAGATAGTTCGAATTAAAGAAAGAATGTGAAGTATTCGAACGGGTATAAGCGATGTCAGAGGCAAGAGAAGTTATAGAAGCAAGAGAACATACGAATGATAAAGAATACTATGAGAAGATTGTAAAAACGATGCCACTTTTACTAGAATGGGCGAATAACGAAATCCGAGATGATAAAAAAGTTTTGTTAGATGCAGTGAAAGTAGATGGAGGAGCATTGGAATTTGCATCAGACCGCTTAAAAGATGACAAAGACGTTTTGCTAGAAGCTGTGACGCAAGCTGGTTGGACGGCTTGCTATGCATCAGAAAGATTAAAAGCAGACAAAGATGTTATGTTGGCTGCTGCTAAAAATGATGGGCAGATTTTATACTTTGCTTCTCAAGAATTAAGAGATGATAAAGATGTAGTTTTGGCGGCAGTTAGCCAGAAATCTATTATCCTAAAATATGCTAGTTTAAGACTCAGAAAAGATAAAGATATTGCTATGGCAGCTTTAAAGCAAAGTAAAAAGTGTTTAGAATATATTGATGAAGAGTTACAAAAAGATGAAGATATTCAAAAAATATTGAATCCAGAAGAAAAAGCATAAATAAAGCAAACGCTATTTGACAGGAAGATTGCTATATGTTATTCTAAACGAAGAGGTGATTGTTATGTTGATGTATGTAAAACAAGGAGAAAGATTTGAAGAAAAAAATATTTCATTAATGGATATCAGAAGAATTTGTGCGGAAATCATTCATCAAGATCCTTCCACGCGTGGAGTATTTAACAGAGATAAATTAAAATCTAAATATATTAGGTTATTGAAAACAATGACAGAAGAAATAGAGCCATTGATTAATTGCAGAAATCCAGAAGAATTAGAAAAATCATTAACAAAAATTACAAAGCTTTTAGATAAGGTGAAAGATTTGCATCCCTATATGGAAGTTAAAGTTCATCAAATGGGAGATGACTTGGCTTATTTGTTTAAAGAATCCGAAATTTCTCAAAAAGTAGGTTCCTGTTTGCCAGTATTATTCCGCTGGGCTAAAGAAAGTGCAAGGGCAACTGTAAGAAATAATATTGCAAGTGATAAACGCGATAAAGAATTTGAAGCATATGAAAAAAGAGCTGAAACTACAGAGCAAAAAAGACATGAAGAGATGCAAGCTGAAAATGAAGCGAAACAAGCCAATATGGAAAGAAGAATTATGGCGGATGCAACGGAAAAAGCAAATAGACCGCCTGTTGTGATGAAAGCAGATGAAAAAACAATAGAAAGATTAAATAAGCCGGAAAAAGAAGAACCAGATGACGAAACAAGATAAAATGGAAAAAGAGTATTGTGAAAACGCGATACTCTTTTTTATGGAATGGAATTAGCAAACTGATATTGACATTGCTAAAATTAAGGTATATAATACGCATTAGTTAAGAAAAAATAGAAAGAAGGAATGACAGATGGCAAATAAAGAATTTAAAGCAGAGTCTAAAAGATTATTAGATTTAATGATTAACTCTATTTATACGAATAAGGAAATATTCTTAAGAGAATTGATTTCCAATGCTAGCGATGCAATCGATAAGCTATATTTTCGTTCTTTAACAGATAAGAAAATGAAAGTAAAACGTGAAGATTTAAAAATTCAAATTGATGTAGATAAAGAGAAAAGAACGATTACGGTAACCGATAATGGTTGTGGTATGAATGAAAAAGAATTAGATGAGAATCTAGGAACGATAGCTAAAAGTGGATCTCTTGCATTTAAAGAAGAGAATGAAAAGAAAGAAGATATTGATATTATTGGACAATTTGGCGTTGGATTTTATTCTGCCTTCATGGTGGCAGATAAAGTAACTGTCGAATCTAAAACGTTAGAAGAGAATAATGCTTACAAATGGGAATCAAGTGGTGTAGAAGGATATACAATTGAACCTTGTGAAAAAGAGGAAGTTGGAACGAAAATTACATTACACATTAAGCCAAAAACAGAAGAGGAAAATTTTGATGAGTTTTTAGATAATTATAAGATTCAAGAGATTATTAGAAGATATTCTAATTATATTCGTTACCCAATTCAAATG
>Ga0310690_10007659_pt1 | contig 13853 bp, 14 predicted proteins | sample AusTroGonzalo_MG_2_FD_207661 | JGI IMG/M metagenome (GOLD analysis project Ga0310690, IMG submission 207661) | Bovine rumen microbial communities from tropical cattle in Woodstock, Queensland, Australia - Gonzalo_04 (v2) (version 2) | ecosystem: Host-associated > Mammals > Digestive system >... | reverse complement strand
TAGACTCCAGATGCTTCAGGCTCAGGTTTATATTGAGTACAGCAAACTTTCTCAGTTTGTGGAATTAACCACCTGCTCTATAAGTAAGGTACCAACGCTTATAGATGGGAGTAGTCCTATTCTGGTTATGCAGAATGATTGATTAAGTAAGTCTAAGTCACAGATGATAGAGGTAACCATCGAAAAAGTTAACAGGTTTTTTCATTAGTTAAGCTGTGATATACTAATGACTCGTTGACCTACCTTTACCTAACGCTCGTCATAACCATAAAGTTTTAATCAATCGCTTTTTTAATTCTTTTTAATAAGAGGAAAATATGACATTTAAAGAAATCTTAAAAGAATGGTGGAAGAGCATTAAAGCTTTTTCTACTGCTGGATGGAAAGCAATTAGAAACTTGTTTTCAACTTCTTTTCATCTAATTAAAGAACCAATTGTAATCTTTGCGAAAGCTCTTTGGGCTTGGATCAAAGCTATAGTTGTAGGTCTTTATGAAATATTGAAGTCTTTTATTCTTGATTTTGTTAGTGCAACATTAAAGATGATCTGGAAAAGTTTAGTTTGTCTTTATAATTGGATTAAATCAAAATTAAAGAAAAAAGAAGAAAAAGTTAAAAAGAATAAAAAATAATCTTTTTGGAGGATTAAGTTCCTCCTTTTTTATGGAGAGTTGCCTGAGTGGTTTATAGGAGCTGCCTACTAAGCAGTCGAGGGTGGTAACATCTTCCGTGTGTTCGAATCACACACTCTCCGCCAATAAGTAACTGGTACCTTACAACAGCGGGGTAAGGCTAAGTCGGTAAACGTAGTAAGGAATCCAACAGGTACTCAGCCAGTTATTTTATACAATAGTCCGCCCAAACTATACTGTTATATCTAGAGGGCATCGTTTTATTTCCAACCTTAGAGGATAGATATAACACTGCTAGTCTTGTCATTTGTCTTAAGCAGCCTTGAAGGGTAAAATGGTGAAAGATCCTAAAAGAAATGACACTTTATATTATAGCAGGGTAGAGCAGTAGTAGCTTATCTGGCCCATAACCAGATGGTCGTGAGGTGCAAATCCCACCCCTGCAACCAACACTGGTTTTACTCGAATAATCAATTGATGGTTGATAAGAGTACACACATCAATTCTGAAAAGTTTTATGTGTGGTTGGATGTAACAAGGAGCATAAGGTTGAAATAGCATAGGTTGCGCAACCTATAGTGACGTAAGAAACGAACAAATCGAAGGTTGAAATGCTGACATCTGTATTCGTTTGAAGGTAACCAATCCTTTCATCTATTAAGCAAAAGAGTAGCTAACTTTTGTAGATGTGACTGAATAATGTGCTTGTTAATAACTTGAAGGTAGTCAGGAGTCCTTCAACCAGTCTTTAATGCCTGTATAGGCAAAGGGAAACACCGAGATGCCCCTATGTGCAAAAAACCAACTATATGGTTATTAGGCAATCCTCATTTTGAGGACATAAGGAGTGGTCAATTATCAAGACGGCTTACCTAACGAGCTTAAAGAATCGGTAAACTCTTATTTAAGGTGAATAAAATGGGAATGAATATTAATAAAACAGTAAAACATTTAATTGCTAAACATCTTGGGGTTGAAGAAAAAAGAATTAAAGATACTTCTTCTTTAGAAGATGATTTAGGAGCTGATAGTTTAGACATCGTTGAAGTTATTATGGCAATTGAAACAGAATTTAATATAGAAATTCCAGATAGAGTAATTGAAAATATAAAAACAGTTCAAGATATTATAACATATTTAAAAGAAAATAAATAAAAAAAATTAAAAAAATGTCTTTACAAATAAAAAATTTAGTGATATAGTATAAAAAATTGAAAAAAGAAAGAGTTCTATAAAATATGATGAAAATGATATTAACATATTCCGATTCAAATAATCAACCTAGAGAACCAAGGCTGACGGGTTTGTTATTGTCATAAATAAAGTATAAGTTAAACAAAAAGCAAACTCGTCAAACTGAAAAAAGATTGGCGAGTTTTTTATTTTTGACTTTACTATTTTATAAATTTGTAATATAATAAGGTCATTGATAAAAAGTTATAAATACATCGTGAATAAGAAATACCAAACAGAGGGTTAGCTCAGAGGAAGAGCATCTCGTTTACACCGAGAAGGTCAAGATTTCGAAATTCTTACCCTCTACCAAAATATAAAAGTGTAGATGTAGCTCAATTGAACAGAGCACTTGACTACGGATCAAGAGGTTGAGAGTTTGAATCTTTCCATCTACGCCATTTATACTGATGTGGTGAAATGGTAGACACGCCAGTCTTAGGAACTGGTGCGAAAGCGTGTGGGTTCGAGTCCCTCCATCAGTAAATATATTACGGAAGATTGCCAGAGCGGCTTAATGGAGCGGTCTTGAAAACCGTCGTGGATGAAATATGCCACCGAGTGTTCGAATCACTCATCTTCCGCCAGTTTCGTGGACGTTATCGGTTCGAATCCGATTGCTTTCTTCACTTGGCATAGTTGCTTGTTTTATAGGTGTACAATATGAAACAGATGAAAGATGTAGTTTAAGGGTAAAATGGCCACACAAATTTTTTGGGATGTCATATCAGTAATGCTATGATGGTCAGACCGAACTAGCAGGTTTTATACCGTAAGTCTTTCAGGCACAAAAGAGTCACGTACGTAGATGTGTACCACTACCTATCCCATTCATTTTTTATGGACCGTTAGCTCAGTTGAATAGAGCACAAGCCTTCTAAGCTTGGTGTCACAGGTTTGAGTCCTGTACGGTCTGCCATATAAAGCCCGTATGGCTCAATGGTACAGCAGGCGATTTGTAATCGCCCATTTTCCTAGTTCAAATCTGGGTACGGGCACCATTATTTTTTTTACTTGTATTTTTATTGGGGTGTAGCTCAGAGGCAGAGCAATCGGCTGTTAACCGATGTGTCGGGATTTCGAAATTCCCCATCCCAGCCAACTTTGGGCTTGTGGCGGAACAGGTAGACGCTGCAGACTTGTAACATTTTGTGTATATAATTTTTAAAAAACATAGTTCTATTCAATATACATTAATAAAAAGGTATTAAAATGAATAGAATTACTGATGATGAAATTATAAAAATTACACAAAATAGTTTATCGATGGCATTAGCTGCAAAAAGATGCGGTATGGCATATACTACATTTATTAGAAAAGCTAAAAAATTAGGAATATACAATCCAAATCAATCTGGAAAAGGAATGCCTAAAGACCAAACAAAACGAACAATTCCTTTAAAAGAAATTCTTGATGGAAAATATCCTCAATACCAAACTTATAAATTGAAAATAAGGTTGATAAAAGAAGGGATTTTAGAAGATAGATGTGAAATTTGTGGTTGGAATGAAAAACCTGAAGGATCAGAATTTACACCTTGTGAATTAGATCATATAGATGGAAATCCAGAAAATCATAAATTAGAAAACTTAAGATTGTTATGCCCTAACCATCATTCTCTTACAAAAACCTATAGGTTTAGAAGAGGTAAAACAAACGAGCTACGAGGTAGGAAACTTCTCGATAGAATGGTATCAAATTCGGTGAACTCTGAAATGACAACGCCGAGCGAAGCTCAGAAATGAGAACGTGTAGAGACTTGACGGTACCCACCTAAGTAGAAATATATGGTGAAGGCAAAGTCCAGCACACAAACAGGAAACTGGTAGTGAAAACTATAGTGTGAAGAAAATCTGTTGTCCGTAAGGACGTGCCAGTTCGATTCTGGCCAAGCCCACCAAATAAGGTGCTTTCGTTCAGTTGGTCTAGGACATCGCCCTGTCACGGCGAAGATCACGGGTTCAAATCCCGTAAGCACCGCCATATGCGACCATCGACTAATGGTTAGGTCATCACCCTTTCACGGTGGTAATAGGGGTTCAAATCCCCTTGGTCGTACCAATTTATCCTCAGATAGCTCAATTTGGTCAGAGCTGCCCGCTCATAACGGGTCGGTTACAGGTTCGAGTCCTGTTCTGAGGACCATTTATCGGGATATAGGTCAGCCTGGTTAGACCGCTTGCTTTGGGAGCAAGATGTCGGCAGTTCAAATCTGTCTATCCCGACCAACTTTTATACTGCGGTAGCTCAGTCGGTTAGAGCACTGCTCTGATAAGGCAGGGGTCAATAGTTCAAGTCTATTTCGCAGTACCAATTATGCAACAGCTGCTAGGATGGTGGTCTAGCACCAGACTGTAAATCTGGTCCCATAGGGTAAACATTGGTAGTTCGAATCTATCCTGTTGCACCAATTCTAATTCGTGATTATATAGACTAGTACAATTTAATATGAAAGTACGCTGAATAAGTATTAGATTGATGTTTATATAATTGGACAGGTTGATGGCGTGTTGTTAGTACTTAGAGTTGATCGCCTAAGTAACTATGTGTTCATAAGAGCAACCTGGTCCTCCAAAGCTAAGAAGTTCGAACAGCAAGTGGATAAAGGATAAAAACTTCGCCGAGTTTCTTAAAGATACAAAAACAGTGAAAATTACGTATAAGTAGCTGTTTTTGGAAGACATTAGAAGAAGTAGGGGTGATATCCTAACGATTCTATGTCTATGCTGATGGAAAGACATCGGACAGTTTGGAAAGACAACCTTCTAATTGTTTTATTGTATTTAGGAAGTAAAATAGAGAGTACAGCACGGACCCAGTGTACAATTCAAAGAATAAGTGGGAGGCTCATCCATAAAGAGTGACACAGTGTTTATGGCGGTGAAAACGAAACAAATTAGCGTTTCTTATCAACTTGAAATTATACTGTTTCTTTTTCTCACCGTGAATTTATATTATCTTCTTGTAGTGTAAACGGATAGAGTTAGTAAATACTATAGCTCTTTTTACTAAACCCTAACGGCGGTAGCACAATTCCCTCTAAGGTCTAGGTTCAAGTTCAAATCTTGACAAGAAGAACATTTTTATGGGGCGTTAAATCTGGTTCTAGAACAGATTGCTTAGGATGTAGGTCCAAGATAATGTGTGAAAATCATATGGCCCCGCCAAGTTTTAGGGAGTTTCTACAATAACTTCTCCGTTTAGGTTTGGTAGTGATGAACTATTCAATCAAAAAGTTATTGTTTTTTTATGGTTGGGGCTCTACTATGTCAAATGAGTACTATTGCAGTAAGAAAGTTTGATTAAAAGACGGGAAGTAGAGGGAAATATATGGCTCTGCAAGGCTGTATAGCGTGAGGTTCGACTCCTCCTCCAACCGTCATATTTCGGGGTCGTCTAATGGTAGGACATAAGATTTTGGCTCTTATAATGTTGGTTCGATACCAGCTCCCGAAACCATTTTAATTTAACAAGGAAATTGTAATGAAAAACGATAAATTTGTATGTCCTATTTGTGGATCTACACATTTTGATCATATTATCTCTAAAACTACACCTAATTGGTTTGGTATACGATGTGGTAAATGTATAAAATATATTGGATGGTTACCGAAAGAGCTATACAATGCTTGGAGAAACGGTGAAATTGATATGAATAAAATTGAACCATCTAAAGCAACAAAAGATTATCTGAAGATATTAGAATTTTTTAAAGAAAGAGAGTTCAAGCAACTAAATGCTTATACTCTCTATAATGATTCTTATATTATTCGTTTAGATTTGGAGAGTGTAAAAAATAAAAAAACAGGTAAAAAAATACCTTTAAAAGATTTTATTGAAACATATTTATCTTAGTCAATCGTTAATCATTGTTTTTCAGTTCTATACATCAGGTGAGGGAAAATTTTTATATATCCTTAATTATTAAAACTTTGGTCTCTAATTTTTAACTAATTTTATTAACCGTTTTTCGTTAAGGATTTGCTATGACTGAAGAAAATAAACTAGAACAAAAGATTGATGAAACAATCGACAAAATCTATGATAAAAATAACCCATACATTGAAATTTATAAGAACAAATTAGACAAATTACTAAAAGACTATGATGCAGCTCAAAAAGAAATAGCTGAGTTAAACTTACGATTAGATCAAACATTAGAGTTAGTCAATACAAATATTGATGCTCCTGAATGGACATTGCCACAGAAAGATGATACACAATTTTCTAATAACATTCCTGTTTTACTTGTGTCTGATATTCATTATGGTGAAAATGTAAATCCAAAAGAAGTACCAGATGGAAACTGCTATTCACCGAAAGTAGCAGAAGCAAGATGGGACAGACTCATTGAAAATACGATAAGAAAGACACGTACCAAAGAGAAGAAATCGAAAGGTATAGTTGTTTGCTTTTTAGGTGATGACATCTCAGGTGATATTCACGATGAATTAAGAGAAACAAATTTAAAAACACCAATCGATGCTTGTATGGAAGTTGCTGCTCAAAAAGTTAAAATGTTAAAAGCTTTTGAGAAAGAATATGGTAGAGTTTGGGCAATTTCTGTAATGGGTAATCACGGAAGAACTACAAAGAAACCACAGTCAAAAGAAATTGGTGAACACAATTATGATTCTTTAATAGCTGCCATTGTGAAGAAACAGCTTGAAAATGATCATAATATTTCATTCTATAATCCAAAATCTGGTGAAGCATATTTTGAGTTATGTGGATACAATTTTTTAGCTACACACGGCGACAGAATAGGCTCTCGTGGTGGTCAAGGATTTATAGGGTGCTCAGCTACAATTGCACGTGGTCAACATAAGACGAGACAAGCTTATGCACAGATCGGTAAACCAATTGACTGGTTATTATTAGGCCATTTTCACACACCAATGCTTCTTGAACACACAATAGCAAATGGTACAACTGTTGGGTATAGTCAATATGCAAGAGATTTGAGATTAGAACCAGCTTTTCCATCACAAACGTTATTCTATGTTGATGATGTATACGGTGTAACAGATGTTTCAAGAATTTATGTAACGAATAAAGAACAAATTAAAAAAGACAGACAGTTGTACTTTAGAGGTAACAATAAATTAGAAGACAAATTGATAATCGATGCATTAAGAAAATCGAGATAAAAGTTATTATATAGGAAGTATAAAATGAAATATAGATATTTTTCTAAAGGAGAAGAATCTATTTTTAATAAATTGTCTGGAAATGTACAAAGAGCAATTGAAACACAAGCAAATATTGATGTAGAAGCTCACAAATTATCAAGATATTACGGTCACGTTTTAAAAGATAATGAAACAGAAACTGGATTGTTCAATATGATTTGTGAAGAATACTCAAGAAAATCTGAAGAAGATTTGAAAAAGCTTGTGGCGTTTGATTCAAGAGCTTTATATTATTATCCACTGAAAAAAGACAGAGAAGAGTATTACGAATCTTTGGCGAAGGAGAGAGCAAAACGAATGGATGATAATATATACATACAGACACATCAACATTATAAAAATTTTAAAGACACTGGGAGATAAATAAAATCTCCCTTTTTTATACGGAGAAATAAAATGAAAAAGAAAACTAAACGAATTAAAGCAGGTGAAGAAAGAGCGATATTGTTCAATCTTTATCATAATGGGCTATTTCGTCATAAAGTAGTTCCAAATAAAAAGAAAAAATTGAAGAAATTTGATTGGAAGAAAGAAGTGACTGATTCTTTAAACATTAAAATCTTATTAGTGCTTAAACAATCAGTCATTTTCTAGAGATTTAAACTATTTTTCTATATTTTATAAAAATTGACTTTACTTTTTTATAAATTTAGAATATAATTATGCTGTAAAACGAAATTTAACAAAAGAAAGGAAAATATAATGTCAAAATTCTCAGGTTACGCTAAGAAGTCTGAAGCAGATTATAATAAACATAAAGATGAACAAGTTGTAAATTTTATGGATGGTATTTCTTATTCAACTAATCCATTGCTTGAATTAGAAATGATTGCAGCATCATCTATTTTTGGTGAAAAGTCTTATTACAAAAACAGTGGTGCTGATACAAAAGAATTGTCTGGTACTACAAAGACATTCGTTGAAGCTTGTGATAAAGCATTAGACTATGATTTCGAAGGTGTATTAAATCTTGCTAAGAAATTACGTCAAGAATATAATATGCGTTTGAATCCAGCTTTAATTGTTGTTAGAGCTGTTATGCACAAAGAAAGAATTAAGTTTAATATTGAGCATAAAGCATTTATGAGTACTTGTATCAACGAAATTATGAACATTCCTACTGATATTTGGAACCAATTTGAATTGTGGATGTTCTTCAATGGTACAAAGAATAAATTGCCATCTATCTTAAAGAGAGCTTGGGCTGATAAGTTATCAAATACTAAAAAGTATCAACTTGCGAAGTATAAGACAACTGCAAAGATTATTGACTTAGTTCGTATTTGTCACGCACATTCTGAAGATATAGATGAATTGATGAAATCTGGTACAATTGAAGTAACAGATGAAGAATCTACCTGGGAAAAATTACGCAGTGAAGATAAGACTTGGACTGAAATTTTACAAGCTACTTATATTCCACATATGGCTTTGTTAAGAAATTTACGTGGCATTGCTGGTGAAGTAAGTGAAGATGTATTAAAGCAGGTCTTAGAATTACTTGAAAACGGTGTAGAGAAGGGTAAGCAATTCCCATTTAGATACTGGTCAGCTATTAAGGCCATTCAATCAGCGAATCCAAGTGTACCAAATGAGGTATTGATTACAGAATCGTTAAATAGATGTCTTGATAGAGCAATGGCTAACTTTCCAAAATTAAAAGGTAAGACAATGTGCTTGTCTGATAATTCTGGCTCAGCTTGGGGTGCTTTTACAACAGAGTATGATTCAGTTAAAGTTGCTGAAATCGATAATTTATCTTCTGTTATGACTGCGTTTAATTCAGATCAAGGCGAAGTTGGTATTTTTGGAGATAGATTGGAAATTCAAGCTATCAACCACAGAGATGGTGTATTAAGTCAAACAAAGTCTCTTATTACATTGTCAAATGGAATTGGTGGTAGTACTGAAAATGGTATTTGGTTGTTTTTTGATAAAGCAATTAAAGAAAAGTTACATTATAATAACATTTTCATCTACTCCGATCAACAGGCTGGACACGGTGGATTATACGGTATAAGTCCAAGTGAATACAAAAATTATTTGTATAAGAGTTCTTCTTCATATATTGACGTATTAAAATTAGTTCAAGAATATAGAAGAAAAGTTAATCCAAAGGTTAACGTGTTCTCTGTTCAAACTGCTGGTTATAACAATAACGTAATGCCAGAAAATGAATATAGAACAAGTATTTTAACTGGTTGGACAGGAAAAGAAACAGTCTATGCTCAAGCGTTAATTGACATTTGGGATAGAATGGATGGAAAAACAGATGAAAAAGTTGTAAAAAATCAAAAAAATGACTTTACAAAAATCAAAACATCTGTTAAAAAGTAAATAAGTTAAATATAGGACGGAGCGGTATTGAGATTTACATCGACCTGACTTTTAATCAGCAATTGAAACCAAATAATCTCAGTGAATATTCCCGTCCTATATTAAAGAAAGTTTATCTTGAAGAAGCGGAAGAAATTGTTACATCGCATAACAGGAATTTGCCAATATTCTACAATTTCTAATTATTCTCTTCAGATACCAAAAAGAATTATTATGGAGAAGCGGTTGGAACAGTTGCATCGTTTAATTGGTTAAAACATTACTTATTGGAAAGTAACTTTGTAGGTTCAAGTCCTACTGCAATAAACCTGTTCTATTTATTCTCTCCATAAACAAAGTTATAGTAAAGAAGCGGTTTGAAGAGTTACATCGCAAAATGGTATATGCATTGTTCTTGAAAAACAACGACTTAAAAAGTCTTGTGGGTTCGATTCCCACTGTAATAAATCTCTTTGAGTTATTCTCTTTACTAACTATTATACTTCCACTATATTTGTGAGTCATACATTCTCCATTGATAGTTGATGTTCAAACCGTTGCTAGGAAGTGCTCAATGAAAATACGTAAAGTTTTCATAATTTTAATACTATTTTCTTATTTACGTAAAAAATGTCTTTACAAATAGAAAAAAGTATGATAATGTATAAAAAATTGAAAAAGAAAGGTTCTATATAATATGATGATAAATTTAGTTAAGAAATGTTGGCATATGTTTGGATTCGCTGGTAAAACTAGCGGAGGTGTCAACTATTTGGCTAAATAATCCTTTTGATATTAAAGTTATTCAAGTAGTACTCCACCTCCGAAATCAAAATCTCGGAGGTTTTTTATTTTTATGTATATATTAAAGCAACTTGGGCTGTGGGACTGCATAGGGTGGTCGTCTGATTTGCAATCAGAAATTCAGGTGGGAGCATTACCCACACGGTCCACCAATGGATCTCTGGTATAGCTGGTGCGTACGTCTGCCTGAAGAGCAGAAAGACCGAGTTCGATTCTTGGGGGATCCACCAATTATGGAGGTATAGTATAACTGGTTATTACTTGCGACTTTTAATCGTAAAATCGGGTTTCGAGTACCCGTGCCTCTACCAAAATGGCAATATAGTTCAATCTGGTTAGAACGCATCTCTCATAAGGATGAAGTTACTTGTTCGATTCAAGTTATTGCCACCATATGGACCGTTGACAGAGCGTTTATGTATTGGTCTGCAAAACCAAGTAGACAGGTTAGACTCCTGTACGGTTCTCCAATGCGACTGTAGTTCAAAAGTCAGAACAACAGCTTGCCAAGCTGTAGATGGGATTGCGAAATTCCTCAGTCGCTCCAAATAACGCAGGTGTAGTATAATGGTTATTATGCTAGTCTTCCAAACTAGAGATATGAGTTCAATTCTCATTACCTGCTCCATAGGGGTTTAGTTTAATGGTAAAATATCGGTCTCCAAAACCGTAAGATGATAGTTCGATTCTGTCAACCCTTGCCAATTCTGCGCATAGAAGTATATATCAAAAAGAAAATTGGTGTATACTTGTGTGCGTAGCTCAACGGTAGAGCAATAGGTTGTGGTCCTATGGATGTGGTTTCAACTACCACCGTACACCCCATTGTGAAAAATTTTAAAAATTGTCTTTACATTTAAAGTTCTATATAGTACTCTGTTTTTGTTCGAGCAGAGTACTATACTTTTATCGAACAAATGTTAACAAGATATGTTCAGTAACCATTCTGAACCCAACAAACCATAAAGGAAAACTAAATATGTTAAAGAAAGAATCAGTTCATTGTTTTTATGAACTTGGTGATAAGTCAATTGACGAAATCATCGCAGAATGCAAACACAATTTCGTAATTAAATGCTTGGAAATGGTAAAGGAATACCGTGATAGCGAACAAGCTGATTATTACTTGTTCGGATTAAGAGCTTACGAAACATTCAATGGAAAAGGAAGATATATCACATATCAAGATAAAGCAGTTGAATACCAATCTCTTGAGACTGACATCAGACCATATTTTGAACATTATTTAGAAAGTTCGTATAAGAATAAAGATGTTGTTGTCCCAGATGCTTATTCAGATGATATATGTGAATATTTACTCCAAACAGTTAAAAATAAAACAAAAGAAGATTTAGGTCTTACTCTTACAAAGCCTGAATACAAAAGGTACGAATCCTTATTTGGTTTAGGTGAATTTCCATTTTTGATGATCACTATTTTGAGAATTGGAAACAAGAGATACTATTTCTATCAAATTGAAAGATAAAGTTATTCTCCTTTTATTGGCTTAATAAAACCAATACGTGCTCTATAAAGGGCACGTTTTTTTTTTAATATTTATAAAAAATTATAAATTTTTAAAATTTATTTATGTTCTATGATATACACGAAAATTTATATAAAGGAATAATATTAAAATGGATCAAGAATTGAAACAAAAGTTATTTGAAGAACTAATGTTTAAGAAAAAATGGGCAAAACACCTAAAATTAAGCCCAATTATATCTAAATTATCAAAAAATGTTGGTAAAGCACCAAAATGTAACACAAAAGGACCTAAAAAAGAAGTCGCTGTTATTGTAGATACAAAAAAGAAAAAGAAATAATTGTCTTTACTTTTGAAAAATATTGCTTTATACATATAATTGTATAACAACTAATACACAGTCGATGGGATACTGTTTATCAAAAGCCATCCGCTAGTTAATCGTAGTAAACTGTATTTGTTAGTTCTAGAACATTAAACAAACTATCTGCTGCTCTGCAAATGGCCCTGGACTGATAACCCGTAGCAACTAGGTTAAAGTTGCTTTAAATGGAGTTTCTGGTGGTTCTTCTCCGTCTTGGAACAAAAAGACCACGCACTTTTTTGATTGGGTATATAATGAATATTGAACAATTGATCAAATTACACAAATGTGCTATAAATAATAGAAAAGATATCCAAAAAAGTGATACTTGTGGATGTTTTTATTGTGGAAATATCTTTTATTCTGGTGATATAACAGAATGGACAGATAACGGAGAAACTGCCATCTGTCCACATTGCGGAGTTGATTCTGTAATTTGTAATAAGAAAGGATATACTGTTACACAAAAAGATTTAGATTTACTCAATAAATATTACTTTTATGATACTCCAATTATCACAAGAGATTAATTTTATTCAACATTACCTAAAACATTTAATAATATTTCACAGGCCATAGCGTTATTACTTGTTAAAATGTCACGCATATATTCTTTATAACTAGATGGTTTATATTCCCAAGAACCTGATAATGGAGCACATTGTCCTGGTCCAGATCCATTGTTTACAACATATAAAATCTCATTTGCTATATCTTCATTACTATTTAAAAGATTCTCAGTATATTCGTAAGCTAAGTCGATTCCGTAGGTATTACTTGAACCAACTATGATACTGTCAATAGTTGCAGAAAGATTCCCAAAACTTTGAATAGATGGAATATTTGCACCTTTATTAGCAGCTGAGGTGTAACTGTTTTGTAAATTTGTCTGAAGTGTTTGGAGTTCTGAACTTATTGTCATTACATAATACCTTTAATTATGCGTTTAAAAAGTCTTCGTGAGTAGTTCCCCATTGATAACTAACATCTCCACCACCCCAATTGATTCTCGAATATGTACCTAATTCACTACTATTTGCTGCATCTGTGTAAATATTTAAATAACATTCAGAAAAAATCCATCCTTTATCACCAGTTACTACTGCAGTTTTTGGCATCCAGACTTTAACTTTTGAAGATGATGATGTACCAACTTTATAAAATATTCTATTATATTTATAACTACTACTAGTAGATTCGTATTGTGATACATCAAAAGTTTCCATAGAACTAAAGTCAAGTCCTTGGTCATAAAAAACATTATAAGTACCGTCATTGTTATCAACTCTTGGATTAAATGCATTTGAACCAATGTAAGTACATAAAGAAAAATCAATGTTATAAGGCATAATTCTACCAGCAAAAGCAAATGCCCCAACAACAGTAGGCCTTATATATGCATATGATAGAGAATTATTAGAATATGATCCATATCGAAAAGCATAATTTCCAATATAACATCCATCAGCTAACGATAAACTATTAAATTTAATATTACCATAAAAAGCACTTGAACCAACATATTCACATTCAGGTAAATTACATTGATTCGATCCATTAATGTTTGCCAAAACGTTACTTGTTGAACCGCTAAACGCATCATTTCCAATAAATTTTACGTTTGGAGCAGTAATTGTTGTTAAAGCTGGACAAGCATAAAAACATTGATCTTTAATGTTGTCACAAACTGGAGCACTAACACTAGCAAGTCTTGTATTATCTCTAAAACATCTAATACCAAGATCTTTTACTTTTGGCAAATTTATACTTGTTAATGAAACATTATTATAAATACCTTCATATCCAATTTTTTCAACACTACTCA
>Ga0310690_10007658_pt1 | contig 13855 bp, 34 predicted proteins | sample AusTroGonzalo_MG_2_FD_207661 | JGI IMG/M metagenome (GOLD analysis project Ga0310690, IMG submission 207661) | Bovine rumen microbial communities from tropical cattle in Woodstock, Queensland, Australia - Gonzalo_04 (v2) (version 2) | ecosystem: Host-associated > Mammals > Digestive system >... | reverse complement strand
GGCCCTGGCGGCGAGCCAGACAGCGCAGACCGCGGCCCTGGTAGCAGACAACACCGCGCAGACACAGTACCTGGTCAACCGGATCTCCCCGTACCCGGTACCGGCCTACACGGTCGCCAACCCGAACACCCCGGCCGTTTGATGGAGGGATGAACGATGGAGATCACGAAGGACCTGGAGACCCTGTGCGGCTTGATCGAAGAACAGATCTCGGACCACACCCGGAAGATCCACAATGGCGGGATGAGCACCGGCGACCTGGACACGATCGATAAGCTGACCCACACGCTGAAATCCATCAAGGCCGTTCTGCAGATGGACGACGGGTACAGCAGCCGGTACGATTACAGCCGCGGATCTTACGGACGGAGACGCGACAGCATGGGCCGGTATTCCCGGAATACCCTGGCGGACAAAATGCGCGAGCTGATGGCGGACGCCCCGGACGACCGGACGCGGATGGAGATCCAGCGGATGGTAGAGAAGCTGGACGCGTAAAGGAGGAAACGGCCCATGATCACAGAATCCGATCTGCGGGAGGCGATCGCGGAATGCATGGGCCAGCGGAACCCGACCGCGAGCACCTGCATCAAGCTGGCGGCATTTTACACGATCCGCCGGGAGCTGTTCGGGGAAGAAAAGGACGACGGACGGCTCCCTGGGTATTCTTTTCAACCCGGACCGGCGGAGACGCTGGTCGACAACCCGGGTGATAGCGATTTTGCACGGGCGGTCGACGGCCGGAAGCAGGAAGAAATCTGGCCGCTCCTGGACGAAATGATGGACACGATCAACGCGATCCACCCGCGACTTTATGCCGCGGTGATGGACCGGCTCCGGTAATAACCGGAGCCTTTTATTTGTCCGATTTTGACGGTAAAATGGCGATATTCCGCGAAAAAAAGATAGACAATACAATTATAAAATTGTATAATATAGATGATGAAAGAAGGGCCACGGCCCTGGACGAACGACAAGGAGGGCACCACGATGAAAAGCAACCTCAAGACCACGACGGTAGCCGGAAAGACCTTCACGGTCTGGAGCGACTACATGAAGCGCGGAACCTACGCGGAAGACGAAAACGGCGAGACCCGGCGGATCGCCGGCGGGAACTACCTGGTGAACGACCTTACAATCCGCAAGGCGATCGCGGCGAGCTTCCGGCTCCATACTTTCAGAAAGTGAGGAAACCACGATGGAGAGATTCAAGACGAAATTCACCGCGACCTTTAAGGACGGATACCAGATCGCAAAGACCACGGACGACTTCGAAAATCGGGCGGCCTTCTACAATTGGATTTGCAGAAACGCCCTGGGCAAGGGCCACGGCGGCCTGGAAGAAATCACCTGCAGCATTCTGCCGGCTTGAACAGGAAAGGGGAACACGAAGATGAAGACCACGACCTACACGATCACCGAGCTGCGGGAGCTGATCGGCGGAGAAGCCTACCGGAAAGCCCTGGCCTGGGTTAGCGGCCAGACCGGGATCCCGACGGACGACGAAGACACCCTGGCGATGGAAGCCGACGAATTCCGCTGCCTTTTCACCAAGAACGGACGGACGGCCGGGAACTTTTGAGAAGGAGGACAATACGATGACACGGAGATACCAGCTGACGACGACCTGGGACACGGGCGAAACGAAGCGGCAGAGCTTCGGGACCATTGAAGCCGCGAGGAAGGAAACAACCTTCTGGACATTACGGGCAAAAGGATACAAGCACACGGTGACCTTTAAACTGACCGACAAAGAGACCGGCAAAGAGATCCCGGTCGGAAAGGAAACGACGATGAGCAGCATGACAACCCTGGCAGCCAAATACAGGCTCCCGCTGAAGACCACCCCGGAAGACTTGGAGATGCACTATGGCGGAACCCTGGATTTTGAGAAGCCCGACGGATTGAAAAGGATCCTCCTGGCCGGGTACATTTACAACCCGGACGGAAAGAGCTGGATCGGAGCGGTCTACGAATACCTGGACGACGACGCGACGACGGTCGAGGACGAGATCGCAATCCGAGAGATCAGCAGCGAGCGCTTCACGACCGACGGCAACGCGATCGCCTGGGCGATTGCGAACGCATAAAGAGAAGGGAGAGACCACGATGACGATCACGAAAGCATACGAACGGCTCCGGCAGCTGAACTACCTTATCTGCGCGGAAGAATACGATCCGATGCTGAACCCGAACCCGGACGAGCAGAAACTGAAAGCGCTGAAGGCAGAAGAAGCAGAGCTCACGAAGATGGTCCAGGATTTCGCAGACGACCCGATGACGCAATACTGCGGGTTTTAAGTTGACCCCGGCAGACGCGGCCTCCACCGGAGACCGCGGAGCCGGCGCCAGCCGGAGAAAGCGAGGGCAAACCATGAAATTCTACATTGCATACGGCTCGAATTTGAACAAAGCGCAGATGAACCGGCGCTGCCCCGGAGCGGTCGCCCTGGGAACGACGACCCTGCCAGATTTTCAGCTGGAATTCCGGCGCGGTTATTTGACGATCGAATATCGCAAAGGAAGCACGACGCCGGTCGGGATTTGGGCGATTACGGAAGCCGACGAAGAACGCCTGGACCGTTACGAAGGATTCCCCGGGACCTATTACAAAAAGCAGCTGACGGTCAACCTTTACGGAAGGAAGCTGGAAGCGACCGCCTACGTTATGCACCCGATCTTTCCGAAGCAGAAGCCCTCGGACATTTACATGGAGACGGTCCGCAGGGGGCTGCAGGATTTCGGGCTGAAGGACGACCAGCTGATCTACGCATACCTGCGAGCAGCCGGCTGACTACCAAACTGACTACCACGGATGGAAGAAAAGCGACATTTTGATACGATTTGGACATCCGACGAAGGAAAAAGAAAAGACCCGCGATCAAAGCAAATCGCGGGTTTTCTTATGGCTCCCCAGGTAGGGCTCGAACCTACAACCCTTCGGTTAACAGGCGAAACGTTCTGGAAGCCGGAGCCATTTATTTTTCGGGCTTTCCGGCAGCAGGCAGAACCGGCTGACTACCAAACTGACCACGAATCATTGTTTTTTTGAGCTTTTCCGCCTCTTTTTCAGACCGGCGATCCGACGCCTCGTCGTAGATTTTGAGTATCATTTTTGCATCCGCATGACCCATCCAGCGAATACAGGTGTTTATTTCAACCGGCGGATCAGCATCCCGGCACATACAGCAGAAGGAATGCCGGAGATCATACGGGACCACGGTGAACGACCGCCAGGGCGGAAGCGAACCGCCGGCCGCAAGAATCGCCTTATGCTCCCTGGTTTTTCCATACCACCGACGGGACACCCCGTTTATTTCCGTTTCCATACAGGACACATAAGACTCCCAGGCGGACCGCCACGCCTGGATGGTGACCTGGCCGCCGGCCGCGCTGGAAATCAGCCGGCCGGTTTTTCCTTCAAGCGCATCCCGGAGCGGCGGAAAAAGCGGAATGGACCGGGCAGCCTTCTGTGTTTTACCGGAGCTGGTGATCCGGTACCGGGTACCATCCAGATGCGCGAATTCACGCAAGGTGATTATTTCCCGACGAAAATCCACGTCCCGGTCGATGACCAGGGCCTTCATTTCCTGCGGCCGGAGCCCGGCATACAGCATAGCCATGACCGCCGGCCAGGCGCGGTGATCGGTACACAAGGAACAGATCCAGCCGCGCTCTTCTTCCGTTATTTGACGATGACCACCCGCGGTGCCTTTATGCGGGCGGGCGGATTTATCCCGGGCCGGATTTGAGACGATCAACCCGTCCGAGACAGCAGCGTCGAAAAGAGCGCAATAAAGCTGACGGGCGCCCTGGATGTACGAATGCGACAGGCCGAGATACCGGCCGGAATAGACAGCCTTGATGTGAGACGGCCGGACGTCCGGCAGCAGGAACGGCCCGACTTCATCCAGCAACTTCTGCAGATGGATACGGAGCCCGGCCAGGGTTGACGGAGCCACGGACGGATACGCGCGGACGATCCAGCGCTCCGCGAATTCCTGGACGGTCGGCACGGAGACCGCCGCGAGCTTTTCCAACCGCCTGTATTCGTCGCGCTGGGCCAGGGCCTCGTCCTCGGTTGAGCCGTAGAACCAGACGCTTTTATAACGGCAGGCGAACCGGCCATCCTTGCGTTGCTTCAGCCGCTGTTTTTTCTGGCGCGGCATTATTCCTCGTACCCTTCCATGAAGGAACCGAAATCCGCAAGGGCGGAGCGGTCGTCCCATGTCAAAAACGGCTGGAACGCAAGGAAGTTATTGATGTATTCCGAGAACAGATCCCGGACCGCGCGGTTTAATTCTGACGGTACCCGGACGCCCGGGAACTTGCGCATTCCGGCCATACAGCGCTCATAGCAGCCGGTGACATTCCCGACGACTTCCAGGGTGAGCGGTACCCCGGCCTTCCGGATCGCATGGAGCAGCGGCCGCGGACAAAGCAGATGCTGCGCGAAACAGAGCGCCTCGGCGGTGCGGACCTCTTCGGGCCGGGAACCGTCATGGCCCAGGACAATATGTCCGAGCTCGCGAGCCAGGGCGCGCTGAACCATGTAAAAAGGAAGACGTTGATTATACGCCACGATATACCGGAGCTTTTCACCCGGAAAATGGAAAGTCGCAGCGTCTTGATTTTCACCAAACAGCGAAACCAGATCCTGGCGGTCAATTCCAACATTGCTGGACATTTCCGCAAAGGAAAGAACCAGGACGCCGGGCGCGCGCTTGTAGATCGGGATCGGATCAACCGGAGCCGTTGAAATTCCATTTTTTATGATCGTTTCCATTGCGGCGGCCGCAGCCTTTTCATAATTCGGTTTCATTTTCGGCACCTTCCCCTTCGAAATATTCCGGGTGTTTTGAACACACCGCCCGGACCACGGCCAGGATCATCTCGCGCTGTTCTTTCGGAAGCCGGTCGACACCGCCGGAAATAATCCGAGCCTCGACGGTCACCGGACGGGCAACCGGAACCGGCGGCTCTTCCGCGCGGCCGAGCAGGACATCTGTGGAAACTTCCAGGGCATCCGCGATCCGCGAGAGCGCCTGGGCGCCCGGCTCCACCTTCCCGCTTTCGTATTTTGCGACCGTTACCCGATTCAGAGACGACAACTCCGCGAGCTGGTCCTGGTTTAAATTCCGGGCCTTCCGCAGCTCGCGGATTTTTGCACCCGTATCAAAAAAAGCCATTAGACAAAGCCCTCCTTCAGACCTGAAAATTGTAGCACGAACGGAACAAAAAAGAAATAGCAAAAACGGTACAAAAAAGGCTTGAAAAGTTTATGCCTTTGTGCTACAATTCGAAATGAAGCAAAAGAGCTACAAAAAAGAAAAGGGGGGAGCAAGATGGCAAACAACCTGCGGGACCTTCGGCGGAAAAAGCATTTGACGCAGGTCGGGCTTTCAGAAAAATCCACGGTCTGCCGGACGATCATCGCCCGCTTTGAGACCGGGAAGACAAACATGAGCGCAAAGAACCTGGCGAAGATTGCGAGCGCCCTGGGCTGCAAGATGGACGATATCGTAAAGGAGAAGCCGGATGGAAAAGCTGTATAGCGTCAAGGATTTGATGGACCGGTACCAATGCAGCCGACAAACCGCGATCCGGTACCTGCAGCAGATGGAGCACCAAGAGCGGCCATACATGGTCCGACAAAGCGTCCTGGAAGCCTGGGACCGGAGCCGGACGGTGATGCCGCCGGCGGCGATTTTCAGACAGAAAGCGCAGGAACGGCTCCGGCGCGGATCTTAAAACAGGAGGGCAAACACGATGAAAGACCTTGCGGATTGGCAGGTCGGCGCCATGTGGGAAGCGGACGCCGCCCGGCAATGGGAAGAAGAAAACAAAGGCCCGGACCTCACGGAAGCGATCACTCACCTGGGCTACGCTTTCGACTACGCGAAAAGCGCGGCCGATTGGCTGAAGGAAGCAGCGCGGAATGCAGAAGGCTCGGTTTTTGAGCAGCGGATCTTGTCGATTTTCGACGACCTGGAGCAGCTGAAAACCGACATGATCGGGACGGAAACCCGGATGAAAGAGGAAGCGAGGAAGGGAGCATGACCAGCGAATACAGATACGGATTTTTCACCGCCGGCCAGGGAAAAGCACGGTGGAGACGGATGACGCTGGCGGAGCGCCTGCGGCTTCGGAAACGCCGGAAGAAGACCCCGGACCTCTGGAATTTGAAGGAAGGATGGTGAACCGGATGCGGAACAAAAGAAAACCGCCGGGCTGGGAAACGCCGAGCGGTTAGAAATCGAGGGCAAACACGATCTCTTGCAATTATTCTATCACGACAACGATACAAAGTCAATCCTGGAGGGGAACAAAAATGAGCGAATGGAAGAAAGAAATCCCGGAAGAAGAACAGGAAGACCAGCAGGAAGAAATGATGGTCCTGGACGACGCGAGCGCCGAGATTTTGATGCGGCAGATTGCAGACGCGGACACCGAATACGACCGGATGGAATCCTGGTACAAGACTCAGCTGAAGCGCTGCAAGGAACGCCGCGACGGGATCGTATCCTGGGCAAAGGGATGCCTGCGCGCATATTTTGACCTGGTACCGAAGAAGGAAACGAAAACGCAAAGCAGCTACCAGACGCTGAGCGGAAAGATGGTTTTGAAACGGCTCGGCCCGACATTCGACGTCGACGACGCGGTGACGGTACCCTGGCTGAAGGAAAACGGCCTGGGCGAATACGTCAAGGTCAAAGAGTCTGTGAATTGGGAAGCGTTGAAGAAGGCGGTGAACATTACCGGAGCCGCGGTGACCACGGAAGACGGCGAGATCATCCCCGGCATCACGGTCACGGAGCGCGAGCCGGAATTCACGGTAGTCATTAAGTAAGAAAACAGGAGGGCAAACACGATGAAGACAGCAGAAGAAAGACAGAACGAGACCCCGATGATTTACGGGCTGATCGGCCAGGCGATGCGCGAGATTGGCGCGATCGGAAAGACCAGCAAGAACCAGCAGCAGGGATTCATGTACCGCGGGATTGACGCGGTCTACAACGCGCTGAACCCGGTGATGTCCAAGCTCGGGATTTTTATTACACCGGAGATCCTGGACCACAAGCGCGAAGAACGGACCACGAAGAAATACGACCAGCAGGGAAACGAACGGACCAGCGTCCTGTTTTATTCGATCATCACGGTCCGGTACACGGTCTACGCGCCGGACGGCAGCAACATCCAGCTGACGGTGATCGGGGAAGGCATGGACAGCGGAGACAAGGCGACGAACAAGGCGCTCTCGATCGCGATGAAATACGCCATGTTCCAGCTTTTCTGCATCCCGACGGAAGACCTGGTCGACCCGGACGCGGAGACGCACACCGGAATCACGCCGAAGACAATGCCGGCCGGAACCCTGCAGGAACGGGTGAACCAGGCCGCCCGGACACCCGCGACGGTGACGAAGCAGGCGAACGTTCCCACCCCGATGCAGGAGCCGCCGAAGCCGCAAACCGCCCAGGAATACATCAAAGCAGCGGTCGCGAGATTCACGCGGGAGATTCCCGGATTCAACCTGGTAACGGCCAGGGCGGAGCTGATCGCAGCCGGAAAGATCGAGGACGTTCCGAGCGCAACGATGAGCATGGCCCAGGCGGTCGCGATGGTCAAGGCCATCGATGAGACCTACGGGGGGAAGAAGTAATGGACGGCCGGCTTTCGGCCTTCAGCCTCAACCGGGACGGGACACAGAACATCACCGTCACGGTTGAGGCCGACTTCGGCCCAACTTACGACGAGCTGAAAGACCAGCGGGTGACCGTTGAGATCAAAAAGGCCAGCAAGCACCGGAGCCTGGAAGCGAACCGCTACGCCTGGGTTTTGATTGACCAGATCGCGGCCAAGACACACATCAAACAGAGCGAAGTGTACAGGAACGCGATCCGGGAGATTGGCGGAGTCAGCAAAGACGGATTTATGCAGGCCGACGCGGTCCCCGTTTTCCGGGAGATTTGGGAAAAGGGCCACATGGGGAACCAGGTCGAGATCCTGGCGGTCGAAGAAGAAACCGGCTGGGCAAGCATCCGAATTTACTACGGCTCCAGCTTTTATACGGCCGAGCAGATGCACGCGCTCCTGGAAAGTTTGATCCAGGACGCGGAAGCCCTCGGGATCCCGACGATCACCCCGAAGGAAGAACAGCGCCTGGTCGACAGATGGGCACGGAAGAAGGAAAAGGCATGAGCGACAGCATCCTCCAGGACGAAAAAAAGTGTTTTGTCAGCGGCGCGCTTTTCAACCTGGACAAGCACCACATCTACCACGGACCGCGGAGAAAAGCCGCGGAGCGCTGGGGCTGCTGGGTTTGGTTAAGGCACGATCTCCACATGGAGCTGCACGACAAAAACACCGCCCTGGACCGGATGCTGAAGCGGACCTGCCAAGAAGAATTCGAATCCAGATACGGACACGACAAATTCATGGAAGTATTCGGAAAGAGCTATTTATAGAAGGGAGAGGGCGAGCATGACGCAGAACCAGCGCATCATTGATTATTTGCAGCGGAACGGATCGATCACGACCATCCAGGCAATATCCGATCTGAAAATAACCAGGCTGGCCAGCCGGATGGTAGAAATCCAGGCCGCCGGGATTCCGATCAACAAGGAATCGATCCGGGTTGACACCCAGGAATACGGACCGACGCGCGTCACCCGTTACTCGCTGGGGGTTTGAGCAATGAAATACTTGAAAGTTTGGACCAACTTCAGACAGATCATAAAGACCCTGGAATACGACGAAATAGGCCGGCTTTTTGAAGCGATGCTGGCATACGCCGAGAACGGCCAGGAACCGGAAGAATTCACCGGGAACGAAATCTTCCTGTGGCCGGTCGCAAAGCAGATGATCGATCTGGCCGCAGAAAAGGCGGAGACCTTGCGGCAGAACGGAATGCGCGGCGGTCGTCCGAAAAACCAGGAAGAACCAGACGAAACCAAACAAAACCAAACAAAACCAAACAAAACCAAACCGAACCAACCCGGAGCCTTGGTTTCAGATGAAAACCAAACAAAAGCCTATAAAGAAAAGAAAAGAAATGAAAAGGAAGGTAATGAAAAGGAAAGTAATGACAGAGGAATAACGGACGACGAAGCCGCCGCCATTGCAAACGACCATGACCGGATTTTTTCAGCAGCGGAAGACGCCGGATTCCCACGGACCAACGCGGTCCGGGCCAGGCTGATCGATATCTACGCCCAGCACGGGCTGGAGAAGGTCCTTTCCGGGATTGAATCCTGCGTCCGGCACGGAGCCACGAACCTGGCCTATTTGGAAGCCTGCATGACGGACCGCCCGAAGCCCGGAGAAGAACCCGATCCTTTCAACCGGAGCTACAAAAACGCGCAGCAGGAAGCAATAGACCGGCTGATGGCCATGGGCGGATGGGGCGACGAAGACGACGACCAGCAGAAGGCAGGTGCGAGCTGATGAAATGCAAGGAATGCGAATGCGCAAAGCACCCGGAATGGAAAATGGTCAATTGCCTGCTTTACGGGATCCCGATAGACGGGAACCACGACGGATGCAAATACGGGAGGCCGAGAGATGAGCAAATACGGAAACCGGAAGACCACCCTGGACGGTCTAACGTTTGACAGCAGGCGAGAAGCGACGCGCTGGGCGGAGCTTCAGCTGCTGCAGAAGGCAGGCGAGATCCGGGAGCTTCAGCGGCAGGTACCGTTTGTTTTGATCCCGGCACAACGGGATGAGCTGACCGGGAAGCTGCTGGAAAGAGAAGCCCGCTATATTGCGGATTTTACCTACAGAGACAACCACACCCACAAACTGATCGTAGAAGACGCCAAGGGCATGAAGACGGAGCTCTACCGGTTGAAGAAGAAGTTGATGCTTTACCGGCACGGGATCCAGATCCGGGAAGTATGACCATGGAAAAGCGCCGGATTTGTCAAAACTGCGCGGATTGGACGCCCAGGCCGGAATACCCGAAATGGGGAACCTGCAGCAGCGCAAAAAACACCGGGTACCGGAAGGTTTACTCCAGCTGGTGCCCGGAAGGGCGGATGGCCAGGAACCAGAACGGCCGGTATTGGAATCAGCCGGCCTGCAAAAAAAGATTTAAGGAAAGAAAGGATACGGAACCATGAACAAGCTGACGATTATCGGAAACCTTACGAAAGACCCGGAGCTGCGGACCACACAGAGCGGAATCAACGTCTGCACCTTCAGCGTTGCGGTGAACCGCAAAAAAAGCCGGGACGGTGAAGAACAGCAGGTCGATTATTTCCGGGTGACGGCCTGGCGGGAGCTTGGCGAGCTTTGCGCGAAATGGCTGATCAAGGGCCGCAAGGTCGCGGTGGTTGGCCCGGTCAGCATTTCGACCTACACCGGGAACGACGGGAAGACTTACGCCAACCTGGAAGTGTTGGCCCAGGACGTCGAGTTTTTGACGCCGCGGGACCAGCAGACGGAGCCGAAGCCGCAGAACAGCACGCCGGCCGGATTCGCCCAGGTCGAGACGGATGAGCTCCCGTTTTGAGTAAAACCAAAAAGGGCCGATTTTGGTAATAACCGAAACAAAAGCCGATCGAAAGAAAGCGTTAGAACCAGAAATGAAAATAAGATGCACGATCTGCCGGTACGTTTTGAACAACGGATGGTCCCCGGATTGGTGCCCAAGACGAAAAACGGGAGAGCATGAAAAATGACCATGAAAAAGCAGGAACCGGAACCGCGGCCGGCATCGCCCTGTACGCCGGATTGCTGGAAACGAACCGCGGTCTGCCACGCGAAATGCCTTTATTATAAAGAATACCGGGAGGACCTGGCCAGGTGGAAAGCCGGCCAGGCCCGCCCGGATGAAACCGACAGATATGCGCAACCGTTCTGGCGGAAGAAGGACCGGAAGACCACACAAATCATCAGAAGGAGGAAGGGAGAATAAATGCTGTTTGGATTGATCATCGATTACTTCTGCAGGATTCTCCTCGCTGGCCTTGCGGTAGGGGTTGCGGCTTTCGTCGTTTCATGCGCGGTTATTCTGATCGGGGAAAAGATGAAATGGTGGTAGGGGGACAAACGCGATGACGGAGCAGCAGAAGAACGAATGGATCGAAAAGCGCTGGGGATTGGCCTGCGCGAATTGGGAGAGCTGCGAAAAGATCGGGATCTGCCGCGAGCTTTGCCCGAACGGCGGAGTCGACGAAGACGCGCCGGACGGCAAGGAAGAACCGGAAGCACCAACTGAACCGGAGCTGGACGCGGAGAAAATCAAAGCGCATCTTTTGTGCGGGACCAGCGACATGGAATACTGCGAGACCCGATGCTTTGTCGGGAAGGGCTGCATTTTCCTGGACGCATACAGGCTGATCGAAAAACAGAAGGCGGAGATCGAACGGATGAAAGCGTGGAAGCCAATACCGAGCATTGCAGACACACCCATCTATGATTTGCTGCTGAAGGGCGGTGACGGGGATTGAAAGAGTACATCATAAAGGTTGCCGACGAACCGGACGTTATGGGCAACTATCCGCTGACGGAAGAGGCGAAAGAACTTGTCCGGTGCAAGGATTGCAGGAAGCGTTATACGCCGATGTGCCAACTCTATTTTGGTTGTCTGAAGCAGAAAGGTAGCTATTATTGCGCTGACGGCGAACGGAAGGACGGTAAGCAGGATGGATAAGAAAAAACCCTGCACAAAATGCCAGATCCGAAAATGGTACGCGAAAAAGTTTGATCTTCATTTTAGCGGTGAAGATTGCCCGTATGTTTGCGAGCCTTATGAAACATGGAAGGCGGAACAGAAAGAAGGTGACCAGGATGGATGAGATCCGAGCAAGGCATTTCATGAACAGCCTGCGGGACAAAAGCAAGCGGAGCCCGGTCACGGTTTCACGGAAGGCCGCCCAGGAAATCGCAGATATCCTGCAGGAAGCCCTGGAAGAACGGAAGCCGACCGGAACGTTTGAATGTTTCCATTGCGGCCAGCGGCAGGTCGTATGGGGCTCGGATTTCAGCTTTTCAGATTTCGGCCTCGACGGAGAAGGGATTGTCCACGAATTGACCTGTCAGAATTGCGGAGCCGAGATCGAATACTACGTCAGCAGCGACCAGGAAGAACCGGAAGACCCGGGACCGACCCTGGAAGAATGGACGCGCGGGGAGATTCCGAGATTTAACCCGGAGCCGTAAAATTGTAACTTTTTGCCTTTCCGAAACGAAAGCGAGGTGAAACAATGGATGCAAGGGATTTGATCACGCAGGCTGATGAAATCGCGAGAGGGCAAGGATTGACGCAGGCAGAATGGTGCAGGCGCGCCGGATTCGACGAATTGGGAAAGATGGTCAGTAACACCTTTCGGAGGGGCAATTGCAAACTGACGACTTTTACCAGGCTGCTGGCGCCGCTTGGGTACGAAGTCAGAATCGTTAAGACGGAGAAGCCGGAGACAAACTGAACGGGAGCGGAGCAGGATGTTCGAGAGACCAGGGCTGTACAACGCGGATTGCATGGAAGCCATGCGGGAATTCCCGGCCGGGTTTTTTGACATTGCCATCGTTGATCCGCCATACAACATCCCAGGATTGCAGAACCGGAAGACAGAGAAAAGCAGCAGGCTGAGAAAATACGGGGACGTTTCCCAGGCGAACAACGAACCGCCGAAGCAGGAATACTTTGATGAGCTCCTGCGGGTTTCAAAGAACGCGATCGTCTGGGGCGGCAATTATTTTCCACTTCCGCCATGCCGCTGTTTTCTGGTTTGGTACAAGCACCAACCGGTCGTCAGCTATTCAGATTGCGAGCTCGCCTGGACCAGCTACGACAGACCGGCAAAGGTCATAGACCTTCCCTATTTCGGCGCGGTCGGCAGGGACCGCGAGAGGATCCACCCGACACAGAAGCCGGTCCGGCTTTACGAAAAGATCCTGGAATTTTTTGCTGACGAAAACACGAAGATCCTGGACACCCACGCCGGCTCCGCGTCTTCGCTGATCGCTTGCGAACGGCGCGGGATTCAGAACGCCTGGGGATTTGAGATAGACCCGGAGTATTACCGGAAAGCGACGGAACGGATGGCCAGGGAACGCGAGCAGCTGGCACAGGAAAAAGCACAGATAAGTATGTTTGACCAGGCATAAAAGGAGGGCACCATGAGCAGGACATACAGGAAACCGGAAGGCACCGGAGACAAGCTGGAAGTTACATTCGTCAAGATGCCCGGGATGGAGATCCATAAGGACAGGATCATCTGGCCGGAACACGACGGAGACAAGCCCCGGACGATTAAGGACATCCTGGACGAAGCGGAAGTCGCGATGACGGAGACCTGCTGCGTTTTATCTTCCGTTTTGACCGGGATCGGCGGGCTTTCGGATTTTGACGGGACCGACAAGACGGAAGACAGCATGAGAAGCCAGGCGGAAAACCTGGTGGCGCTGATCAAGACCGCCGCCACGGACGCAAGAGCGATCCAGGCGATCCTTTTCTGAAGGGCGGGAACGAAAATGGGGCTTGCGACACCTGCAGGAATTTCGACCCGACAGACGGTTACTGTGTTTTGACCGGAATGTACAAGCACCCGAACGACAGCTGCGGCGAGCACCGGCAGCCGCTGCGGCGGACATTTTTGATGGAGAAGGAGGCAGAGAAATGCGAAAGTATCTCAGACGGATAGCCAAGGCCAGGATGAAAGCCATGGGGATTGACCGCGTCAACCGGAAAATGCGCAAAGGCGCCTGGCGGAAGGTCCTCACCGGAGACCTGGGAAAGCGCGCGCTTTTTGCACAACTGACGAAGGGGAAGACCGCATGAAAAACAGAGCATTCGACCACAGCCACTATGAGACATGGGTGAACCCGCACGATTTGATCCCGTACA
>Ga0310690_10007657_pt1 | contig 13855 bp, 9 predicted proteins | sample AusTroGonzalo_MG_2_FD_207661 | JGI IMG/M metagenome (GOLD analysis project Ga0310690, IMG submission 207661) | Bovine rumen microbial communities from tropical cattle in Woodstock, Queensland, Australia - Gonzalo_04 (v2) (version 2) | ecosystem: Host-associated > Mammals > Digestive system >... | reverse complement strand
CTTCATCTGACAAAGCCCTTCGCACCCTTTTCCATTCCCTCTTTCTCCACAGCATAAAAGTCTTCTAAGCTCGTTATATAATTATTTCCAAGGCTTGAAAATATATTTTCACGCCTTGGAAATATATTATCAAGCCTTGAAAATATATTTTCAAAGCTTGATAATAATTTGTAAGCACGCTATGTGGAGTTTGTAACTACTTCACCATAACCTTCTTGCCGTTCACAATGTTGATGCCACGCTGCATCTGCTGCAAGCGCTGGCCAGCCATGTTGTAGATGACTCCCTCGCCTTTGGAGAGGGCAGGTGTGAGGCTGATGCCTGTGGCAACCTCCACGTTCTTCTCGGGCAGCACCTCTGTACCCTCGGCACCGAAGTTGTCGAAGCAGAAGTAAGCAGGTGTGTTCATGCCCCAGTCGCCGTTATCGGTGCTGGTGAGTTCGAAGCTCAACTTGCTCACCCTACCCAGGCTAGAGAGGTCCACATAGCGCCAATCGTTGATGATGTAAGCCTTGTCAATGTCGCGCAAGTCGGCCAGATAGTATTCCTTCGTGCCGGTCTCAGCGCCCTCAGCGTCGAAGCCCTTGATGGTCAACTTGAACCAGTCACCCTCACCGAACTTCTTAGCATAGGCATCGCCATTGAGCATTGAGACATAAGCGTAGGCCGAGTTGGTGATATAGAAGCCAGGAACGACAATGCCGCCCTCGTGGTTCAGCACCTTCACGGTGCAAGGACCATAGTAGGCCGAAGCATAGCTCACACCATAGTTCTTAGAGCCATCATAACCACCACCCACGATGTTGTTCCACTGGTCGTCGAGACTCTCGTATTTAGTAGATGTGCTGTTAGCATAGCCGAAGAACCACCATGTAGCCCAGTCGTGCATGCAACCAGTAGCAAACTCGAAGTCGCCGCTGGTGAACTCCGTACGCTCGTCGTCCTCCTCAGTAGATACGCTCATGTGACTCTCTGCTGCCAGTTCGATGTTCTCGAAGTCGGCCACCTCAAGCGGCAACTCCACGTTCTTCTCAGGCAGCACCTCTGTACCCTCGGCACCGAAGTTGTCGAAGCAGAAGTAAGCAGGTGTGTTCATGCCATAGTCGCCGTTATCGGTGCTGGTGAGTTCGAAGCCGAGCTTGCTCACCTTACCCAGGCCAGAGAGATCCACATAACGCCAGTCGTTGATGATGTAAGCCTTATTAGGATCGCGCAGGTCGGCCAAATAATAATCCTTAGTGCCAGTCACAGCACCCTCGGCATCATAACCCGTGATGGTCAACTTGAACCAGTCGCCCTTGCCAAACTTCTTGGCGAAGCTATCGCTACCCGTCAGGGAGTTGTAGGCATAAGCCGAGTTGGTGATATAGAAGCCAGGAACAACGACGCCACCCGTGTGGTTCTGAACAGTGATGTAGCAAGGACCATTGAAAGCTGCAGCATAAGCTACGCCATAGTTCTTTGAGCCATCATAGCCACCGCCCACAACATTCTTCCACTGGTCGTCGAGAGATGCGTAAGTGGTGCCGGTCTGGTTAGCATAGCCGAACCAATACCAGTAGTCCCAGTCGTGCATGCAGCCAGTAGCAAACTCGAAGTCGCCGCTGGTGAACTCAGTACGCTCGTCGTCCTCCTCAGTAGATACGCTCATGTGACTCTCATCAGCCAGTTCGAGGTTCTCGAAGTCGGCCACCTCAAGCGGGAACTCTACATTCTTCTCAGGCAACACCTCAGTACCCTCAGCACCGAAGTTGTCGAAGCAGAAGTAAGCAGGTGTGTTCATGCCCCAGTCACCAGTATCACTACTGCTCAACGCGAAGCCAAGCTTGGTCACCTTACCCAGACCAGAGAGATCAACATAGCGCCAGTCATTGATGATATAGGCCTTATTAGGATCGCGCAGGTCGGCCAGATAATAATCCTTTGTGCCAGTCACAGCACCATTGACATCATAGCCAGTGATAGTCAGTTTGAACCAGTCACCCTTCTCAAACTTCTTGGCGAAGCTGTCGCCACCCGTCAGAGAATTGTAAGCATAAGCGGAGTTGGTGATATAGAAACCAGGAACAACATCTCCAACAGAGTTATGCAATACGTCAACATAGCAAGGACCATTGAATTCTGCAGCAAAGGCCACGCCATAGTTCTTTGAACCATCATAGCCGCCACCTACGACATTCTTCCACTGGTCGTCGAGTGATGCGTAAGTGGTGCCGGTCTGGCTAGCATAGCCAAACCAATACCAGTAGTCCCAGTCGTGCATGCAACCTGTATAGAACTTGTATGTGCCACTGGTGAAGTCGGTACGTTCGTCATCCTCCTCAGTAGTCACACTCATATGACTCTCAGCAGCCAACTCGATATCTTCGAAGTCGGCAACCTTTGCGTCAACCACTAAAGCAGCATAGTTCACAAACAGCGTAGAGTCAGAAGTCACCTCACTGATAGCCTCACCATCCTCTGCGGTCAGCCATGTGGGATAGAGTCCACTGACAGGTTCAAACTCAGGCAGGGCACCATTAGTGAAAAGCGAATCACTCTCCTCAGAGAGGTTAGAGGTGTATTTCACCAAGAAGACCTTCGGTCCGTTGATCACGGGATGAGTATCTATGCCAAGGGCCTGGCCGAATGCCTCACCCAGCAAGCGAGTCACATAGCCCGACTTCATCTGCTCGTCAGTCACAGTGGTCTGACTAGTCACAACGCCATACTCCTTAGTGGCAAAGGCGTTCTTCACATTATCCTTCTTCGTGGTTCCGCCAACGCAAGCACCAACAGTGGTTCCCTCGACAGCACCCACGTTGAACACATTCTCGATCACAGCAGAAGCATTGTTAGAGCCAGCGACACCACCGCAGTTGGTAGTACCCGTTACATCGCCAGTATTATAGCTATTGGTCACCTTGGCCGTTGCAACGCCAACATAACCAGTGATACCGCCAACATAGGTGCTGGCACCAGTAACCTTGGCCTTGTTCACACAACGATCGATAGTAGAGTTGGCACCCATATTGGCTGCGATACCAGCCACGTACTGCTTGGCAGAAATCTCACCTTCGACAGTAACGTTGCTGACAGTAGCTTCCTTCAAGTAAGCGAAGAGACCCTGATAGGTTGCTGTAGCATTGTTGATATAGAGACCCTTAACGGCATGTCCCTTACCATCAAACACACCCTGATAGGCCTTTGCTGTTGTGGTGCCGCCAATAGGTGTCCATGCATAGTCGCCCAGATCGATGTCGGCAGTCAGCACAGCTTTCGTCGTGTATTGTCCCCCATTCACCTGATTAGCAAACCAAGCCAGTTCTGCGCCTGTGCCTATCTGATAGACATCCTCTACGACAGCAGGCTCAGTCTGTGCCTGTCCATCCCATGTTGCAGCATCGGCAGCAGTCAATGTCACATTGAAGGTCTGATCGCCCTCGGCATCATCACCAATGGTATAGGTGTTGCGATAGCAGCGATAACCAGCCTTCGAAGCCGTCAGCGCATAGTCGCCATAGGTACCCGTGTAGGTACCATCATCATTGAGTTTCACAGCCACGCCATTGCGTGTCAGAGTATAGTTCACGCCCTCCTGCTCGCACAGCAGACGAATGATGAACTGCTTGGCCTCCGTAATGGGGAGACGCACTTCAGGGATAGCACCAAAGTAGGTCTTGTGTGCAATAGCGGTGAAGTTGGCCGAGCGGCCCATCAAGCGACTAGTGTTACGATGGTTACCAATAGGATCACCATAGCCATTCACTTGAATCACGCCCTCGTTCATCAACACCTCTCCGCTGGCATCGTCGGGAATGGTCACCGTAACAGCCTGTGCAGAAGGCACAGAACCGAAAGTGTACTGACCACTACCCAGAATCAGAGAAGAGCCGTTAGGAATTCCATTATAGGTCACATAGGCCGACATATTATAGATACCAGCCATCTTATTGGCAGGATGACGCAGGCCAGAGTATTGAATCTTCACCTGATCACCAGGAATGAAGGTGTTGCTGCTCTTACGGGTGACATTAGTAATGTCGCGATGGCACTTCTTGGCTGTCAGCACCTGATAGACAGCGTTTCCTGCGGCATCGGTCAGTCTGACAATCTGGCGACCTTCCTTCAAGAGTATGGTATACGAACCATCTTCATTCTTCGTAACACCCGTTGTTCCAAAGCCCGTATAGGTAGCCATCTGCTCACCAATCGTGGGATAGGCCATCTCTACAGCATCTACACCCGTAGGAGTAAAGGTATAAGCGAAGCCATCTTCTGTATCCAGATAATAGAACACATCATGCTCGGCATCAACAAACTTGCCTGCCAGCTTCTTGGTATCTTCGTTGTATGATTCATTGATCACCATATTAGGTTCGATAGCAGTAGCGCCGCCACCCACAGTCACCACATAGGCAGCAGTATTCTCTGGCCAGATGGCACTCCAATACTCACCACCCATATAGGGATTCTTAGTCGTAGAGCTATAGTAGTTCAATCCGATGGCATCATAGGTCACCAGAACGATAGCCGTACCATTTCCTACAGCCTTGATGGTAGCCCAAGGATCACCCTCGGTCTCCTCGATAGCAATCACGCCAGTACTTGGTGTGCCGTCGAGTCCGATAACGGTATAGTGGAAGTCGGGCTCCATGAAATAGTTGTTCGTAGAGTTGTCTGTCAACTCCCATGAGCGCATGGCGTGAGCATCAAAGGTATCGCCCACATTCATTTTCAGATGACCGCGTTCGTTGATATTCACAAAGATATCACCCGTTTCGTAGCCACCGTTCCACTGCACATCATGCTTGATGGTCTTCGCGCCGAAGGCTTCGTAGTCAGCATCAGCGAAAGCCAGTGCAGGGCGCTTGGTCTCGTCGAGATTCATGGTGAAGTAGCCAGCCTGAGTCAGTCCGCCACTCTTCCATGTGCGATAGTTATACACCTGACTATTAGCCAAACGATAGGTCAGCTTCTTGTTGCCACCCTCGTTCTCCACAGACTTTGGTTCCACCTCCTTGAAGGCGATGAAATGACTGAACTTCATACCCATGAAGAATTCAGCATCAGCAGGCACCGTGACGGTGTAGTCGGCTCCCTGAGGAATAGCGCCAGAGATATTGATACCTCCAGTCAGCGTACCCTGTCTATAGAGCGTCATGTAGTCCTCGGCCTGATGAGCCTCACTGGGAACTAACGCAGCATAATAGCTATTACCATTCAGGGCCAGGAACGTCTTGCGATTGGCAGTAACACTATTACCAATGGTAATCTCCTGCTTCACGCCTTCTCGTGTGCTCACGGTCACCTCGATGGTGTAGTCACTGTCTACCACCCAGTCTTTATTGGTGGCATAGATCGTGTTTGTAAGCACCTTGAACTCCTGCTCGGCCTCATCGGTCACATTGAGTTCGATGGTACCATTGACGGTGTTATCCTTTGTGCCATAGGCAGTCAACACATAGATGCCAGGAGCGACATCAAATGAATAGATCTTGCCACTTGGTTCACCGACATCAACAGCATCACCTGTGGTTTTCTCTGCCAGAGTCATCGTGGTCGATGTGGTATTCATCTCCACCTTCACGCTGGCTGCATAAGCAATGTTTACTGCAAACACTACTAATGCCATGATACTTAGTAATAGTCTTTTCATAATTGGTAATTATTAAAAAAGTTTGTATGTTCTATTTCGCAATGAATGTCTTACCATCCCTGATATACAGGTGTCCACGCTGAGGATGGGCGATGCGCTGTCCCTGCAGGTTGTACAGAGTTGTCTGGCGAGAGGAGATCGTTGAAGGCTGTACGATTCCACTGGGCTTTTCGTCAGGCTGAAGGGCCAGGAAGTGAGCAGGATTGATATAAACCTTATGCTTGCCCAGCAACTCTCCTTCAGGCGACCACTGGTAAAGCATGCCAGCAGCAGTAAACGAACCAGCATCCGTACCATAGATATAGCCCGTATAGGGATTGACATACAGGCCATAGGGCATTCCCATCTGCTTGATGTCTTCCAGCACATTGCCTGGCAACTGCTCTTCTACGCCGCTACTTCCCAGGCTGGCCATCACCTCTTCAGGATCTATCGTGATATAATTGAACTCATATTCATTTGTGTAGTACGAGAAACGAGAGCCAATAGCCATGAACTTACCATCCAAAGTGGTGCAACTATAAGTAGAAGCATAGTCCAACTTCACAAAGCAGTCAGCATCGCCCTGCAGTGCCTTCTCACAATCAAAGATGATGCAGGCAGCCGGAATCTCATAATAGTCGCCAGGAGAATTGATGCAGAGATAGCGCCCACTCTGGGGCATCTTGCCATACAGGTTGATCTGTTCCACATCGACATTCTTCTCAAGTTCCATGGTGGCCGCATTGAGAATGCTCACCGTGGTTTCATATTCATGGTTTTCCTCAAAGGCATAGCCACCCGTATTGGCCACAAACAGTCTGCCATCATAGAGGGCGATGCCTTCTGGTTCATAGCCCACCTCGGTAGCAGCGACGACCTTGAAGGTAGATACGTCAATCTTAGCCACATAACCCTTCTCGAAAGTCTTCATGCCATCCACCGTAGCGCATTCGTGGCCATAGCTGGTGACATAGACATACTGTCCATCGGAGCACAACTTGCGATTGTTGGGCACATCCTCAGTAGCAGCCACTGCTGTGCCATCGGGCCTGATGAACTGCACGATGTTCGACCAATTGACAGCGATGGCAATGAGGCTGTCGTTCACCTGGATGATATCATTTGGTGTGTCGCCAATCTTCATGCCATTCTTATCGCGAAACCACTGGTTGCTCACCACATGGTCGTCCTCGAAATAGGTGACGCGCCCATTGTCAGCCTGCCACATGCCTTCGTTCAGCAGGATGAGTTTCTCTTGGGCATCAGCGATGACGGCCAAGAGGAGCGACAGGGTTAATAGGATATATCTTTTCATCTTCATGCGCTTATATTCCAAATGTTAAAGTCAGTTTGTAATTGCGCCCAGGCATCGGATAGCGAGGGATGTGCTCATACTGCTCGTCGAGCAGGTCGACCACTTCCAGGCAAGCACCCACGGAGGTCTTCCCTACTGCGGTTCTATACGAGAGTTTCGCATCGATGTTATGATAGGGTTTCAGGATATCCTCTGGGTCGGCATAACTCCACATGCGTTCGCCCACATACATATGACTCACCGTGAGCGACAACTGGCGCCAAGCAGCGATGGCGGTGATGGTGTGCGACAAGCGAGGCGAATAGCAGATGGGCTTGTCGTAGGTATCCTCGTCATTAGGGTCGGTGCGGTTCACATCGCGCTGCCAAGTCAGCGTGCCCAGCAGCGACAGTTGCCAGTCGCGAAGCTGATAGCGCCCAGAGGCCGTGGCGTTGAGTCCCTGACAGAAGGTATAGCCATAGTTCATCATCGTCCAGGTGTAGGTGCCTTTCAAGGGCAGACAAACGATGCGGTTCTCAATCTTGTTCTGATAGACGTCGGCCTGAAAAGAAAAGAGGAAAGTGGAAGGAGATAAGTGGAGAGAGGAATGATACTCAACTCCCAAGTTCCACTGTTTCGTGTATTCCGGCTGCAAATCGCGATTGCCCACCTGCGTATAATAGAGGTCGTTGAGTGTGGGGGCACGGAAGATTTTCTTATACCAGGCACGAAGGGTCAACTCATTCGTAGAACCAGCGGGGTTGAAGGTATAAGCCAACGACACGGCAGGCGTCCACCTATCCAAGGGGTCGGCAGCACCTGCATGCACAATGGTGAAGTCGTGCAGATGCTGATGCAGCATCGACACAGCCGCCTGAACCCCTTTGAGGTTCATCTGTGCGGCCACCACCTCTTTCTGATCCAGGCGGAACACACGGTCGAAGCGTTTCAGGTCGGCCCACAACTTACTATAACGCACATCATAACTCGTGGACAGCGAGAGCCAAGTCCAAGGCATATAGCCATAGCACAAAGCGCCATAGCCATCTTCCTGACGATAGTGGTTGTTGACACGGGCCGTGTTTTGATTCTCAGGATAGTCGGTGCAGTAGCGCAGATACTCATTGGTGTATTTGGCATTGACCTTTACACGATGATGGCGCAGGAACTCCTGCTGGTAGCTGGCCTGCACAAAGAAGTCGCGGTCCCACTCTCGCCCCACATTGGTATACTTGTCACTCAGTCGGCGCACGATGCCTCCAGGGCAACCTCGTTCTGAGTCATAATAATATAGGTGTGAGGAGAAGCCACCCTTGAACAGCGCTCCCTCGATACGCCCATAACGGATGTCACTATTGGCGCGACGACCCACGGTGTCCTCATATTCCGAGTGATAGCGGAAGGGATAGTCGCCCTCGGAGTCGCACCACTCACCGTCAATGAAACCACTCCACCCTCTCCACGCAAACTGGGCGTTGGCCTTGGCCATATAGGTAGAGAAGGAGGCGCGGCGTAGTTGTACTGACAAGGAGTCGCTGGTGGGTCGGCGCGTGCGCAGATAGACCGTAGCACCAGAGGCATACTCACTGGCCGACTGGCAGTTGTCCAACTTATTGGCATTATAAAGCGAAACACTCTCCATCGACGACAACGAGAATTTTCCTAAATCTACTGTGCCGTTCTGAGCATTGGTGATGCGGATGCCGTCCACATAGACGCCCACATGCTGGGCACCCATCGAGCGTACATTGATGGTTTTCAAACCACCCAATCCACCATAGTCCTTGATCTGCACGCCAGAGAAATACTTCAAGGCATCGGCCACCGATGTGGTTGACAGAGCCTGAAGGTCGGCACCACGCAGAGTTTGCGTTGTGGCCAGTGGTCGCTTGCCATACACCTCCACCTCGCCAATCTCTTGGATAGAGTCAAGCCGAGAGGGTTGTTGCGAATGGGCAACAACAAATGAAGCAAGGATGCACAGCAAAAGCAACGCACAACGTTTCGTCATCTCAATTGTCAGTATTATGCCTCAAGCCCTTACATCGAGAGCAGTCAGCGGTTTCTGATGAAGGCTGGTCTTCTGACTTTTCTCCACCCCAAGAGGCCTTCTCATCCAATTGGACAATGGCATTTGTTCCTTAGGGCATAATGGAGTTCACAGCTGCGGGACAGTCGGGGATTCTCACCCAATCCATTTCATGGACCTACGTTCCCAATTAAGCGCGGCTAAGCGCACCTCCATAGGCCTTACTCCGAAGAGTAATTGCAGTTGCAAAGGTAGTAATTAAAATTGAAACGCCAAAGAATTGTCTGATTTTCTTTGGTTTATACCTAGTTTTGGCGTACCTTTGCAGGGCATTAAAAAACTTTTTTCAAAAAAAAATGCTTTTTGTTGTAACAAACTCGAAAGAATACTCGTATGTACTAATAGAAGCGTTCATCGATAACACTTTTGAGAATTAAAAAAACAACAATTAAAAAATAAAAAACGTGATGAAAAAGTTATCAAAGATCTACGGTCCTCTGTCGACCATGAAGAAGTTGGCCGTTTGCGCCGTATTGGTTTTCGCTTGTGTCAGCGCTTATGCTGAGAGTAAAGATTTCGGCAAGCTGTCGAAGATAAAGGAAGTGGAGGTGATGCATATTGACAAGAACATGATTAACCTCGCCGCCCAGTCTGGTGAAAGCATTCATCTTGGAGACTACGTCCATATCGACAAGACTGATGACGGCTCGCTCGACATGCTCAAGACCATCAACGAGATAAAAATCTATCAGTGCGAAAAGAAAGGCGCAATGGAGAAGTTCAAGAAAGAAGCCACCAAGATACTAAAGGCTAAGAAATGGCAGGCACTCATCGACACCAAAGGCGATGACGGCGAGGTTGTCAAGATCTACCAAGCCAAGGACGGCGAGCAGGTTTCCAACGTAATCTTTGCTTCTGAGGAAGACGAAGCTGTGGTGGTGGTCATCGATGGTGCATTCGACATCACCAAGGCGATGGGAATGGGCAACAATAATGAAGACGGAACTCAAAACGAGCAATAACATGAAACAATTACTACTATCCCTGACAATGCTGCTCTGCGTGGGCAACGCCTTTGGACAGACACCTGCCAAGCTGATTGAGAAATACAAGGCACTACCTGGTGCGGAGTATGAGAATACGACAAAGGAGAGTCTCGAAGGACTTGAGAAGGAAGATTCTATCCTGTCTGCCGAAGATATCGCCAAACTGAAGAAGCACTTCAAGAAGAGCGAACAGGTGCAGATCAAGAATGTCAGCGAGGAGCAGTTGGCAGAAATCAACCAAGACATTAAGGCCCTGAAGAATCACGAGTTGCTGTTCGAGACAGTCCGCAATGCCGGTTCAGAGAGTTTAGGCGACTCTACCAATATTGTAAAGCAGATGCTTGCTGATTTTCTGAATCCATCTATCAAGATGCAATGCTACGGCAAGGTGGATGGCAAGATGGTCAGTGACTTGCTGATACGCCTTGATATCTGGAATACGGTGGCGCTATCGTATATTGACGGCAAGATTGACAGAGACATCTGGATGAAGGCTCTTGAGAAAAGTAGCTTTGCTTCCAGCAACGATGATGATGTTGTTGACGTTGACGATGATGATAACGTCGTTGACATGAAGGATGTCCTCATAGATGTAGAAAAAGGCGACGTCCTCATTGTCATCAACGGCGAAGAGCATCCTGAGCTTCACTCGATAAAGGAAGCAAGCGAATATATGGAGAAACATCATATATCGTTCACCCATGAGAGTTGGATTGTAGGCAAAGCTGTCAAGGAGAAGTATCCTAAAACAGACAAGAAGATGGTGGTAGAGTTCTCTCGAACCGACAAAGAGCAGAAATAACTGATGAACGCACAGGAGTTTAAGCAGCGGTTCATGCCTCACTACAAGTTACTCTACAGAGTGGCTTATCAGTTGACGGGCAACGCACAGGATGCCGAAGACCTGCTTCAGGACCTATACCTGAAACTATGGCAGAAGCGCGACGACCTGCCCGACGAGGCCATGAAGGAAGCTTATCTTGTGACAATGATTCGCCACCTGTTCCTCGACCAGCGGCGACTGAAACACCTCGACACGTCGGCAGAACTGAAAGAGGAAGCCTCGCCACCCGACGAACGGAGTCTGGACCATCAGATTGACTCCAGAGACGAGGCCCGGCAAATAGAAGGCCTCATCCGACAACTGCCAGAGCGCGATGCGAAAATCATCCAGATGCACCTGATGGAAGACCGCTCCTACGAGGAGATAGAACAGGACACAGGACTCTCACAAGGTAATATCCGCATCATCGTGATGCGAACGAAAAAGAAGTTAAAACAACAATTCAATAATATCACGAAGACATGGACGAATTAGATTACAAAGCATTGGAACAGATACCCATTCCCGAAGGACTGGAGGAGCGACTCTCCGCCAAAATCGACGAATGGGAGAAGGAAGAGAAGCAGCAGAAGGCCCAGCGCCGCATGCTCCTGCCCAGAGCCCTTCGCTATACGGCTGTTGCAGCCAGCATCGCCCTCGTCTTTGGTGTGGGATATCATCTGCTGAGTCAGGACAAATACATGAATCTAGCCGAACAGGACACCTATCAAGATCCCCTGTTGGCTCAACAAGAAGCCCAGAAAGCCCTCACCCTGCTGGCAGTCAACCTGAACAAAGGCATGGGACACCTGGAAAAGGCCAAGGCCCTGAGCGATAAGACAGAAAAGACATTAAACGAACAATTAAATGTATTGAAACAACATGAAACAGACAATCATTAAGGCCCTCCTCTGCGTGGTGGTGACTCTGTGCAGCCTCAACGCCAACGCCCAGGTCAAGGCTTTCGAAAAATATGCCGACATGAAGAATGTCACCTATGTGTTCATCTCGAAATATATGCTCGGCATGGCAGGCAAGAATGCTGCCCTCTCGGTTCCTGGTGTCGATGTAAAGACCCTGGGCAACAAGCTGACTGGCATCCAGATCATCAGTTGTGAAAACAAAGGAATGCAGTCTAAGTTGAAAAGCGACATCAAGGGCATCATTTCAAAGGATAAGTACGAGCTCATGATGCAGGTGAACGAGGACGACAGCAAGGTCAACATCTATCACCATATCGGCAAGCAGCAGTCGGCAGTCATCATGCAGGTTGACGAGGACGACGAACTGACCATCCTCGTCTTCTCCGGCAAGTTCACCCTCGAAGACGTGATGAAGATGACGCAATAACTAATAAAAAACTCTAAGGACTATGAAACAGACGATAGCTATCTATACGCTCACATCCGAGCTTCACGATGAGAAGGCCGTAAGCGCTGTGACCCAAGCATTCCTCACTAGCCTGGGCATTGACTACGAACTGAAAGGAAGCAACTATAGTGATTATGGCACTCACACCCTCAATCTGATCTATGTCCGCACAGGCGGAACCGAGGGCATCTTCCGTCGCTTGCTGCCTGAGTTGCAGGCCAAGAGCCGTCGTCCGTTTTATCTGCTCACGTCAGGCAAGAGCAACTCGCTTGCTGCCTCTATGGAGATTCTCTCATATCTCCGTCAGCACGACATCAGTGGAGAAATTATTCACGGCAGTAGCGAGTATATCGCCCACCGCATCCAACTTTTAAAGAAGGTAGAGACTGCTCGCCAAAGCCTCAACGGCACACGGCTCGGCATCATCGGCAAGCCCTCCGACTGGCTCATCTCCAGCGATGCCGACAAAGAGAAAGTAAAGAGTCTCCTTGGTATCGAGCTCATTGACATCCCCATGCAAGAACTGCTCGATGAGATTACTGACTCAGAAAAGATATACGACGCGCTAAAAGTCCTCATCGACCGTTATCAGTTGCAAGGTTTTACACTACGCTGCTTCGATCTGCTTTCTACCGTAAAGAATACTGGTTGCATGCCTTTGGCCCGACTGAATGCCGAGGGTTACGTGGCAGGTTGCGAGGGCGATGTGCCTGCTATGCTCTCGATGATGATTGTCCGTTCGCTGTTGGGCATCTCCGGCTTCCAGGCCAACCCCTCCAGCATCAACCCAGAGACAGGCGAGATGCTTTTCGCCCATTGCACCATTCCTCTTAATATGGTGGAGCGTTATGAACTGGACACCCATTTTGAGTCGGGCATCGGCACCGGCATTCGTGGCTATATGAAGGAAGGTCCCGTCACCATTTTCAAGGTCTCGGGCGACCTTTCTCGCCATTTCGTGGCAGAAGGCACCCTCGTTCGCAACGAGGCCAAGCCCGACCTTTGTCGCACACAGCAAGTCATCCAACTCGCCGACAAGACTCTCACCACCAATTATTTCCTCACCCACCCCATCGGCAATCACCACATCATCATGCCTGGGCATTGCCAAGAGCTCATCGAGCAATTGTTGGATTAGTCCTCTGCTGCCATCGGCATCCGCAAATTATTTTCATCGTTTTGCGAACACATCTGACTTCTTCCATCAGACATCTGACATCTTCTGTCCTGCAGCCAAATATGATTTAGCGTAAATGCAATCGACTCCAAAGTATCTTCCCTTCGCTTTGGTGTCAGTTCGCACTCCCACACCGTGATGCAATGCCACCCCATTGCTGCCAGCTTCTTCTGTTCTTCTTTATCTCGTTCTTTGTTTCTGCGAATCTTATTAACCCAAAAGTCACGATTAGTTTTTGGTATCTTACAACATTCGCTATTCACCACATCTTCCATCTGACTTCTTCCTTCAGACATCTGTGGCAAAGCCACATTATGTCCGTGCCAAAAGCAACCATTCACAAAGATACACGTTCTATATTTTCTGAGCACCAAATCCGGATGCCCAGGCAACCGTTTATAGTTCAATCTGTAACGGAATCCCCTACTCCACAAACCACGACGCACAATCATCTCCGGCTTCGTGTCTTTCGACCGAATGGCTGCCATATTGGCT
>Ga0310690_10007655_pt1 | contig 13859 bp, 17 predicted proteins | sample AusTroGonzalo_MG_2_FD_207661 | JGI IMG/M metagenome (GOLD analysis project Ga0310690, IMG submission 207661) | Bovine rumen microbial communities from tropical cattle in Woodstock, Queensland, Australia - Gonzalo_04 (v2) (version 2) | ecosystem: Host-associated > Mammals > Digestive system >... | reverse complement strand
CGATCTTTGTCACAAAGTACAACTCGCCTATAACGAGAACCTGAAGGAACTACAGGCTCACGGGATGTTGCCGCTGTTTGATGCGGGCTATATCAACATCAACCGTCAATACCTGACCATCGGCATTAACGGACTGGTGGAGGCTGCCGAGTTCATGGGACTGAAGATCACGCCGAACGATGACTATCTACACTTCGTACAAGGCATCCTCGGGCTCATTGAGAAGTACAACAAGCAGTACCGCACAAAAGAGGTGATGTTCAACTGCGAGATGATTCCTGCCGAGAATGTCGGTGTAAAACATGCCAAGTGGGATCGCGAGGACGGCTACTTCGTACCACGTGACTGCTACAACAGCTATTTCTATGTGGTGGAAGACGACTCACTCACTATCATCGATAAGTTCAAACTCCACGGAGCACCTTATATCGAGCACCTGACAGGTGGTTCTGCCCTACACATGAACCTGGATGAACACCTTTCAAAAGAGCAGTATGCGCATCTGCTGAAGGTCGCTGCCAAAGAGGGATGCAACTACTTCACTTTCAATATTCCCAACACCGTCTGCAACGATTGCGGGCATATCGATAAGCGCTATCTGAAAGAGTGTCCGCACTGTCACTCAAAGAATGTGGACTACATGACACGAATTATCGGCTATCTGAAACGTGTCAGCAACTTCTCACAGGCTCGTCAGGAGGAGGCCTCACGCAGGTTCTACGCACACGCAGAATAGTCTGAATGCTCAAATACGTCAATACAGGCATCGTATTTCAAGAGATTCCCGACGAAGTGACACTGGCAATTAATATCTCTAATTGCCCGTGTCACTGTCCGGGTTGTCATAGCCATTATCTATGGGAGGACATCGGGCAACCTCTGGATGCCAAAGCTATCGATGCTTTCGTCAAACAGTTTGGCGACGACATCACCTGTATCGCCTTCATGGGAGGCGATGCCGATCCTATGGAGGTTAACCTCCTGGCGAAATACATCCATGAAAAGCACCCCCTATTCAAGGTTGCATGGTATAGTGGACGACTTCGGATCTCCCGCGAGATCAACAAGCACGACTTCGACTACATCAAGATCGGTCCATACATCCGTCATCTGGGACCACTGAAGAAGCCGACTACCAACCAACGGCTCTACAAACAAGACGAGGACGGTGAGTTCATTGATATCACCTCACGCTTCTGGAAGCGATAGACTAACCAACATATTAGACATCACTTCCACTATATTATATATATTAAATAGGTGACATATCACCATAAAAGTGGATTCTATATTTTTTCTCTAAAAAGTTTCAATATGGTGTAAGTTTTTGATTTATCAGACGACTAATGGAGTAAACAACAGAAGAAAGAAAACAGATGAAAGACTCAGCCATCGACCATGTCGCATCGCTCTGCGAGGAACAAGAACAGAAGTTCCTCGATCTCATACAACAACACAGGCAGATTATCTACAAGGTCTGTTTTATGTATGCCAACAACGATGAGGCTATCAGTGATCTCTATCAGGAAGCAGTACTGAATCTCTGGACGGCATTCCCCCGGTTCCGTGGCGAGAGCAAAACCTCGACGTGGGTCTACCGGATTTGCGTGAACACCTGTATTACCAACCTCCGCCAGACAAAGAGACGTCCTGATACGATTCCCCTGACGACATCGATGAATGAGCTTTTCCCTGACACAGCAGAAAAGGAGCAACTGCACGAACTATATACTCTTATCAACCGACTCGGCGAATTGGAACGCGCGCTTATTATGCTATGGTTGGACGAGAGGAGTTATGAGGAAATCGCAGAAATACTTGATATTTCGGTCTCGAATGTAGGTGTCCGCATTAACCGTATCAAGACGAAGCTCAAGGTCATGTCGAACAATTAGAATCAGAAACAGCAATGGATTTACAAGAACTGAAACAGAAATGGAATATACTTGATGAGCGGCTCTCAACAAGTGATGTATATAACCAGCCTATGCTCACAGAGATCATCAGACGTAAGAACAAGACCTCTTACAAAGAGATCCGCAATGGTGGTCTGATCAACCTCTTCACTGCACTTTTCTTTGCTGCAGTACTTGTCCCAATAATGCACGTCAAGGGAATCTGCCACGACACATCGTTCTACATCTTAGAGGGTGTCTGTCTTCTTTGTGTACTGATGGCAGTCTGTCGCCTCTGGATCATATCTCGCTTTAATGTGCTGAAATCACCACAGCACCAGCTCCACAACCTTATCAACTACAAACGATGTTATGCCTATGAGACCGTCTTGGGCATTCCGCTTGCAGGCAGCGGTATCTTCTTATCAATCTTTTTTGAGAATGTCGCCTCGCCAACTGGTTATTTCTTCATCGTCCTCGGTATTCTTATGGGAATAAGCTGCGGATGGATGGGATGGATAAAACACAAGACAACGATGCAGAGGATTGAGAAGAATTTAGAAGAGTTGAATGATTTTAAACAGAAATAGAATGTTTTGAGGCCATGAGAAAGATGCTATTATTTTTCGTTCTGCTTGTATCGGCAGGCATAGGAAACGCAAGAGGAGAGATGATCGTCAAGGAAACCGGTGACAGCAACCGTGTACTAGTGATGATACCTGGGTTTGCTTGTTCGGGAGATGTATGGGATGAGACGGCGGCGGCCCTCAGTCTTCAGTATCACTGTTTGCAATTGACCCTACCGGGTTTTGCGGGCGCTGTTCCAACAGAACAGCCTTCTTTCCAGAAGATGGAAGAACAGATTGTCGGTGAGTTGCTGAAGCGCCATATACAGAAAGCCTCGTTCATCGGTCATAGCATGGGCGGAGGACTGGCGATGGCTATAGCTGCCGATTACCCGGAGATGGTCGAGAGCGTCTGCATCGTCGATGCCCTTCCTTGTCTGTCTGCACTCTACAACCCCGCATTCAAAGCCAATCCTGACAAAGACTACTCCGCAGAGATCGAGAAGTTCATGTCGATGGATGATGAGCAGTATAAACGGACGCAACAGATGGGAGCAGCTACACAAACATGCAGTCCGGAAAGAATCCCAACCGTCTTGGATTGGGTCGCAAAAACAGACCGACTGACATACATTAGCATGTATCACAGCTATAGCAATACCGACCTACGTGAGGCACTTAATAGGGTCAAGACAAAAATGCTTGTATTACTCGAACCACAGTTCCGAGGTATCGAGAACATGGTCAGAAACCAATTCGCGGCCAACAAGGACACAGAGATCCACTTTGCGACGAAAGGTCTTCATTTCATCATGTACGACGATTGGGATTGGTATATCGACCATATTATGAGTTTCTTTAACTACCACGTGGATAAAGCCGTCTAAGGTGTATGTACAAACGACTTGTTCTCATGACTTATACAACAAAACGGCATCTTAATGAAATTTCCCGTTCATCATATTGTGGTATTGCAGACTTTTTATTACCTTTGCAAGTAGCCAATAACTTTTAAAAGACAAAATGAAAAAGAAAACGTATAAAAAACCTTCGATGAGGGTTGAGTGCTTTAAACAACAGCCCACGCTGCTGAAACAAACTAGCTATCATTATCAAGGTGGCCCGGATGATTGATGAAGAGCAAACGCCAAGGCATCTCCCTGTTGATGTATCTTAAGTCTCTTGATTTACACCGCCTATAAGAAGACAAGCGATGATTATCTAACATATCATCGCCTGTCTTTTTTCTTCTATTTGCCTTTCAAATGTTAAATAATGCACTTACATGAAAGATTTCTCCCATAATATTTGGTTTATATTATAAACTTGTTTATCTTTGCACCGTGATTCGAACACATAAGGTCGAGGCCAGTCTATCTGCAGGAGCCTGGGCGAGACCGGAGAACAAGTAAACTAAGTCTGTAACATCAAACAACGTAAAGACAATGGAAGAAAATAACAATCTGACTGCCGAGCGCAGTCTGGAGATAATCACAGAACAGATTGAGCGCAGTCGTCGCTCTATTACAAAGAATTCAGTATGGTCACTCATCTGGTGGGGATCATGGATCATCGTATTTTCCCTTTTAATCGCCTACCTGGGTCAGGCATGGAAAGACCTATGGGGCTTAATGTTAGTTATTTGTGCCGTTGGACAATGGTTTATCAGCAGGAGAAAGGAACCAGCCCCAAAGAGTTTTATCGGCAAGACGATAGGACAGGTATGGACCACATTCGGCCTCTTCTTCGGTACCATCGGTGTCATTCTCGGTTTCGGTGGATGTGGTGTCTTGCCAGCAGAACTGGTCCTACCCGACGGGCACATCTGTCTCAACATCACCAGTATTATATCACTCGGTTTTGGTATTGCCGCCACTATCACGGGATTCGTTCTTGAAAACCGGATTATGCAGATATGTGGTATCATTGCTGGCTTAGGCGGATTTTTTACAACCATGCAATATCCCCAGATAGACCAACTCTATGTGATGGCGGCTGTGGCCTTCGTCGGTCTTGTCATCCCCGGACTCATCATTAAGATACAAACAGGTATCAAGGTCGACTAGCCTATGTTCCAGCCATTAGACCCACTACTGCACTCTGAGCTACGACTGGCCGTCATGTCGTTGCTCATCAGTACCGAAGAAGCTGAGTTCCCCTACATCAAGGAACAGACGGGAGCTACGGCGGGCAATCTGAGTGTGCAGGTAGACAAGCTATCAGCGGCAGACTACATCGAGGTAGAGAAGACTTTCAAGGGCAAGCGTCCTTGCACCGTCTGCCGCATCACTGACAAAGGACGGCAAGCGTTCGAGGCTTATATTGAGGCACTGAAAAGCTATCTCCACAAATAACCATGGTGGAGCATAGCATAAAGACAGGTGGTCATCCCACCTGGTCAGACGAATGATGCCGAAATCATAAAACATCAGCGAGACAAACAATTATAATTTGTTCATCTCGCTGATGTTCTGATAATAGACAAGCACTTACTGTCTAATACTCATCCTCGTTGAAAACTTGGTTTCCGACGATTCTATACTGATTTTCAATTACTTGCATCATCCTTAACTATTTTTAGCCAAATAAACCGCATGGTCTGAGGCGGTCAGAGGCGATTCATTGGCAGGTTGGACAAACTTATTCTTTTGGCAGCAAAAGGACAATATATTGAATGAGAGAACTGCATCATCATTTGTTAATTGTTCGTAAAATAACGAATAAGTATTTGGAATTTTAAATTATTGTTCGTATCTTTGCGAACAAATTTCAAGGTTATGGATAAGAAATATACAGAGAAACAAGAGAAGTTGGCTCGGTTTGCTAAGGCTCTGGGGCATCCGGCACGGATTGCGGTGATGCAGTTCCTGGCGAAGCAGGAGGAGTGTTACTTCGGCGACATCCACGAGGAATTGCCGATAGCGAAGGCTACAGCGTCGCAGCATCTGTCAGAGCTGAAGGATGCAGGGCTGATACAGGGTACAATCGAGGTGCCGAAGGTGAAGTATTGCATCAACCACGAGAATTGGCAGCTAGCTCAGGAACTGTTCAAGGAGTTCTTCGGTACAGTCATCTGCAAGGGAAAAGGGTGCTGCGGCAAATAGTCTGTTTGAATACAGACTCCTTTCGCGCACCCTATTATTAGATAAATAATGTTCGTTGTTTTGCGAATTACAAATAATATATAAAGGTATGAAAAGAACATTAATATTGATGCTGGTCAGCCTGCTGATGCTGGCTTGCGGTGAGAAATCGAATGCCGTGACTGCAAAGGAGCAGGCAGCGGGAGTGAAGGACTATGTGGAGGTACTGTACTTCCATGGTAAACAGCGGTGCGTGACGTGTCGCTCTATCGAGAAGAACACGAAGGACATGCTTGATGCGAAGTTTGCCGACAAGATGCAGCAGGGCAAGGTGGTGTGGCGAGTGATTGACATATCTCAAAGTGAGAATGCGAGGATTGCTGAGAAATACGAGGTGACGTGGTCATCGCTATTTGTGGTGAGCCACAAGAACGGCAAGGAGCAGGCAGAGAACCTGACGGAGTTTGCCTTCGGACACTCGCGGATGCAGCCGGAGCAGTTCAAGTCGGGTGTGGAAGCGAAAATCAAGGAAGCTCTGAGATAGCGTATGGAGTGGCTACAGACTTTGCTCGACAACAGCAATGTGCCCATATTGACGGTGTTCCTGCTGGGTCTGCTGACGGCTCTGTCGCCCTGTCCGCTGGCAACGAACATCGCCGCCATCGGGTACATCGGCAAGGACATCGCCGAACGTCGCAGCGTGTTCCGCAAGGGGCTGCTCTATACGTTGGGGCGCATCGTTGCCTACACACTATTGGGTGTGGTGCTCATTGGCATCATCCGCAGCGGAGCCTCGCTGTTCGGTGTGCAAAAGTTCATCGGCACGTGGGGTGAGATGCTGCTTGGGCCGCTTCTGATAGTCATCGGACTGCTGATGCTGTTCGGTCATCGGTTGAACCTGCCGCAGTTTGGATTCAGCGGCAAGGGCGAGCGCATTGCCAGGAAAGGCGGCTGGGGCGCATTCCTGCTGGGCATGCTCTTCGCGATGGCGTTTTGCCCCACAAGCGGCATGTTTTACTTCGGCATGCTCATCCCCATGTCGGCTACGGCTCAGATGGGCTACTTGCTGCCCATTGTCTTTGCCGTTGCTACTGCCCTGCCTGTGCTCATCGTAGCCTGGCTACTGGCGTTCAGCGCCGGGGAGATAGGTCGCTTCTATGGGCGCGTCAAGACAATAGAACGCTGGGCGACCCTCATTGTCGCCGTGCTTTTTATCTTCGTCGGAATTTACGAATGTTACACAGTTTATTTTTAAAATGGAAAATACCGAAATCAGTTTCTTTCAGAAGTATCTCACCATTTGGGTGACGCTATGCATCGTGGTTGGGATTGCTGTCGGGATCTTCTTTCCCTGCATACCCTATGCGCTAAGTTGCTACGAGTATGCTCACGTGTCGATACCCGTAGCCATCCTTATTTGGCTGATGATTTATCCGATGATGCTCAAGGTGGATTTCGAGAGCGTCAAGAACGTGGGGCGCCACCCAAAAGGACTTGTCGTAACCTGCGTCACCAACTGGCTCGTCAAGCCGTTCACGATGTTCGGTATTGCATGGCTGTTCTTCCATGTGGTGTTCAAGGCTCTCATTCCAGAGTCGCTGGCTGGCGAGTATGTGGCCGGAGCCGTACTGCTTGGTGCAGCACCATGCACGGCGATGGTCTTCGTGTGGTCACAGCTGTCAAAGGGTGATGCTGCCTATACGCTGGTACAGGTGGCTGTCAACGACCTGATCATCCTCGTGGCCTTTGCGCCTATTGTCGCCTTCCTGTTGGACGTGGGTGGTGTCTCGATTCCCTGGGACACACTACTGCTTTCCGTCCTGCTCTTCGTGGTGATTCCGCTCGTTGCAGCCATGGTCACACGCAGGCTGGTCATCAGCAGACGAGGCAGGAAATACTATGAAGAGACGTTTGTGCGCAAGTTTGATAACGTAACCCCGTGCGGATTACTACTCACACTCATTCTTCTCTTCTCGTTTCAGGGTGAGACCATTCTCCAGAACCCTGTACACATCCTGCTGATAGCCGTGCCGCTCGTCCTGCAGACGTTCCTCATATTCACCATCGCCTACGGATGGGCATGGGTGTGGCGGTTGCCCCATTCTGTTGCAGCACCGGCAGGAATGATCGGAGCCAGCAACTTCTTCGAGTTGGCAGTGGCTGTGGCCGTATCTCTCTTCGGTTTGCAGTCGGGTGCGGCCTTGGCAACGGTGGTCGGCGTACTGGTAGAGGTTCCCGTCATGCTGTTCCTGGTGAGAATAGCCAATCAGACAAGACATTATTTTAAATAAACAACATAATATGGAAATCAAGGTTTTAGGCTCTGGGTGCAGCCGTTGTCACAAGGCACTCGAAGTAGTAGAGAAAGTAGTGAAAGAAAATGGAGTAGATGCCCAGGTGGAGTACGTCACCGACATTATGAAAGTAATGGAGTATAACATCATGGCTACTCCTGCCGTAGTCGTTGATGGAGTGGTAAAAATCAAAGGTACAGTCCCATCAGAGGCTGATGTGAAGAAACTGCTGGGCTTATGATTCAGACTTTTGCCGACTGGTTGATCTTTGAGGTCATGGGGCTGAGTGCGGATAGTCGTCTCGGCTCAGCCCTCGACTTCTTCGTCTATGACTCACTGAAGATACTGATGCTGCTGTTCCTCATCAGCGCATTGATGGGGGTGGTGAATGCCTACTTCCCGACAGAGCGACTGAGGAACTATCTCATGACTCACCGTCTCTATGGCTTGCAGTATCTGCTTGCCTCACTCTTCGGAGCCATCACGCCGTTCTGCTCTTGCTCGTCGATACCGCTCTTCATTGGTTTCGTAAAGGGCGGTATACCTCTGGGCGTAACTTTCGCATTTCTCATCACCTCGCCATTGGTCAACGAGGTGGCCGTAGCCATGTTCCTCGGCTCCTTTGGCATCAAAGTAACGGCAATCTACGTCATGAGTGGTATTCTGTTAGGCATGATTGGTGGTGTGGTACTCGGACATATGCGTCTGGAGCCGCTGCTTTCCTGCTGGGTTAAGCAGATACAAGCTCAGTCATCTGCTCAAACAGCAGAATGGGAAGGGGAAAAAGTTTCGTTTTTCAACCGCTTACCTCAGATACTGCGCGATTCATGGAATATCGTCAAGGGCGTACTCGTCTATGTGTTGATTGGTATTGGCATCGGAGCTGCGATGCACGGCTATGTGCCTGAAGGTTTCTTCGAGACCTACATGTCGCGCGACAACTGGTTTGCCATACCGTTGGCCGTCATTTGTGCCGTCCCGATGTATGCCAATGCTGCCGGCATCGTGCCCGTCGTCGAGGTCTTTGTCGCCAAGGGCATTCCCCTCGGCACCGCCATCGCTTTTATGATGGCCGTAGTGGGACTCTCGCTGCCAGAAGCCACGCTGCTGAAGAAAGTGATGACCTGGCGACTCATAGCCATCTTTTTCGGGATAGTCACACTGTTCATCATCCTCTCGGGCTACCTGTTCAATATAATCCTATGAACAACTTCCAAAATGAATCTCGCCCTTAGTGCAGGGTTAAGGGCGAGATTTCAGTTTATAATATCATTACAGATGAAACCCTCGACTTCGACTTTGATGTCGTTCTTTCTTCATGTCCCGTGTGATATAGGAGAGTTGTCCCTTTACACGCTCAGACTCATCGGCTTTCAAGAAGGGACGTGAGGCGTTGAATATCTCATCTGCGGCCTTCTCCTTATCCGGCTGACCATTCATATAGCGTTTGACATCACCCTCCTGACGAGCACTAAAACTGCGATAGCCAGACTGAACATAATCGATAACTGCATTTACGGCACCTCGCAACAGTTCAGAGAGGGTTGAAAGATAATGACCAAGCCGTTCACGATAATCATTGATGATGCTGTCCTTTAGACGGATAATCCTGTCTTTCTCTTGATTGTCCTGCTGATGGCGGAATACCTCACCCTTATACTTGCCCTGCAAATCCTCAATTTGCTTATCCTTCTCTGCAAGTTGCTGGGTATGGTGGTTCCGTTCAGCATCTAAAGCCTTTTGATATTGACGCTGCATGGCTGCTTTTTGCTTTGGCAGTTCCTCTTTCAGGCGCTTATTTTCTTTCTCCATATCAGCATACTTGCCCTTACCAAAAAGGTTGGCCACTCCAGAAACGATGGCATTGCCATTCTCTGTATTCAGTCTATCCCGTTTCTCGGCAATCTCGTTGTCAAGTTCAGCACTCTGCTTTCTCTGATTAGCCAAGATGAAGTCTTTTCGTTCCAGATGTTCGGCACCCGTCTCTTCCTTGCGTTTGCCTCTCTCCATCTCCAATGTCTCTGCAACCATATCCTGAATTTGGGACATGTCATCGGCATTCAGTTTGAAGGACTTGCCTGTCTGGTGGTCTATCCAGTCCCAGATGATATGCGCATGGAGGTTTGGCTGCCATGTCGATTTGTCCTCTGGATTCTCATAATGCCCTTCATCTCTGTGCATGTGTATCTGGATGGCTCTGATGCCCCACCTCTCATGCACTCGATTGACATAGTTCAACAAATCGTCCATCTTGGTGTCTGGCTTGATGTTTACCACACCCTCACGAATGGGACTACTGCCTTTACGGACTCTCGTTTTACCATTTTTGTCCTTATACTCCACATCCTTCTCCTGCATGGCCCTGCCAGTTTTTTCCTTGACCAATGCCTTCAAATAGTCGTAGTGCTGCTGAAGGGTAACACCCTCCATGCCAGGTGCGATATAGATTTCGTTATTGTGGGTCAATTCAAGACGTACATATATCCGTGCTGGATCGAGTGACTTGATATAGTCCTCGTCCCTTCTATTGTGTCGTTCGCACTGAGCAATGTTGCACGGCTTGATGTGCTCAGATGCTTTTGCTGTTGTACTCATATCAATTCCTGTTTTTATGAAAATCTGTATTTATATAATTCTGTAATTTGTAGTTTCTGCATTTCCTCTTAAGGGGGTATCGGGGTGTTAACCCTGATTGGAGGGTGCAGGGAGAGAGTCACTTCCTGCTCAGGGTTCTTAGGGGCAGATGCCACTGAGCGGGGCGGTCAAGGGGGAGGGTCACCCCCTTACGAGGTTCCATAGGGCAAGCAGCCCTTGGTGGGTTCTTAGGGCAAAGCCCTGAGTCCCTCGGAAGAGCCCACTAACTACGAAAGCGTAGCGTGTAGTTATAGTGGGCTATATCAAGGGCAAGCCCTTCATTCCCCTGCACGCACATTTCGTTACCAACGGAGACCAGGCAGAGAACCCGTGTAGTGTGATTCTTCTTCGTTGCATATCTCCAGCCCCAGTTTGTCAACAAGTAGTTTGACTGCCACATTCCGTCTTATCATGTCAGCCAGAATCTCATGAGGGGTAGCTTTCATCAGGAAGAAGTCAGCTATATCAAGGCCAGCGCCACGATGCTCGTCGGTAGCCTGTTCCTCTATCGCTTCGGACATGAGGACTCGTTTGCAGATGGGTATCAAAACCTGTGCTTTCTTCTGCCACTTCTCTTTTCCGCCAAGGTCAGGAAAGAGCACAACGTTTCTTCCCCGGAGTACCTGCATCGTTTTCTCATTGAAGCAACCATCCATGCCACCAGTTGCCAGCCATAAGAAATCGGGCATAAAGTGAGACATGATAAGAGCCGTCTTTTCACTTTCCACAATGCCGACATAGGCTGTGGGCCTTTCTCTAAGGAGATGTTCGCCAAACAGGCACTGAACCAGATGGAAGTCTGGCAACTTCAGGGCTGAGTGTGCCCATGTAACCTGACTCATCGGCTCTTTGATGCGATGACCAGTCTCTCGATTGTAGCCCATCAGCTTACCAGACCGTACGTTCCCGTTGATATCTATCTGCCAGAACACGGTACATCCTCCCCACATCTTCCCAGTACCGACAATGTAAAGTTGGAATATCCGCTTGGTTTCTTCCCTGCCAATGACTCCACAGAGATAGGCATAGAGAGGATTGATGTTGAAACAGGCAATGCTTTTCTCCACAATCTCATAGGGAATGAGTGACTGCTCTACAGGCTGAGATTCCTTTTTCCTTCTTGTTATCTCCACCTTATTATATATATGGGAGTCATTTTCCTTCCAATCCTTGGGTGCCTTGTCTGGATTATCATGGAAATAGTCCTTGGGAGTGTAGTGGTAGCCGCAACTGTTCTCATGGTCGCAACGGCCAACAGTGTTCGGAAACTCGATGATTCCTTGTTCATCAACATAACGAACGAAGCAACGTGGTTTCTTGCAGTTGGGACATGTACCCTTACTGCCAGGCTTATACTTCTGGAGATGGAATCTGAAATCACTCATTGTTGCCTCCTTTCTGTGCATCAGTTGCACTCTGCACTTCTGCACTTTGCACTTCCTTTTCACAGAAGGGTTCTGATACATCAGAATCCGAAAGTGCAGAAGTGCATTGTGCAGATGTGCAATCAGTAACAATCTTTGAATAAACTCCCTGCTTCTCCCTTTTTATCGAGGGATGGCTGCATTCGCTTAATCGCTTAAGTGAACTATAGACCGTACGGCGTGAAAGTCCCAGCCTCATGCCCGCTGCCTCTGCCTCGGCTGATGTAAAGCTATCACCAACAAGGGATAACCAATCGTCTCCGTTCCTTGGCATAGATTCTGATGGAGTCGAAGCTTTAGCACGCTGATAGGATTCCTCGAAATAGTCTATAAGCCTTATTGCTCCTATGACAGAATCAATGTCTATGGCATCCAACTGACACTCACCGGTTGACCATCGTATCACCTGAAGGATAAGAGCCAGACGGGCAGCGTTGCCGTTGAGTTTCATCTGACGGCTCTCAACTTCGTTATCGTCCTCGATAGCATTCACCTTGTCTATGATGGTGTTGTTCCAGTGGTAGAAGTATTTCATCGCATCTTCTTTCATCTGGATCTCCTTCGGATTGGCTGTTACACCGTCTTCACTGAGTTGAATAGGAATATTCAAGACCTTCTGGATATAGTATGTCCAGGTTGCCATCGTATTGGGACGCTTTCTTTGGTCTATGCCGACCTGCCATTTGGGAATCTTCTTGTTCTTTGGGAATACAAACAGGAAACGGTCTGTCAGTCCATTGGCTTCGTACTCCTTCTTGAAGATCTCGTCAAGGATGTTGGTCTGAATGCCACCAATCAGGTTGATACAAGGATGGCAAATACTCATGGGAAAGGCTTCTGACTTTCTGACCGCCTTCAACGGCTGACCGCTATAAGCAGACAGCAGATCCTCTATCAGATTACTCTTGGCACTATAACGCTTTACCGAGTTGAACAATGCCACCACCTCGTCAACAAGCAGCACGATACCGCGTGGATTGTCGTAATGGATGCTTAACATGGCCTCTGGGGTGAAGTCGGAAATGATGGTTTGCACCAGACGGGGCTTCTCCATAGGTTCCATTACCTCGCCATCCTTCTTTACTGTCTGCTGCTGGGCATATAGGTCATACTCCTTATGTGCCTTATCGAGCAACAGACGGTCGTTCTCACGGATGGGCTGGTAAAGGAAACCTAATGGCGGTGTCTTGCCAAGTCCAGGCCTGCCTACCAATATCATAAAGAGGGCGCAACTGCTAACCCAGTTGCCTTTAATCTTCACATGGTAGGTATTACCAATGGCTGTGGCGTAGGCAGAGAGAATGATGGAAGCCGTGTACTCCAGGTTATAGTTCTCGTAAGTCACCAGATCATAGATGATCTTCTGTATGCGCTCAGGGAACACATCCATAGGGAAACCTGTTTCTGCGACTCCTTCCACCTCAGCATGGATTTGATTAACCAGATGGTCAGTATCAATCACCATACATCACCTCCTTTCCTCTCTGGTAAGTTTGGATTGGTGGCAAAAGCCTCATAATGGAATTTGCGCAAGAACTTGTTTACATCGTCTTGCGTATACCAATACTTATCGCCTTCACGCGAATAGCCTATATAGCCATTGTCACGTAACTTCTTTAAGTACCTATCCTTAACTTGAAGCAAGTCCATCAGTTCCTTATTGCTATAGAGCTGACGTGTGCATAATTGCTTCGCGCTGACAGGAGAGTCGTTTTTTCCTGTCAGGATTGAGAGGATCTTTTCTAAAAGTTCCTTCTCAGAAAAATCACTAATTTTTGTCTTCATCGAAAAAAAGTGCTATGGCTCCAGAGCTTGATTGCACACTCAAGTCCTTTGCCGATTAATATTATGCAGAGCAATTGTGCACTTGCGTCTGCGTTTATCGGCGGCAAAGGTACCTATATTGCCATAGACACGGTGTTAGCCTAAATTTGGCTAACACTGCATAACATGTTAGGATGGT
>Ga0310690_10007652_pt1 | contig 13860 bp, 9 predicted proteins | sample AusTroGonzalo_MG_2_FD_207661 | JGI IMG/M metagenome (GOLD analysis project Ga0310690, IMG submission 207661) | Bovine rumen microbial communities from tropical cattle in Woodstock, Queensland, Australia - Gonzalo_04 (v2) (version 2) | ecosystem: Host-associated > Mammals > Digestive system >... | reverse complement strand
GGCAGCAGTCTGAAGACCCCTCGGCCATGGCCATTCCACAGCAGCGGGGCACAGGGCGCACCCTGCGCGTGGCCACCTATCCTGCCATGCCCCCGTTCAATTTCATTAATTACGGGAAACCGTCGGGTTTGGAACCGGCTCTGCTGACGGAGTGGGCTAACCGTCGCAACTGGCAACTGGAGTTTCTCATCATGGACTTCGCCTCGCAGATACCTGCCGTGCAGACGGGCAAGGTTGATATGGCCATGGGTGCTATCAGCATCACCGAGGAGCGACAGAAGCAGGTGCTCTTCTCAGACGGCTATATCGATTCGCACATCGTGCTCATCACACGGAAAGGGGAAGCGGGGATACTCACCAATCCGTCACAGTCGTCAGCCACCGAGAAGGATGGAAACCTATGGCCATGGGCTGTGGCCCTCCTTATTATAATAATAAGTAGCGGTGCATGGCTCTTCATCCGCCGTAAAGCATCACCGGGAACTCCCACCTCTCACCCCTCACCTCTCATCTCTGAAGACCCCATACTCCGCATCTCCCACTTGAAGAAAAGTTATGGCAGCCTCGACGTGCTGCGCGACATTACTACTGATGTGCGTCGCGGTGAGGTCATCTCCATTATCGGTCCGTCTGGCACGGGCAAGAGTACTTTCCTGCGCTGCCTGAACCTGCTGGAGCAACCCACCGGCGGCAGTATCGTCGTCGATGGCGAGGACATTCTCGCCAGGGGCTATCCCGTCAATAGGCTGCGCCAGAAGATGGGCATGGTGTTCCAGTCGTTCAACCTCTTCGAACATAAGACCGTACTGGAGAATGTCATCTTCGCACCTTGTCAGCTGCTTCATCAACCAGAGGAGGATGCACGTGAAGAAGGACTCGCACTGCTGCGCAAGGTAGGACTGGCAGAGAAGGCCGATGTCTATCCCTCAAGTCTCTCCGGGGGTCAGAAACAGCGTGTGGCCATCGCCCGCAGTCTGGCCATGAAGCCCGACGTCATCCTCTTCGACGAACCCACATCGGCTCTCGACCCGACGATGGTAGGAGAAGTACTCAGCGTCATTCGCCAGTTGGCCAAGGAAGGTATGACCATGCTCATCGTCACCCACGAGATGAAGTTCGCCCATGACGTAAGCACACGCATCTTCTTCATGTACGATGGCTATATCCACGAGGACGGCTCGCCCGCGCAGATCTTCGAGGCACCCGTCCACAGTGCCACCAAGGCCTTCATACAGCGCATCCGCAAGGAAGTGTTCGAGATTGGCGGTCCCGACTTCGACTTCCTCGGCATGCACTCTGCCATGAGTGCCTTCTGCCATAAGTACGGCATCGCCGAGAAACAGGAGAAGGCAGAGCGACTGACGGACAAGATGCTCGACGATGTAATGGCTCAGTACCGTCCCATCACCGTCCGCATCACACACAGCGAACAGTCGGACATCACTGCATTGGACTTCATGGTGGAGCAAATGACCGCCACGCCACTCACCGACGCACATCGCAGCGAACTCTCTGCCCTATGCCAACAAGTAATAGAGGAACCTACCAAGCGAGGCTTCCGAGTGAAACTGATTATGTAAACTCATCAAACAGACTAAAACAAAAACAATATGAACGGAACAGAACGTGTTTATATCATCTTCAAGGAGTTGAATCATATTCCGCGTCCTTCTCATCACGAGGAGAAGGTAGCCGACTATCTATGCCAGTTCGCCGAACGGCTTCATCTGGTGTATGAACGCGACAAGGAAAACTGCGTGGTGATTCGCAAGCCAGCCACCCCTGGGTATGAAACGGCTGACCCCATCGTGCTGTTGAACCACATGGACATGGTATGCGTGGGGATGAACGACCCGCTCAACGATCCTATCGAGGCCTACGTTGAGGATGGGTGGATGAAGGCCAAGGGCACGTCACTGGGAGCCGACAATGGCATAGGCCTGTCGATGGCATTAGCAGTACTCGAAGATGACAGTATCGTACATCCAGCATTGGAGGTGATGACAACCACTAATGAGGAGGACGGTATGTCGGGAGCTGCCGGGCTGAGTAAGGACTTCCTGAAAGGCCGCAAGGTCATCAACCTCGACTCGGAAGATTACGACACCATCACGACTGGTGCCGCAGGTGCCTGTCTGCAGTTCCACCGCATTCCGATAGAGAGGTTGCCAGTTACGGATGATCATTGCAACTGGTATCGTATCACGATTGAGGGCGGACTGGGCGGTCACTCAGGCGTAGACATCAATAAGGGACGTTGCAGTGCCGTGATTCCCGCCATGGCCATTCTTAAGGCAGTCTGTCAAGAGGAAGCAGTCGATGTATCAGAAATAGAGATCGGTGAAGCCAATGCCTCGATTGCCTCAAAGGGTGAGATCATGATTTGCACAACATCCGCGGCTGCTGAGGCTTTCAAAAAGCAGATAGACAGCATTAACCGGCAACTAAGTGAAACATATCCACAAGACCCAAAAATCAGTTGCAACCTTGAGGCGTGCGGCGGGCGGAATACTAAGATTCCCAAAGAGACAATAGCGTCACTCGTCGATAGTCTGGAACAGGTGCCGCAGGGCGTGGTAAAGATGAGCGAGGCCATGCCTGGCACGGTGGAGACTTCGAATAACGTTGGACGAATCTCTACTGAAGCAGACCATATCTTTGTTTCAACACATACCCGTAGTTTCATCGATGCGGATATGGACAGCCTCAGCAAGGATATTGCCAGCACATTGATGGCTGTTGGTGCAGAATCTGAAGTCATCATGTCGGCTCCCGCCTGGCAGGAGAATCAACAATCGCCCTTCCTCGCACTGGTCAGCAACACATTCCAGGATGTGCTTGGCTGGCGTCCCCGAATGGTAGCCATGCATTTCGTACTCGAAGCAGGTTTCTTCGTGCAGCACTATCCAGGCATTCAGATAGCCAGCATCGGTCCGCGTATTGTGGAACCCCATTCCACCAGCGAACGGGTAGAGTTGAAAACCATAGCCGACATCTGGCAGGTACTGCTTGAATTGTTAAGAAGGAACTGGTGATAAGAAAACTATTAACAAATAACGATAGAAGAATGATGGAAACGTATAAACAAATTGACCTGAACGACTATGTTCAGACGGGCGAGGGCGGAACATCCCTCACCTACACACATAAGAAGCACCCCACGATGGCAAAACTCTTCAATCCTGGTAACGAGGCCGAGTTGGCAGAAAAGGAATTCCTGACATCACGTGCCGTCTTCGAGATGGGCGTACCTACGCCAGAGCCCTTCCATTTGGTGACCGATGGGAATCGCCGAGGCGTGGAGTACGAACTGATTAGCAACAAGCGCTCGTTTACGCGTATCATCTCACAGGAGCCGGGAAGACTGGAGGAGATTTCTCTGGCTTTCGCCCGCATGGTTCTGGACTTGCATGCCAAAAAGGCCGATACGTCGCGCTTCCCGTCTATCAAAGAAACGCTCCTCCACTTCTATCTGGAGAAGAACCTGGTGAGCGAGGAGTACAAACAGCGTGCTCTGAATTTCTTAGACAATGCTCCCGATGCCGATACCTGTCTGCACGGCGACCTCCATATCGGCAATGTCATCACCGACGGCCAGCGCAACCTCTGGATTGACCTTGGGCAGTTCAGTTATGGTGTACCAGAGTGGGACTTGGGGTGGATGTGGACCATCTGCAATCGTATGGACGGTAAGCGGAGTGACTTTATTCTCCATGTCACCCCAGAGATACTAAAAGCCCACTGGAACATCTTCATCGCAGCCTACTTGGGAACAGACGATCAGGCAGCCATTGGCCAATACACCAAACGGATCATGCCGTTCTATGCCGTCAAACTGCCCTATATGTACGACTTGCTTGTCCAAGGGCGGCTCCCTAAAGAAGCGTTTAAGCCGTTGTCACAGATGATAGGATGAATGACCTGAGTGAAAACGATGCTGTAGAGGTTGTCATGTACTATATCAATCGCACAAGCAAGTAAGCATTGTGAGATTATCGAGTAAGACAATAAAATAAAAAGAAATTGTTGGCGCTTTCGGGGATTATTTGTATTTTTGCAAACGAAACATATAATAACTACGACGTTCTATGATTTTAGATACAACACTTTTAGACCGTGCCATTGTTTTCGCGGTCCGCGCCCATGCCGGGACTGAGCGCCGCGGCAAGGGATTCCCCTACATCGTTCACCCCATGGAGGCGGTGGAGATTGTAGCAACGATGACATGCGATCAAGAACTGTTAGCCGCAGCCGCCCTGCACGATACCGTGGAGGATACCGACGCGACCTTAGAGCAGATCCGAGCCGAGTTCGGCGACCGTGTGGCCGCGCTTGTGGCCTCCGAGAGCGAAGACAAAGGCTGTGGCGTCAGCAAGGAGGAAAGTTGGCATTCCCGCAAGCAGACTGCCATCGAACGTCTTACCTGTGCCTCACTCGACTCCAAGATCGTGGCTCTTGGCGATAAACTTTCTAATATGCGTGCTATTGCCCGCGACTATGCCATGCAGGGGGATATGCTCTGGAACCTCTTTAACGTCAAGGATCGCAAAGAGCACGAATGGCACTACCGGGGACTGGCCGATGCGCTCAGTGAACTGAAGGATACATTCGCTTACAAAGAGTTCAAACAACTCGTCAATCAGGTATTTGGAGAGATTGAACATTGAAATAATTATGACTAAGAAACTATGGATATTGGCAGCCGTCTTTTTCGTCTTCACCAATATGGCAAAGGCGCAGGAGGAAACCATCGTGTTCACACCCCAGTGGACGGCGCAGGCCCAGTTCGCCGGCTACTACGTGGCTGAGGCGAAGGGGTTTTACCGCGAAGCGGGAGTGAAGGTACGCATCGAACACCCGTCGGCTACGCAGCCCGCCATGAGCCGTCTGCGCAAGAACGAATGTCAGGCCACGACGCTACAACTCTGTCAGGCGTTGGAGATCGTGGATGAAGGCATCCCCCTGGTCAATATCCTTCAGACATCAATGAACAATGCGATGGTTATTGTCTCTGCCCGTGACAAGGACCCGCTGACGCAGAAAGGAGCCCGTGTCGGCATTTGGAGCGTCGGCTTCGGTCAGTTAGCCATCTGTATGAGCATCAAAGACCATCTGGACTATGAATGGGTGCGCTTTGCCCAGAACGTCAATCTTTTTATTGCCGGAGCCCTCGATGCCACGCTGGCCATGAGTTACAATGAGTACTACCAGTTGGTTCAGGCGGGCATCAAGATGAACGACAAGAACGTGTATCGCTTCTGCGACCACGGCTATAACGTGCAGGAGGATGGTGTCTATATGACCCGCGACTATTATGTCCAACATAAGGATCAGGCGCGCCGTTTCGCCCAGGCCAGCAGAAAAGGGTGGGAATGGGCCGCCGAGCACCCTGACGAAACACTGGACATCGTGATGCAGTACGTTGACAAGAACCACATTGCCACCAACCGCGTAATGCAGCGTCTGATGCTCAAGGAGATACTTCGCCTGCAGGTGGACCGCGAGTCTAAAAAACGCGAGTTCAGGTTGCGCCCCGACATGGTGCGGCAGGCCAGCAGTCTGATGGTGGAGAATCAGATGTTGGGTCGCGAAGTGACCTATCAGGAACTAATCCCTCAGAAGTAAGGAGGCACGAGTATGAAAAAAATCATCGCATATATCCGTCGTAAGCTATCCGTGAGGGTCAGTCTGTGGGTTGTGTTTTTTGCCGCCATTATCTTCATCGCAGCCCTCGGCTTCCTGTTTTATCAGGCCCGTGAGACTGTGCGCCAGGAGGCTGTCAGTCGTGCCACACAAATTCTCGACAAGACATCTCTGCGCGTTGATAGCATCTTGAACCGTGTGGAGGTGGCTTCTACCATGACGAAATGGCTTGTGGAGCGCCATCCCGATAAGTCCGACTCTATGTTTGTATATAGCCGCAGTATGCTAGAGAACAATCCCGACTTCTACAACTGCTCCATTGCCTTTGAGCCTTATTACTTCAAGGATAGGGGGCTCTATTGCTCCGCCTACACCAAATTCATCGGTGACACCATCCGCACCATACAGGGCGGCAGTGAAAACTACCAATACTTCTTTACGGACTGGTATCTGATGCCCAAACTGCTTGGTCGCCCCTGCTGGACAGAGCCTTACATGGATCTCGATGTCGCTACCAACACCAGTGAGATGGTGACCAGCTACTGTCTAGCTATTACCGATAAAAAAGGCCAGATGATTGGTGTTATCAACACCAGTCTGTCGCTGAACTGGCTCTCGCAGACCATCTCATCCATCAAGCCCTATCCCCATTCCTATAGTATTATGATAGGTCGTGGCGGCACTTACTTTGTACATCCCGATACGACGAAGATTACCCGTCAGACCATCTTCACCCAGACACTGGAGCAGCCCGACACGGCTCTGACCGCCCTAGGCTATGCCATGCAGCACGGTGAGGAGGGTATGAAGCAGATGAGTATCAATGGCGAAGACTGTTATGTATTCTACAAGCCTCTCGGTAAGACGGGATGCTCGATGGCCATCGTCTGTCCGGAGAGTGACATCTTTAGCGGCTTCGACCGTCTGCGTCGCACGATTATGACCATCGTCATCGTTGGTCTGCTACTGATGCTGTACTTCTTCATCCGTATTATCACCCGCGAACTGCAGCCCCTCCGACGGTTGGCCAAAGAGGCCGAGACCATCGCTTCCGGGCAGTTTGATGCTGAATTACCAGACTTCCAGCGCATCGACGAGATAGGCCAGTTGAGCCAGTCGTTTGGAAACATGCAGCAGTCGCTGGTGAAATACATCGAAGAACTGAAGGAAACTACAGCCCAGAAGGCTTCAATAGAGAGCGACCTCCGCATTGCCAGCGGCATACAGATGGGCATGCTGCCCAAGAAGTTCCCCACCAGGGACGACCGCGACGACGTGCAGCTCTTTGCCTCACTGACACCTGCCAAGGAGGTGGGCGGTGACCTGTTTGACTTCTATTTCCGCGACGAGAAACTCTTTTTCTGCATCGGCGACGTGTCGGGTAAGGGCGTCCCCGCCTCGCTCTTCATGGCCGTTACCCGCTCCACTTTCCGAACCGTATCGGTCCACGAGTCGATGCCAGACCGTATCGTTACCACGATGAACAAGACCATCGCCGACATGAACAAAACCTTCATGTTCGTGACCCTTTTCGTCGGTGTGCTCGACCTACCCACAGGCCGTCTGCGCTACTGCAACGCCGGCCACGATGCCCCATTGCTCGTCGGTGCAGGCGTAGGCGAACTGCCCTGCGACTCGAACATCCCCGTCGGCTTCAGACCTGAATGGAAGTTCTCCCTCCAAGAGACGCAGATATTCACCGGCACCACCATCTTCCTCTTCACCGACGGACTAACTGAGGCTATGGATGCCAACAAGACCTTGTTCCAAATGAAGCGCGTCAACGACGTAGCAAGCCGTGCACTGGCCAACCAACAACAAGAGCCCCACCAACTTATCGCTCAGATGACCGAGGCTGTCCACCAGTTTGTAGGCAATGCCGAACAGAGCGACGACCTTACCATGATGGCCATACAGTATATCAGACAGCAGAGTGACGTACAGATGCGGAAGAGTATCGTGCTACCAAATGACACACAGGAAGTGCCACGACTGAATGCTTTTGTTGAGGAGGTTTGCCAGACCGTTGGATTTGATGAAATCGTCACCATGCAGATCAAAGTGGCCGTAGAGGAGGCGGTAGTTAATGTGATGAAATATGCCTACCTGCCCGGACAGCACAGCGACGTGACCATAGAGGCTGCCTCGAACGATATGCGCTTGAAGTTCACCATCATCGACAGCGGCAAACCCTTCGATCCTACCGTTCAGGCCGCCGTTGATACCACACTTTCTGCTAAGGAACGAAAAATCGGTGGACTGGGCATTCACATCATGCGTCAGAATATGGACTCCATCAACTACGAGCGCATGGACAACCTTAATGTACTGACGCTGAGGAAGAAGATAATACATTAAAAAATAATAAGATTATGAACGTAACAATTCAAGAGCAAGACAGCAACATGATTGCTATTTTAGAAGGTAGTCTCGACACTGCTGCCGCTGCAGAAACCGAAAAGGCTATGAGTCCTCTCTACGACGTGAAGGGAAAGGACATTATCATTGATTGTACCGACTTGGAGTACATCTCATCAGCTGGTCTGCGTATATTTCTTGGCATTTTGCATAATGCAGGGGAAAAGGGTGGACATGTCTATATTAAGGGCATCAACGACAAAGTACGTGCCATCTTCACCATTACAGGTTTCAGCAACATCTTTGAGTTCATGTAAACTGGCATATTGATGGATAATCAAGTCAAACTGGACGCGCACGGTGAGCTGCTGTTGCGGCAGTACCGGGAACTACTCCCTACGCTTCAGAAGTTGGCCGACGAGGCCAGCCAACTATTGCGCCATGCACTGCGCGAACAGGGTATCTACATCACGGCGATGGAGAACAGGGTGAAGACCGAGAAGTCGCTGACAGGGAAACTGGAGCTAAAGGGAGCGAAGTACAAGAGTATCGATGACATCACCGACCTCGTGGGGTTACGCGTCATCACTTTCTATACCGATGAGGTTGACAAGGTGGCTGCCATCGCCAAGCGCGTTTTCGATATCGACTGGAAGGAAAGTGTAGATAAACGTAAGTTGCATGATCTGGATGCTTTCGGCTATAATTCGCTACACTATATTTGTCGACTTAAGACGGGTGGTCCGCGCTTCGAGTTACAGATGCGCACAGCCCTCCAGCATGTGTGGTCAACCATCGAGCACGACACTGGCTACAAGGGCGACGTGAAGATTCCCCGCGAGTACAAGCGGCAGTTCAGTCGTCTGGCGGGTATGATGGAACTGATAGATGACGAGTTCAGCCGCCTGCGCATCGTGCTCACCGACTACCGCCGCCAGACGTTGGCATTGGTAAAGAACGGTCAACTTGATGACGTACCGCTATCAGCCGAGACTTTCCGGGGATATCTCGAGTTGCAGCCCTTCGACCGTCTGAACAAACGCATTGCTGCCGTCAACCAGGCCGAAATATGGCCCGTCTCGGTGATATCCTATCTGCCGGTGCTCGAATCCTTCGGACTGGAGACTCTCGGTGACGTGCAGCAGCTTATTGACGAGAACAGCGATGATGCCTATCAACTCGCACTTTCGCAACTGGCTATTACCGACCTTGACATCCTCTCGTCAAACACAGCGCTGCAGTATCTCTGTCTTGTCTATGTGCTGAAACACGACGGCGGTCGCGACGGTCTTAAATCACTCTACGATATCATCAATGGTGAAAATGACGCCAACGGCATGCTGGCCGACCTGATGATGGAACAGGCTAAGACACTGCCGTTTATGCGATAAGACCGATCCCCTGCTGGTTGTTATTCGAAGACGAAGCGGATGGATTCCCAGATCTGGATGAGGAGGATAAGGACAATGACGAGTGGGGCGCCTTTGGCGATGCCGAATGACAGGGCGTTTAGGATTTCACTGAAACCTTTCAGGTGGCCTGATACCATGGCGAACGACACAGAGAACAGGATAAGACCGAAGGTAACAATAGGCACCAGACTACGGCTAAAGGCGGAGGGGAAGAGTTCGCCTGTAGCAGAAAGCAGAATGGCGTGGGGCATCAACGTGAGCAGGGCAATGATGGCCACGTAGATGACCAAGAAGACAAAGGCCACGCGCAGGGCGATCCGTTCACGGTAGGTGATGGGCCTTGCCTGACGGGACAACTCCACCACCCCACTCTGCTGCACACATCCTACGGCAGAGAGTATCAGCAGGAGCCACACCAACAAGGGCGATGCCATCATCGCTGTGAACGAGCCAAAATACCAGCGGATACCCTCGGAAGAGAGCAATGAGCGCACGCCCTCCATCATCATGGCAGACAGTAGCCACGAAAGGATGACCAGCAGGACTTCGGCCAGAAGGAGGGAGAAACAAACCACCCCTAACAGTCTATTCGTCATCGGCTTCGAGGTTGTCGATATCGAGTACACGCAGTTCAAGGGCCCGCACCACAAGGCGGGTGGCATTGATGCCCGTAGCACCTTCTGGGAAAAGCTTCTGGATCAGTTCGTTCTGACGCTTCTCAAGGCTCTTCACACCAAAGGGCATTCCACGAAGGTTGGTGATCTGCTCCTTGGTATAGCCTAAGGCCAGATGACGGAGGAAGCGCTCGTCATACTCATCGATCTCATAATTAACGAGAGCCTCCTGCTTCACGAGTTGTCCACTGACGGCTGCCTTGAAGCGCTCGACGATCTTCTCGAGGATCGGCTCGTTGAACACCAGTTGCTTACCATCCATCACGGCAGAGACATCGCGTCGTGTCAGCAGTTCACCCGTCTTCAGGATGATACCGTCGGCACCTGCGTCAAGCACATCGACCCAGAGTTTCTCATTGAGAATCTCTCCCGTGAAAATAAGCACCTTCACATCGCGGTGAAGCTCCTTTGTATGACGACATATCTCCACGCCCACAGTGGTGGAACCACCCAGGCCTAAGTCGAGCAACACGAGATCTGGCTTCTGCTGTTTCAGCAGCCGCCAGTAACTCTGCTCGTTGTCGGCCGTTCCGATGACTTCCGCCTCGGGGATGTCCGTGCGGATAATTCCCAGGGTGCCCTTAAGTTCCAGGGGCACATCCTCTACGATGATTACCTTGAAGTTTTCCATACGCTTGGTAATGTTATGATCATATTTGTTGTTCCTTCGATAAGTGATGCATAGATACCGCAGCCACGGCGGTTAGTAACATCCCCGTGATCCCTGACGATCTGACGGCAGATGAGATATGGGATATGCTCATTGGAGGGCATGAAGAGATCGCGCGCCTGTTCCTCAGAGAGTTTAAGTTGCGGCAGAGGGATACACACCTCAACATACTGGTCTTTCTGGGTGTATTGCGGTACCAGTTTTTTCTGGCCAGACTGTTTACTAAGGATCTCAAAGAGATAGCGGATCAGGTTTTCGTCACCCAGAATCTGATGATCAAGGGGTTTCAGATGGAGTTTGGTACGCTCTGCATCGTGAGTGGCCTGCTGGCTGAGGATACCATAAAGCTCGCGATAGTAGTCGGTCACCTCGCCCAATGACTCCACATCGTCGGCATCGAGCAACTGACTGATGCGACTGGGGAAATACATCGTCTCGTGCTTCAGCGATGACAGGCAGTTGTCGAGCACGGCATTAGTCACGTGCAGATTATTGTCTTCCAGTTCCGTCTTGCGGAGCTCGTCCACTAATAGTTCGAGATCGGTCTGCCGCTGCTGTTCCTTGAGGAAACGGTCGTAGAGTCTGTGACGATAATAGAGCAGATAATAGGCTGGCACGATGGAGAGCAGGAGGAGAATCAGCAGGATGACAGCAATGGTCTTGTTGGTCTGCGACTGCTGCATCACACGACAGTACTCACCCAACTTATTATCCGCTGACATCTCCTTGAACAATTGGGTATAGATGCGGTTGTTATAGGAATATAGCTGCCACTGGTGAAGAGCCAGCGCAGCCACAGCACTCTCATTGCGGATATCGAGGATGACATGGTAGTTGGAGACTAAGGAGTCATGATACCAGGCGATCTCTGGTGCCGTCAGCGAGGGATTGCCCAGCGACAGCATCAGGTCGCGCCCACCAGGACGGAGGGTGAGATAATGCTCATTCAGGTATTGGCGGCAAGAGTCGGCAAACTGCAGCGTCCGCTCATATCGGCCGTTGATATTGGAGAAATAGGCGGAGTCGGCGAATGCACTTGCCTTGGCGAGGGGATCAGCCGCGAAGGACATGAGACATGAGGCATTCAACATGAAAAGAATCACGAGGCGAAGAACGCCCTTCGGCAGTCGGAAGAAGAGACGGCTGCCATGGCCCTGCGTACTCGTGGCACCTATGTCGCACACGGAGAATATCTGGCTGGTCTTACGGTATTTCTCGATGATACCCTTGCAGTTGAGCAGTCCAAAGCCATGGGAGGCCTGGAAACTGACATTCGAAGGCTTACCTTTGTCCTGACGGATGGGCTTGGCATCGAAGAGGTGGTCGAGTTGTTCCAGGGTCATGCCCTCGCCCGTATCCTCGACGGCGATCTCCACGTATTGGTCTGTCTGGGTGGCATTGACACTGACCTGTCCACCACGGGGGGTAAACTTACGGGCGTTGTCAGCCAGTGTGTTCAGCATGAAGAGCGTCAGGGCGGTATCGGCCTTCACCACAGCCTCTGTAGGCGCCACCTGCAGATCAACACCTTTCATCTGGAACGACTTACGGCCTCGGGCTATCAGGTCGAAGAGCCGCTGTAGCGGGAAACTCTCTATCTTCAGGCTCAGTTCACCTTGGCGGAGTTGGATCCAGTGGGTAAGCACGTCGTTATAGGCATTGATCTGATCGGTGAGTTCGCGGACATAGTCGATGTTTCCACCGTCGGGCTGCTTCACCTCATGGATCATACGGTCAATAAACGGTGTGATAGTATTGACAAGCGACACCTTGGCACGCTGCTCAAGGTTACGGCGCTCACTGTTCTCCACCCTCAGCATCAGGGCTGCCAGTTCTTCACTGCGCTGCTCCAACAACTCGTCGTTATCCTCCGCCTTGGTACGCTTCTTGTTCAGATGATTGAAAAGCCAGAGGGAAAAGAGCAACAGGACGATGGCACCCACCACACCACCAAGCATCAGATTGAGTTGACGAGCGGTCTTCTCGTACTGACTGGCACGCGCCTCCAACTGACGATCCTGACGGGTAGTCTCCTGAAGGTCGAGATACAGGTTGCGGTTATAGTCGCTCTGGGGTTTGTCGTCCATGGCGGCATAGGCCACACTGAGCTGTTCACGGATACTGGCTACAAGGTCGGGTGCCTGATAAATGGCAGAGTCAGACAGGGCCTGTTCCAGATTATAGAGTGCTGACTGGTAGTCACCGATCTGACGGTAACAGGAAGCCAGTGTACGATAGGCGCCTGCGATCTGATAGACATCACCATACCCCTCGAAGAGATAAAGCGCATCCTCGGCCAACCACCCCGCCAGCATATCGTCCTCAACACCTTCGGGATTGATGAACTTCATGGCGGGCATATTGTCCTCCATGAGTTGACTGCGATAGTCGGCATCCATCAGGTGTTCGGAAAGAGCCTCGAGGGCATTGGCAGCGAAATAGGGATAGTCGGCCTTACGGGCCAGGAGGAAGCAGCGCATCAGATGGTCGAACTCCTGTTGGTTGATCTCGTGTTGCGTACCCTCCGTGATGATGCCGCCTGCACCGATGTTATACAGGTAGTTCAGATACTGGGCCGTATCGCGCTGTACCTCGTTGGCATCGATGGCATACAAAGCCTCAATGGACTGTCGCTCAAGACCCACATAATAATAATAGGTGGAGTTGACGATGGCGTATTCTGTCTCGGCATAGAGCAGACGACGGGTATCCCGCTGCGGAAGGGTTTCTAAGTCCTCTTTGATACGACTCATAGAACGGCCTGCCAACTCACGGAACTCATGGAACTCGCGGTTTCTGGAACGACGCTGGCAGAGACGCATCTGCTGGACATAGGCGATGAAGAGTTCCACCTGATTGTCAGTGGTCTCCGTCAACTCTGTCAACAGTTTTTCGGCCTCGTCGTATTCCATCCGTGCGATATGGACGAATGCCAGATTGTTGAGAGCCTCAGCCCTACCCGCAGGATAATGCCCAGACAGATCTAAAGCCTGCTGGGCAAAGTGCCTGGTACTGTCGATATTACGATAGTGACAGGCATAGGATAAATGATTCAGCCTATCCACTGCCTCCCTTTCAGGGCGCGAACAAGCTGAGAAAAGAA
>Ga0310690_10007649_pt1 | contig 13861 bp, 12 predicted proteins | sample AusTroGonzalo_MG_2_FD_207661 | JGI IMG/M metagenome (GOLD analysis project Ga0310690, IMG submission 207661) | Bovine rumen microbial communities from tropical cattle in Woodstock, Queensland, Australia - Gonzalo_04 (v2) (version 2) | ecosystem: Host-associated > Mammals > Digestive system >... | reverse complement strand
CGGGAGAGTGGCGTAGGAAGCCCCATGTGAAAGTCCCTAGTCCGCGCACAGCCGCGCGGCGGATGTCCCCACGGCCTTTCCACGGAGCGCGGCAGATTGGCGGCAAGGAGTCCCCTCGGAGCGCGGCAAAAGACGACCTCCTCGGCTAATCCCCCCGCCAGTCCCGAAACGCGCGGCGTGCCAGTTCCTGGCACGCCGCTGCGTTGTTGCCGTCGCTGCCAGCCTTAAGCTGTTTGTCATTATCATGTGGTCATGTGCATGTGGCAATGGACAGACGCCAAGTAGGAAGACGGCGGGGATTGCACGCGGTGGAGTGATTGTGATATACTATGGACCATGACAGCTGACATTTCCCGCAGGGGTTTCTTGGGCGGCGCGGCGGCGTTCTTCGTCGCGGGCTGCAAAACGGGCGGGTGGCTCGCGGGCGCGCCGCGCCTGCGGTTCGGCGTTGTCAGCGACACGCACGTCACCACGCCGGAGTCGTGCGCGATGGCGGAAAAGGCGTTCCGCTACTTCAGGTCGCGCGGCGCGGACGCCGTCATGGTTTCCGGCGACATAACCGACTGGGGCCTTCGCAGCGGCTTCGAGTATTTCAAGACGTCATGGGACAAGGTGTTTGCCGGAACGGACGTCGTGCCTCTCTTCTGTACGGGCAACCACGACTTCGACGGTTGGACCTACGGCGACATGGCGATGGAGATGCACGCCAATGGATATTCAGAGGACGAGGCGTTGACTAAGCTCGGCCTCGGCGGCGAGTGGGAGCGCATCTTCGGCGAGAAGTACGCGCCGATCCGCGTGAGGACTGTAAAGGGCTACGATTTCATTTCCGCCGAATGGGATTCGTTTCGGAAGGTTCCGGAATGGATGAGTCAAAATGGCGGGCGGTTCAAAGGCAGTAGGCCGTTCTTCTACTTCCAGCACCCGCCCGCCAAGGGCACGACGCCGGATGGTGACGGCTGGGCCGACAAGGGGGCTTGTTTTGCGGCGTTGAAGACTTATCCGAACGCAATTGCCTTTACTGGACACAGCCATGTGCCATTCAACGACGAGCGGTCGATATGGCAGGGGTAATTCACGGCCATTGCCGTTCCTTCGCTATCGTATGCAGGAGCTCCTCCGGGACATGAGAACGGCAGCGACAAACGAAATGGAAGTTCCGTCAAGGCCATGCCGCAGGTTCCGACGCGCCGCGACCTTCGCGGCGGACAGGGCTTCTTCGTCTCTGTCTACGACGACCGCATGGTTGTCGAGCGCATCGACGTGGAGGAGGACTGCGCCGAGGGCGCTCCGGCATGGGTCGTCCCGCTTGGCGGCGGCGAGAGGCCGTATGGCTTCGAGTCTCGCGCCGCCGCGTCGGTAGCGCCGCGCTTTCCGGCGGGCGCAACGCTCCATGTCGCGACATGCAACACGGTGAACCGCTCGGGAAAGTGGATAATCGCGATGGACTGCCGCTTTCCGGCGGCGGCCATGCCGGAAGGCGAGAGGGTCTACGACTACGAGATACGCGCCGTGCCGAAGGACGGCTCCGCGCCGCTTGTTAAGAAGTTCCTTTCGCCGGCATACGCGAAGATGGCGAAGTACGAGCCGAAGACTATGCGTTTCTGGTTCGACGTCGCCGAGCTTCCTCAGGGCGTTGACTATACGCTCGAGGCTCGTGCCTTCAACTGCTTCGGCAAGGCGTCTGCGCCGCTCGCCTCAGGCGTTCGCCGCTCCGTCCCGGGACTCTCCGAGGCGAAGCGGTAAGATTGGCTTGCAGCGAGGGACAGGTCTTCCCGCCTCCAGCCTTGAATTATGGTATAATATGTCCCTACAGGATTTGAACATACAAGGAGAAAGACATGAGGACAAAGACGGTTGCAGTTGTGGTTGCGGGGATGGCCGCGATGACGGCGCTCTCGCAAGGCCGTGACTCGTTCGTGCAGCAGCAGGCGTATGCCGAGATGCAGCGCGTGTCGGGGCAGATAGACGTTCTGCAGAACAACTTCGACGACCTCCAGCGCCGCGTCGCCGGCCTTGAGCGCGGGAGCGGCACGCAGGACCTCAGGCAGGAAATCGAGGCGCTGAAGGCGTCCGTCGCCGAGCTTCGCCGCCAGCTCCAGAGCCAGCGCGAGACAATCGTGAAGGACCTCACTGGACGCATCAAGACGATCCAGGCGGCGCAGACTCCGCCGCCGCCGAAGGAGACGCCCAAGAAGGTCGTGGTCGGACCACATCGCGAATACGAGGTAAAGGCTGGCGACACGCTCTCGCTCATCGCAGAGGCGTTCGGCACGACCGTCTCCAAGATCAAGGAGATGAATGGGCTCAAGAGCGACATGCTGCGCATTGGCCAGAAGATAATGGTTCCGCAATGATTTAACAGTTAGTGGGAGAGGTCATGAAAATTCTTGTAGTTGGATCGGGCGGAAGGGAGCACGCGATTGCGTGGCGCCTTGCGCAGGACGCGGAGGGACACGAAATATTCTGCGCGCCGGGCAATGCCGGTACCGCGGGCGTGGCGACGAACGTCGACATCAAGGCCGACGACGTCGCGGGCATAGTCGCGTGGGCGAAGGCGGAGCGACCCGACCTTGTCGTGGTCGGCCCGGAGGCACCGCTTGTCATAGGACTTGTCGATGCGCTTGAGAAGGAGGGAATTGTCGCTTTCGGGCCTGTTGCTGCCGGTGCGCGGATGGAGGGATCGAAGCGCTTTGCGAAAGAGGTCATGTCCGCGGCGGGCGTCCCGACCGGCGCGGCGGAAGTCTACACCGACCCAGTTGCGGCAAAGGCGGCGCTTGCGAAGTTCGGCCTTCCAGTCGTCATAAAGGCCGATGGGCTCGCCGCCGGGAAGGGCGTCGTCGTCGCCGAGACGACTGCCGACGCGGAGGCCGCGATAGACGACATGCTAGTAGGCAACAAGTTTGGCTCGGCCGGAGCTGAAGTCCTGATCGAGGAGTTCCTCGACGGAGAGGAATGCTCGATTCTCGCGCTTGTCGACGGCAACGACGCCGTGCTCCTGCCGAGTTCGCAGGACCACAAGCGCGTCTTCGACGGCGACAAGGGCCCGAACACTGGCGGCATGGGCGCGTATTCGCCCGCGCCAGTCGTGACGGAAGACCTGCTGCCCGAGATCAAGAGCCGCATCATCATGCCGGTCGTAAACGAACTCAAGAAGCGCGGCATTGTCTACCGCGGCATACTCTACGCCGGTCTCATGGTCACTCCCGAGGGCGGTAAGATCGCGCGCTCCGGCTCTCGAGTCAACGTAGTCGAGTTCAACGCGCGCTTCGGCGATCCCGAGACGGAAGCCGTCCTGCCGCGTCTCGGCGGAAGCTTCGCGACTGCGCTCCTCCATGCGGCTAAGGGTTGCCTCAAGCCCGAAGACGTCGTTGTGAATCCTGGTGCGGCGGCGACGGTCATCATTGCCTCTGGCGGCTACCCAGGCTCCTACGAGAAGGGCAAGGCAATCGCTGGACTGGCGGATGCCGGCGACGCCATTGTGTTCCACTGCGGTACGAAGGCGTCCGGCGGCGCCGTCGTCACCTCGGGCGGGCGCGTCCTGAGCGTCACCGGATGCGGTGCGACGTTGCGCGAGGCGGTCGACCGCGCGTACGCGGGCGTAGCGAAGATATCCTTCGAGGGAATGTTCTACCGCAGGGACATCGCACACCGCGCCTTCGGGCGCTGACCGGTCGGCGATGTCGACGCTTGTCATACGCGGGCAGAAGCCGGTCTCAGGCGTTATGCGCGTCGCGGGGAACAAGAACGCCGCGCTGCCGATGATCGCCGCGTCGCTACTTGCCGCCGAGCCCGTCACGCTGACAAACGTCCCAGACATAGCAGACGTCGCGTCGATGCTAGAGGCTGCGAAACGGCTTGGCGCTACGGTCAGGCGCGACAAGGTGGCTGGCACGGTTGCGATCCACGCCCCTCGCATACGCTCGGCGCGCATCGACGCGGAACTTGCCGCGCGTATCCGCACGTCGTTTCTCTTCGCTGGGCCTCTCCTTGCAAGGACTGGCCGTGCCTCGCTGCCGCCGCCTGGTGGCGACGCAATCGGCGCGCGGCGGCTCGATACGCACTTCGCGGGCTTCCATGCGCTCGGCGCGCGGACGCGTCCTACCAGGAGGTCGCTTGCGCTTAAGTGCCAGCGCGGCGGGCTTAGGGGCGCGCGCATCCTTCTCGACGAGGCTTCCGTCACGGCGACCGAGAACATCCTCATGGCAGCGGTGCTCGCGAAGGGGTGCACCGAGATATACAACGCGGCGTGCGAGCCGCACGTCGCCGACCTCGCGGCCATGCTTAACGCGATGGGGGCGAAGGTCGAGGGGGCCGGGACAAACAGGCTTGTAGTAGACGGCGTCGAGTCGCTGCACGGCTGCACGGCGCGCGTCGGGTGCGACTACATCGAGGCCGGCAGCTACATCGCCGCGGCGGCGGCGACCGGCGGTGAGCTTCTGCTGACCAACATAGACCCCGAGCCGTTCGAGGTTCTTGAGGGACCGTTCGCGCGCTTTGGCGTGACGTGGACGATCGACCGCGCGGCGCGGACGCTCAGATACGTGCCGAAGCGTCTGCGCAAGATGAAGTACGACCTCGGCGACGCGATACCGTCCGTAGCCGACGGGCCGTGGCCGGCGTTTCCGTCCGACCTGATGTCGGTATTGATCGTCCTTGCGACGCAGACGCGCGGCACGTGCCTCTTCTTCGAGAAGATGTTCGAGTCGAGGCTCTATTTCGTCGACCGCCTGCGGCAGATGGGCGCGAAGATCGTGCAGTGCGACCCGCACCGCGTAGTGGTGACGGGACCGTCGCGGCTTGTCGGCGGATCCGTCGCGTCGAACGACATACGAGCCGGCATCGCGCTCGTCATTGCCGCGCTCTGCGCGAAGGGCGAAAGCGTGATCTCCGCGGCGGAGACGATCGACCGTGGCTACGTCGCCGTCGAAGACTCGTTCGCAGCCCTCGGCGCCGACATCCGCCGCGAACAGAGAGAGGTGTGCAAATGACGGCGGTTGCGGTATATGTCGCATTGTCGGTATTGCTCGTCGCGGGCAAGGTGCTGCGCGTCCAGATTCCCGTGCTGCAGCGGCTCTACCTTCCCAGTTCCGTTGTCGGCGGGCTGATCGGGCTTGTGGTAATCGCCTGCCTCGGGCATCATGTGCCGGCAGAGGTGCCTGCCGAGATGCGCACGATCCCGGGGTTTCTCATCAACGTCATCTTTGCGACGCTCCTCCTGGTGCCGACTACGTCTCGCGCAAAGACGCCGGGGAACGAGGTCTTTTCCCAACTCACGCTTGCCCAGATCGTCGTATGGGGGCAGTACGTGGTCGGCGTCGGCCTCGCCGGATTTCTCTTTGCGCCGGTGTTCGGCCTTCATCCCGCTTTTGGCAATCTGCTCGAACTTGGCTTCGAGGGCGGGCACGGGACCGTCGGAGGAATGTCCGCCGCCTTTTCCGCGCACGGCTGGCAGGAGGGGATTGCGCTTGGCTACACTGTCGCGACATGCGGCATGGTCGGCGGCATCGTCGTCGGCATGGGTATCGTGAACTGGGCGTACGGGCGCAGGCTCGTCAAGTCCGTGCGTCCGTTTTCCATGAAGACTGCCAGCGAGCGGCGGGGCATCCCTCCGCGCAACGCGCGTCCGCCGGCCGGCTGCCAGACGGTCCTTCCCGATTCTGTCGACTCGCTCGCGTGGCATATCGCTGTCGTCGGGCTTGCCGTGCTTGCGGGCTTTGGGATGCTTCAGGGCTTGAAGGCGGCCGAGGTCGCGCTTTTCCCGAATGCTACGACGCGGATCTTCACTGGGTTTCCGATGTTCCCGCTTTGCATGCTCGGAGGCTTTCTGCTTCGCAAGGTGATGGGGCTTTTCAAGGTGGACCTTCTAGTCGATGCCGAGCAACTTAGGCGTATATCCGGCGCTTCGCTCGATTTCCTTGCCGTCGCCGCAATCGCGACGATACAGCTTGAGGTCGTGGCCGCAAACTGGATGCCGCTCGTCCTCATGGTCGCGGCGGGCCTCGCATGGACGGCATTCTCCGTCCTCTTCGTCTCGCCGCGCATTTTCCGCTCTGCGTGGTTCGAGCGCGGAATTGCTGAGTTCGGCCAGGCGACGGGCGTAACGGCTACGGGGCTGTTGCTGCTCAGGACGGTCGACCCAGACAACAAGACGTCGGCCGCAGAGTCGTTCGCTGGCAAGCAGCTGGTCCACGAACCGATGATGAACCTTTGGGTCGCAGTCGCGTTTGCGCTGGTGATGACGGTTGGGTGGATTCCGGTGTTTGCCGTTTCGCTTGCCATGCTGGCGCTGTGGTGCGGCGTGGCGTTCGCGCTGGCGAGACGGTGGCGCAGGGAGCGGAAGTGAGCCGCTTGGCGTAGTTTTATGGTATAATACGGGAAAAGGAGAACTTGCAATGAAAGTCAAGAAGAACGCAAAGTATGCAGTCGCGTGCCTCAGCTCGATGGGGCTCAGGATCACGCCCGAAAACCGCATGGCGGTGCACAACTCGAACCGCTTCCTCCTGCAGGCGACTAGCGCCGAGACTAACGTCCTCAACGTGACGAGCTCGCTCGGGCCGGAGTGCCTCGTCCTCACTCGCTTCGTCGAGGGCTCGCCGATGGCCGCGTTCATCAAGGCGCAGCTCAGGGCGCGCAACATCGCATATGTCGGACCGGACGTGCCGCAGGGCGGCCCGTGGGGCTTCCGCCACCAGTTCAACATCGCCGACTCGGGCTTCGGCCTCCGCGCGCCGCGCGTCTGGAACGACCGCGCCGGCGAGGTCGGCCGCACGCTCGACGCGAAGGACTACGACACGAAGACGCTCTTCGGCAAGGAGGGCGTGAAGGTGCTTCACCTCTCCGGCCTCATCGCCGCGATGTCGCCCGAGACGACAAAGTGCTGCCTCAAGCTCGCGGCCGATGCGAAGAAGTACGGGGTCCTTGTCAGCTTCGACCTCAACTACCGCGCGACGTTCTGGAAGGGTCGCGAGGCGGAGCTCCGCAGCGCGTTCCACAAGATCGCGTCCGTCGCCGACATACTCGTCGGCAACGAGGAGGACTTCCAGCTGTGCCTCGGCTTCAAGGGCCCCGAGGCGGGCGGCAAGGACCTCAAGGGCAAGATCGACCGATTCAAGGAGATGATCGCGCAGGTCGTCAAGAAGTACCCCAGGGCGCAGATGTGCGGCACGACGCTCCGCCAGGTGGTGTCTGCCTCCGAGCACCTCTGGGGCGCTATCGTCTACTCGAACGGCAAGTGGTTCGTCGAGGAGCCCCGCACGATCAACGTGCTGGACCGCATCGGCGGCGGCGACGGCTTCACGGGCGGCCTCCTCTACGGCGTCATCAAGGGCTGGAGCGCCGAGAAGTGCCTGCAGTTCGGCTGGGCCTCCGGCGTGATGGCCGCGAGCTCGCTCAACGACTACGCGGAGCCCGCGGACGAGAAGCAGGTGTGGGACGTCTACGCCGGCAACGCCCGCGTGCAGCGCTGAACTTCTGAAAAAGGTGCGCCACATGAGGACCGCCAAGGTAGAACGCAGCACGAAGGAGACGAAGATAAGTCTCGAACTGAACCTCGACGGCAGCGGAGAGGGCAAGGTCGAGACCGGCATCGGCTTCTTCGACCACATGCTAGAGCTTCTCAAGAAGCATGCGCTCATTGACCTCACAGTCAAGGCGCAGGGCGACCTCGACGTCGACTACCACCACACGGTGGAGGACGTCGGGCTCGTCTTCGGAAAGGCGCTTGATCAGGCCCTTGGCGACCGCCGCGGGCTTGTGCGCTACGGGTTCGCGTCAATACCGATGGACGAGGCGCTCTGCGAGACGTCGCTCGACCTCGGGGGTCGTCCGTTCCTCGTGATGCAGTGCGCGATGAAGCACATGTTCGTGAAGGACTTCGAGGTGAAGCTCGTCGAGGAGTTCTTCCGCGCAGTGTCGGTCGAGTCGCGCTCGAACATCCACCTCCGCCAGGTCTACGGCGACGAGGCGCACCACGTCTGCGAGGGGCTCTTCAAGAGCTTTGCGCGCGCGCTGCGCGCCGCAAAGGCCGTCGACCCGCTCGAAAAGGGCGTTCCGTCGTCCAAGGGCGTAATCTAGGACACACCAGAAAAACGGACATTGCAGCAGCCATGAGCATGTGGAACAGGGAGAAGGAGACGCTGTCGCGCGACGAATACTCGCACGTGCAGCTTCTGGGGCTTAGGAAATCGCTATCGCGCGTCTGGGGCAACGACTTCTACCGCGAGCGCCTGAAGCGCGGCGGCGTAGGTTCGCCCGAGGACGTCAAGTCGCTCGACGACCTCGTGAACCTGCCGTTCTTCACGAAGGAGGACTTCCGCGAGGCGTATCCTCTCAAGATGAGCTGCGTCGACCGCCGCGACCTCCTGGAGTTCCACATGTCGTCCGGCTCGACGGGAACGCCCGTCGTGATGGCCTACACGAAGAACGACCTCCTGCAGTGGGCCGAGTGCATGGCTCGCTGCTTCGCGATGGCCGGTCTCGAGAGGGGCGACGCCCTGCAGATCATGCCGACGTTCGGTCTCTTCAACGGCGGCTTCGGCTGCTACCACGGCGCGCGCAAGGCCGAGCTCTTCACGATACCGGCGTCGTCGGGCAACACCGACCGCCAGCTCAGGCTGATGAAGGACTTCCGCACCAAGGGCTTCGTCTCCGTCGTCTCCTACGTGCCGCGCCTCATAGAGAAGCTAGACGCGCTGCCCGAGGGCGAGCGCGACCTGCCTTACCTCAAGGTCGGCATCTTCGGCAGCGAGACGTTCTCCGACGAGACGCGCCGCCGCATAGAGTCGCGCCTAGGCATCGAGTGCTTCGACATCTACGGCATGACCGAGACGGGCGGCATCGGCACGACCGGGCAGGACTGCTCGCACCACTGCGGCATTCACGTCTGGGAAGACCAGTTCATAACGGAGATCGTCGACCCCGAGACGGGGAAGGTACTGCCCGACGGCGAGTACGGCGAAGTCGTCTTCACGTCGCTTACGCACGAGGCGATGCCGATAATCCGCTACCGCACGCACGACATCAGCCGCATCGTCTCGCGCGAGAAGTGCGCCTGCGGAAGGACGTCTCTCAGGATCGACCGCATAACGGGCCGCACCGACGACATGCTGATCGTCAAGGGCGTCAACTTCTATCCGCGCCAGGTCGAGCAGGCGCTCAAGGAGATTCCCGGCGTAGCTGACGAGTTCCAGATCATACTAGAGGACCATAACGGCGTGACCGACGTCACCATCAACGTCGAGGCAGAGCCCGGCGTCACGGGGCATACGGTCGCAAAGCACCTGCGCGAACGCCTTGGATTCCTGCCGAAGGGCGACGTGTTCCCGATCGGCGCGCTGCCGCGCAACGAGGGCAAGGCCAAGCGCGTCATACGCAAGGTCGCAGAATGATCTTCCTGACTGGCGCTCCGGCAAGCGGAAAGACGACCCTCGGGCGACGTCTCGCGGAGAGGCTGGGCGTTCCGTTCGTCGACCTCGACGCAGAGATCGTAGCCGCCGCAGGTTGCCCGATTCCCGAAATCTTCGCATCGCGCGGGGAGGCGGCCTTCCGCGACATCGAGGCTGAAACTCTTGCTTCCGTCGTCCGCGGGCGTGACGCCGCGTCCGTCGTCGCGCTTGGCGGCGGGGCGCTCCTTCGCGACTCGAACCGCGCGCTTTGCGAATCGGCGGGGACGGTCTTCTGCCTTGAAACTCCCGACTCTGCGGAACTTGCGCGGCGAATCGGCTCAGAGGCGGGCAGCCGTCCACTCGGCGACAAGGCCAGGGAACGCGCCGCGCACTACGCATCGTTCGAGAAGCGCGTCGCCGCGTCGTTCGAGGCGGGGCCGTCGCTCGTCGTCGTAGGAAAGGGCATTGCATTGCCTCTTCTCGCAGGGCGTCGCGCCGTCGTCGACGGCAATGTCTCGAAGATATACGGCGACCGTCTTGCGAATCCGCTTGCAGTCGTCCCGTCTGGCGAGGCCAACAAGACGGTCTCGACCGTATGCTCTCTGTGGCGCGCCTTTGCTTCCGCAGGGCTCGGGCGCTCCGACACCGTAGTCGCCGTCGGCGGGGGCGTAACCGGCGATCTAACTGGCTTCGCGGCGGCGACATGGATGCGCGGAGTCGACTGGATAAACGTCCCGACAACCCTTCTTTCGATGGTGGACGCCTCCACAGGCGGCAAGACTGGCTGCGATCTTCCGGAGGGTAAGAACCTCGCAGGGGCGTTTCATCCACCGAAGCTCGTCCTAGTCGACGTAGACTTCCTCTCGACGCTTTCGCCCGCCTTGCTGGCCGACGGTCGCGCGGAGATGATAAAGCACGAGATCATCGGCGGTGTGCGCGCGGAGTCGTGCGGCGTCCCGACGGCCGCGGAAGTTGCGGCGAACTTGATGGTCAAGGTCGGGATTGTGCGCGAAGACCCGTACGAGAAGCTTGGCCGCCGCATCCTCCTCAACTGCGGGCACACTGTTGCACACGCGGTGGAGAAGGCGACGGACTACGCCGTGTCGCACGGCTCTGCCGTCGCGATTGGCTGCGTCGAGGAGGCGCGGCTTGCGGTGCGCAGGGGGCTTGCGGCGCCGGCATGGCCAGACGAACTCGCGGCGAGGTTTGCGTCCGCAGGTCTGCCTACGGCATTGCCCGACGGGCTTTCCATTGACGGACTAGTTCCACTTATGCGCGGCGACAAGAAGCGCGCCGGAGGAACGGTCGTGTTCGCCCTGCCGTGCGGGTGGGGCGACGTGCGCGGAGTGCCGATAGACCTTTCGGAGGGAGCATGGCTGGGATAACGCTTAAGAACGGGCATCGCCGCGGACAGGTCGTGGCGCCGCGGTCGAAGTCGCACGAGCACAGGCTCTTAATCGCCGACTTCCTGGCTGGCGACATGACGCGCCTTGCGCCCGCAGAGGGCGACGCCGACGACATCATCGCCACTAAGCGCTGCCTTGCGGCGCTCGCGACGGACGATCCCTCGCCGCTTCTCGACTGCGGCGAAAGCGGCTCTACGCGGCGCTTCCTCGCGCCAATCGCCGTTGCGCTCGGGAAGAGCCCCGTCTACAAGACTGCGGGCCGTCTCGCGGACCGTCCGCAGATTGCATACGACGAGCTTAAGCCGGGCGAGTTCCTGCTGGAGGGTAACGTCTCGTCGCAGTTCGTGACTGGACTTCTCTTTGCGCTGCCTCTCCTTGACGGAGACTCTTCGATACGCTTTTCCTCCCCGCTGCAGTCGAAGGACTACGTCGAGATGACGCGGCGCGTACTGATAGGCGCGGGAATCTACATAGGCGTGCGCGAGGACGGCTTCGACATACCAGGCGCGCAGACGTACATGCCTCAGCCCGACGCGCAGGTCGAGGGCGACTGGTCCGGCGCGGCGTTCTGGTACGGCATGAACGCCCTTGGCAGCGAGATCATGGTCTCGGGGCTCTTGAAGGACTCCGTCCAGCCGGACCGCGCCGTTACCGAGCTAGTGCGCCGCATTGCGACGGCGTGGACGGGCGAGAAGGTGAGTGTCGACGTGTCGGGATGCCCAGACATCTTCCCCGTGCTTTCGGTTGTTGCGGGCGCCTCGCCCGGCGAGACGCTTTTTACGGGCACGAGGCGGCTCCGCATAAAGGAGTCCGACCGCGTCGAGGCGATGGCGGAGGCCTTGGAGCGCTTTGGCGTTGACACCGAGGCCGAGGAGAACGCCTTTACCGTGCGCGGCGTCGGCGGTCCGCTGCACGGCGGCTCCTTCTCGTCGTACTCCGACCACAGGATAGCGATGGCCGTCGCAGTCGGCGCGACAGTCGCGGACGGCGAAGTCGAGATAGACGACGCCGATTGCGCGAAGAAGTCGTATCCCGCGTTCTTCGAGACGTTCGGGAACATGACGGTTTTCTGAGGACGATAGTTTTAGGACGGCAGATGAAAATCCTTCTTGGCATAGACTACGGAACGGGCGGATGCAAGGTCACCGCCATAGGCGAGGACGGTTCGTTCGCGGGCGAGGCGAGCGTAGAGTACCCGACATACCACGAGCACCCTGGCTGGAGCGAGCAGGACCCGCAGGACTGGTGGACGTCGCTGTGCGAGGCTCTCAAGAAGCTCGCCGCAAAGGGCGTAGACCTTTCGAGCGTCGCCGCGTGCGCGCTTGACGGCTCCACGCACAATGCAGTTCTGCTGGACGACGGCTACAGGCCGGTACGCCGCACGATAATGTGGACCGACCAGCGCTCGACGGCGGAGTGCGAGGCGCTAAAGGCGGGCTGGGGCGAGAAGATATTCTCGACGTGCTACCAGATGCCCGCGCCGACGTGGACGCTCCCCCAGATGATGTGGCTCAAGGCGAACGAGCCGGAGGCGCTTGAAAGGACGGAGCACGTCCTTTTCGTCAAGGACTACGTACGCTACCTGCTTACAGGCAATGCGGCGACCGACCGCATAGAGGCCCAGGGCACGCTCATGTGGGCAATGCCCGGGACGAACGGGACAGACGGGACGTGGGATGCCGAACTTGTAGCGCTTTCGGGCCTTAAGATGTCGGCCATGCCGAAGATCATCGAGCCCACCGACCTTGCGGGGCGGGTGACGCGCGAGGCCGCCGAGGCGACGGGGCTTCCCGAGGGCATGCCAGTCGTGTGCGGCTCCAGCGACAGCGCGGTTGAGGACTACGGCGCAGGCGCGGTCGAGCCGGGCGACCTAATCATCAAGCTTGCGACGGCTGGCAACGTCAACTCGATGACGGCCGCCGCGCATCCGCACCCGAAGACGCTCACGTACTCGCACATCGTGCCGGGGATGTGGTACTCAGTCTCGGCGACAAACGCCGCCGCGCTCTGCATGAGATGGCTGCGGGACGGGTTTTATGGGAATTTGGAGAACGTGTGGCAGAAGATCGAGGAAGAGGCGTCGGCGTCAAGCATCGGCGCAAACGGAGTCTTCTTCCATCCGTACCTGCAGGGCGAGAGATGCCCCTACTGGGACTCGAACCTGCGCGCGTCGTTTACCGGTGTGTCCATCTCTTCTACGCGCGGCGACTTTGCGCGCGCGTTGATGGAGGGCGTGGCGTTTTCGCTAAGGGACTGCTACCGTACGCTCGAGGAAATGAAGCTTCCCGTTAAGCGCATATTCCTCATCGGCGGTGGCGCTCGTTCGCGTCTCTGGAGCGAGATCGTGGCCAATGTGTTCAACTGCGCCGTCGCGGTCCCTGAGCCGGGCGACGCGAGCTTCGGCGCGGCGCTTCTCGCGGGGACGGGCATCGGCGTCTTCGCCGACGTCAAGGCCGCCGTCGCGAAGTGCCTCAAGATTTCGCGCAGCATAGAGCCTGACGCAGACGCTGCGGCGCGGTACGACCATCTCTTTACGTGCTACCGCCGCATACACGACGCGCTTGCGCCCGTCTATTCCGCGCGCCGCCGATAGGGGAAGGGGATGCTTGAAATGGAGATGAAAAGACGCGTAACGGTCGAGATCGACTTGAAGGCGCTTGTCGAGAACTACAGGCGCATTGCATCGCACGTGAGGCCCGCGAAGGTGCTCTGCGTCCTCAAGGCCAACGCATACGGGCTTGGCGTCGCCGCGTACGCCCGCGCCTTGGCGAAGGCGGGATGCACGATGTTCGGGGTGGCCGAGCCGTACGAGGCGATGGAGCTCCTTAAGTGCCTCTCCAGGCTTGGCGGGAAGCGCCGCTACGACGTGCAGATTCTTTCTAGCATACTGCCCGACGAGATTCCCGCGATGGTAAGGGCTGGCGTTATACTCCCCGTCATCGACCTCGCTACGGCGAAGCTCATCAGCGCGGCGGCCATTCGCGCGAAGAAGACGGCGCGCGTACACTTCAAGCTCGATACGGGCATGGGACGTCTCGGCATTCTCGCCAAGGACGCGATTGCGGTGAT